>Ga0255751_10005522_pt1 | contig 11253 bp, 5 predicted proteins | sample 071ome_20_FD_179951 | JGI IMG/M metagenome (GOLD analysis project Ga0255751, IMG submission 179951) | Coastal salt marsh microbial communities from the Groves Creek Marsh, Skidaway Island, Georgia - 071412BT metaG (version 2) | ecosystem: Environmental > Aquatic > Marine > Intertidal zone > Salt...
TAATTTCCGAAGAGTACGTTCGTATTCCCATCTTCTTCGTGTTCTTAATCGATCGATCGATCGGTTGCGCGCGCGCGTTTGTGAAATTCTGAGGAAGAGGAGAGTTTCGCATTTTTTATTTTTTTTTCTTACCCCTCCCTCTCCTCCTCTGCGTATAGTCTAGTCTGGCTCTCTCGCTCTCCCGTTCGGGGAGTCGCCCCCCTGGTTGGTCTTCTCTCTCAAAAAAAAATATCAGCCATCCGAGTCATCCCTCGTCATCCATCATCTTTCCCGCCTAAAAAAAGAGGAAAAATCGAACGCGCGCGCGCGCGCGCTTCAAAAGAGAGAGAGAGAGTAAGAGAAAACAACTTTCTTTAAAAACAAGACTGAAGAACACGCATAGTTTAAAACAGAGGAACAGAGATAAGGAAGAAATCATGTCTGGCGTTGTATCAGCGCAGATGCACTGCTGCGGTGGTGCAAGACTCACCACCCAAAACGCGGCGAGAAGACGCGTTTCGTCTTCATCGTCATCGGCGATGGCGATGAAAGCAGCGCGATCGTCGTCTTCGTTCGAACAAAAAAATTTCAACGATGATGATAACGTCATCAGCGGTGAAAACGACGAAGAAATGGATGCGCTGAGCAAAACATTGAAGAAAGCGTTCGTGACTGCTTCGGCGTCCTTGGTTTTAGCCGTCGCGGGTATGCCTTCAGAGTCTGTAGTAGCTGCACCTTTGGACGTGACGAATAAGATTAGCATCAATGGACCGGCGCGATATTTGCCGAGCGAACTCACTAAACCGGACCCGATTTTCGAGGAAGACTTTAACGTATCCTTCGCTGGTTTAAAAGTAGACCACAAGATATTAGTCTCTACGATTATTTTCGGTCAAGCGATTGGTTTTGCCGGGGCCATTGCCGGCGGGTTGGAAGCGAAAAAGAGAGCGGAGGAGATTACACAGTTGAACAAGTCGCTTTTGGAAGTGAACGGGAAAATCAAGAAAGAATTGCGAAGAGAGAAACAAAGCAAGACGCCTGGAGTAGATATGAGCATCGATAGCGACGGCGATCCATACGTGGAGAAAATTTTAACGCTGCTTCGATCGGGTAAGGCATTGTTGAAGATAGAGGAATCGAAGGAGAAATTTGAAGAGGCTTTGGGTAAATTTGAAGAAGCTCACGCACTCATCATCGCCGAGAGCGGTAAGGAAAAGTTACTGGTGCCGTGGAAGGCGGAGAGAAAAGCATTAAAAGGTATTGCGGCTGCTGCGAGTCGTTTGGGATACACGGCGAAGTCTTTGGAAATGACAAAGAAGGTACTCGATTTAGCATTGGAGCATAAAGATATGGCGGAAATCACAGATAACTACGGTAAGATTGCGGACTTGTACACCGAGTTGGATCAGTTGGAATCCGCGCAAACGTATTATGATTTGTACTTTAACGCGCTCGATAACGAGTATGGCTTCAGCGCGGAAAAGAATACCCAAGCTGTTGCGAGATAAAAGAAAAAAGAAGATTAACCGCCGAATTGTCTGTCTGTAATTTTTACTACTACATAATGATTGTTTCATTTCAAAACGATATCACTAATATTGCTATGTGCGTTCTATTCTGTTTTACTATCACACCCGATCACTAATCGTCATCGCTGCTAGTACTGCTAAACCTATCCACTTTCTTTGCATCAATCAATCGCGCCGTAACAAATCTATCAACACCCGTGTAATCACTTCGAACTCGAACGTCCTCGTAGAGGTTCGTGTTCCATAACTTCTCCCACACGCGCAACGCTTGTTCTCCACCGTGCGTCTCTAACGCTAAAAATCCCCCGGGAGCTAAATATTTGTGCGAAGATTCGCAGATTATATCTAAATCACCCATCCCCATCTCGCCTCGACCATCTAACGCAGACATCGGCTCGTGTCGACCAACCTCCGGCTGCAGGTTTGCGGCGATATCCGAGGGAATATACGGTGGGTTCGAAACTATTCCAGCGAATTTGATGCCATCATAACTGCGCAAAGCGTCAAACCACGATCCATGCAACAAAGTAATCGTATCGTTCAAATGTAAACGCTCAACATTTATCTTTGCAATTTCCAGCGCTTCCTTTGAAAAATCCGTGGCGTATACCCCGGCGTTTGCCTTCGAGAACGTATCCTTCAACTCCGTGGCGAGCGCGCATGCAATTGCGCCAGAGCCGGTACCTAAGTCTAACCAAGGCAATTTCTTTAAATGGTCCTTCTTCCCATATATTTTCACGTGCTGATATGCAAAATCAATCAGGAGTTCGGTTTCCGGTCGTGGTATTAAAACGCCCGGGGCGACGTATAACAATACCGTCCGAAACTGCGAAGACTTCGTCAAATACTGAATTGGGTACCGGTCATCGATACGCTTGTTCCATAGTGCTGTCATTTGGTCGAAACTCATGCGCATGGAGATATTATCACTCTTTCCCTCACTCGCGACGACGTCTTCCAAGAGCCACTCCAACTCTGTAACTAACGACTGTTCATCTACAGGGTCGTTATTATTGATGATATCGTGATGATGATGCTGATCGCCGTCTTTACTACCACCAATGCCGCCATCGAACGAAGAAAACGATCCTCTATTCTCTTTTATCTTCTCTTTCGCCCACGCGTGCCATCGTTTTAATTCCCCTCTCGTAGAATCGTGTTTCGCTTTTCGTTCGTTCAACGGTATCGTCTTGTCATCGTCGAAGTTTTGTGCATTCCTCACCGACGACGACGAAGAGGAACAGTAAAACGTCCTCTTCGTCGCTCTGTGCGAATAGGGACAGCGAAGACGATGATGATGATGATGATGATGCGTCGATGCTGCTGCTGCTGCTGCTGTTGCTCCTGCAGCTCCCAACGCGCGAGAAGGAGAAGGTTTCAACATCACTCGAAGTAGTTTCATTTCTCGTCTCTCCCCTTGTGATGTGTAAGTGTGTAATTGTTGCGTGTGTTTTTTTGAAGATGTTTTTTCCAAATTTCTCCTCACGCAACTTCAGTTAGAAAGCGCGCGTACGGGGTTTTAGAAAAGAAGGAAGAGAGAGAGAGAGAGAGGGCGTGAGGACGAGAGAAAGTAACCTCTACCATGTCTGCGCCGTCCTCTTCTGGCTCGTCCGCCTTGACCACCACCATTTCCAACGCGTTATCTTCTTTACTTCTTTCCAAATTCCGAGACGAGAGCGGAGGAGGAGAAGGAACGAACACCTTGGAAACACTTCTTTTGATTATATTCACCGGTTTGCTCTCCTTCTTTCCGACGCTTTTTGCCGTTCGACGATGGATATTTCCTTCGCTGTTACAGTTAGGGTTGAAATTTGTAGCCACGAAAGGCGTGCGCGTGACGGTCGGTTCGGTTGGGTTTCTTTCCGCGACGGATGTGATTTTGAACTTTTCGTCCCCTAGTGAAGGGGGAGGAGGGGGAGATATCGAGCAGATATTCATCGGAGAAGTTAGATACGCGGGGAGATTAAGGCAATTGATGAATTGGATGTTGAAAACGTTATATTCATCGCCTTCTGCGACGGGATTTACGACTTCATCTACTCCCAAGGAAGGAGATGTGCTTGTACCCGAAGAAGAAGGAGCTGGAGAAACCTCGGCGGGAAAAGAAGTTGCCATGCAAAATCGGAACAGGATGATGAACGTCCCCATTCGGTGTTTCGACGTGCAGGTAAAGAAACGAAGCGCAAAGAAAAGAAAGAAGCGAGAAGAACACGAAGATGATTTAGACGGCGATTACGTCGAAGAAGAGAAGGAGGAGCAGAAAGAGCAGGAAGAGGCGGAATCGTTTGGCAACAAAGACAACAACAAAACAAAAAATGACGATAAAACAGAGACGGCAAGTAAACGCATGAGGGAAAGCTTTAGAAAACGCGTCGTCGCGAGATTTCTCTCGCTTCTTGAAATCAATTTAGTAGATGTAAGAGTGTACGAAGACGATGTATTCACCGTTACAACGACACAGCTTGTTGTGACTACGAAACTTGTAGGAGATTCGCTAATGGTGTTTGTGAATATGCCAAATGGCATTCGAATAGTTCCAAAATCAGTCCGCGCTGGTAAGAAAGATAACGTTGCCATAGCAGTTTCGAAAGTTTCGTGCTCAGCAAGGGCTGATTTGGCGAAAATAGGTAAAGTAAGTGATGTGCAAGTTGAACTGTTGGGGATAGATCCGGTCTTCACGGAAGATTCGCAGGATTTATTCAATCACGCATGGATAGAAAGCTTTCGAATACAACAGGTTCGCGACGTTATGATGGAAAAGGACAGCGCGAGCACGAGCTCGTCGTTTGCGCTCAGTTACGAAATTAGGAACGCTCGCGCGGAAGGATTTTGTTTCCAAAACTCACTCGCGGATTCACTCGTGCGGGATCAAATAGATTCAATTACATTGAACGAGCGCGTAAAGTCTTCAGTTTTACTGACTGTGCCTGAAATTAGCGGAGTGTTGCGAACAACAAATATCGACCAAAAAGGAGGAAATAGTAGTAAGAATGGAATAGATGCAGATGGTGGCGTCAAAAATACGACCGTCTCGATGCAAATGTCGGGTGCTTCGCTCGACGTTCAAGATGATTGTTCCCTGAAAACTTACTCTCGAAAAGTTGAAATCAGTAAATTCGAAATTGAACATCATTCAAGCAATGACCAGATGGTTCAACCGGAAACGATAAAAATAGCAATGGATGACGTGCAGATTGATTGGGATCCCGACGCACATTTTCTAATCGAGACATTTGCAGAAGATACAAAAAAGTTCCTCGGGACTCTGGCCTTTCTCGAGAAGAATCAGTCCGAGGAGGAGAAAGAGATGAAAGCGTCGCATGATCGTAACATTTCGCTTGATGTTACGAATGTTTCGTTTGCAGCGGATTTGACTCTCGGGGCAAATGTTCGCCTCGCTTCGTCGCGTCTGCATCTCGAGGAGATCTCGGCGATACACTTTGAAAATTTCGAAATCGAAACGAATGCAATGACGTTGTTCACAACGAAATCGCTCGCTCTCGAAATGCGAGAGTACGACAGCGGTTGGGATATCACCACAAATGCAGCCGCCGTCAAGTTTGCTCGAGACTTAGATTTCGGCGATTTTTACGCTGCTTTGTTCGCTGGTGAGAGTGCATTCAGACAAGCGCTAAAGAAGTTCACCTCCACCCCTACCAATGACGACTCCAAAATCATCTCCCAAAAAGCTTCATCGAAAGAAAATGCATCAATTTTGAATTTACCGGATTCGTCAGGAGTACTTCGTTGGATATCGACGGGAGGAAACACGGTTATAATTGAAGATTCGGATAAGCTCGAGAGCTTCTTGCGGTTGCAAGAAAAATTTCTGAAGCCGGAATTGAAACGCTCCAGAAAAATCTCAAGAGACGTTGACGAAATAAAGGATGCTCAAATGCTTCATCAAATATTCCATAATGTAGCGAAAGCGTATAAGAAGGGCGTAGATAGCTTCAACGAGAATAAGAAAGACGTGCACTTCCTGAATCTGGTCGATAACATTTTGACAGTTCGTGCAGAAAGTCTGGATTGGTCTTTCAAATTTGGTTGTGATGCAGATGCACATGAGAAAATAGGACATTTCTGCCGCTGCGTCGATGCCCCATACTCGGATGGCGTCGATTTACAGATCATTCAATACCAAACCATCGATTGGACATGCGAAAAGTTTGATATATTCCTCGGTGGCGAGGAATGCGCCATGTTTGAAGCAAAAACCATTTCCATGCAAGGACCAGTTGTTTTAGCAAAGCAGAGCGTCCAGTCCAAAGATACTCACTTACTACCGTTCCCGGTTGGTAAGCGAAGATTTGCGGCCATTCGTTCGGTTCATTCACCTTCGAGGCCAAGCGTATTAGCGTTCACTAATTTATCTCAGACTTGGATAGATGGACAATTCCGGTATTCAGCATCATCAGAGCCGAAGTACGCTATTCTCTCGCGCGAAATATCAAATCGCATCCTCCCGAAATCAAGGCATCGCGATGCTCCAAACGGTGATGCACCTATAGAAAAAGTAAAAGACAGCTTGCCGTGGTGGGATAACCTAAGAAACTTATGGCGAGGTGATTTCACGATTATTGCAAGGAATTCGCAAATCGTCTTGGATTCATCTTTGAAGGAAACCCAAACTCGACATGCACTTGCTTTTAAAGCTACGAAATGCGAGGCATCGTACAAATCAGGACACCTACTTCTTCGCGCTGCTCGTTTTGCAGTATCGAAAGAGCCATCCTTTGTGAATATAGTTCCTCATACGCTTTTTGTCGCGCCAGCGGTCGAGATTGGTGTGAAGTACGAATGGTTGACTAAAGATAACATAAACGGATATGCGACATCATATCGATTCGATCCAACAACTGGCGTGGAATTGCGCACCCTGTCAGAATGTAAAAGTTGTGATGGTTCACACGAGCTCAACGTACAGTTCGCATGCAAAGATACCTTACTTCCAGGATGGCGCGCAGATCACATATTCGATGATATTGAAACAAAGATAAGTTCTAACATAGAACTAGACTTTACGGATGAAGAAGATTTCTCAACCCCTACGTCATCGACGAAGAACACGATGGATAATTTCCAAACGCCAGTGTCTTCCTTTCAGTCTACCAAGACAACGACGAATGCATATTCTACTTCTCCCCTTGCGAAATGGCAGTCTGATGACTTCAAAACCAGAATTGATGCACTCAAGCTTTCGCCTTCGAGAATGCCTTCGTTGCTGCTTTCACCGTCGCGCGCGCGGAATATATCAGATCTGCATGGTGTCCTCAATTCATTCGACGGTGTCAGCATGAATTCGACTTTCACGGAGACGCCATATTTTAGGTTCACCGCTGACGATATGAGGTACATGAAAAAATGGTGGAAAGCGCTGATGAAACCAGATTTGGTATCTTTACGCAACGCGTGGAGGTACAAACAATACGGAAGAACCACCCTAACAGAGAAAAGTTTGGATAAGACAGAAAAAGTTAAAAGTAAGTCAATGATTTCCATATTGTATTCGAAGCAACCAAGCTGGGAGGTGACGGCGGAGTATTTGAATTATTCCTTACCAACAAAGGAGAAAGACGAAACTGTCCAAAGCATAGCTGCTTTCTTGGAAGGATTCAGTTACATATCTAACGCAAATGAGAACTTGAACGTCCACGCGAAGGATTTACGCATATTTTTACCTGAAAAAGAAGAAAATGAGGTAGCTTTTGAGCCCAATCAAATGGTTTCGGCAAACTTTAATGACACCATGCGTGAGATGTTGAGAGGCTCAAACGCAGCTCCTTCACCGCGTAAATTTAGGGCTGGTGATGGTAACGGTGCTAATGAAGCGGTCACTGCATCGTCGCTTCGCGAAATGGTCACAGACTCGATGTTAGTGCTTGAAAGTCACGAATTTCGTGTGCGCAAAGCTTCGGAGAAGGATGAGGTGCGAGTTAAGGTGGACGCTCCAAGAGCGCTACTCGAATCAAAAACGAGAGAAAAAGTTTTCACTTGGATTCGCGAGATGTGGGAAGCTTCGCTCGGTGATGATCCCTCAATTGAGAAGCCACCGTCCATGTTTGAATTAGAAAATCTCAGTAAAAGTCCCGTCGATATGGACTTTGATCAATACAAAAAGCATAGAAAAAATATCAGTGCGACGAGTGGATTCAGCGAATCTTCACAATCTAACGCGAAAACTGCGAACGCCGAACTAGATTTGCTGGAATTGATTAAACCCGGGGTTGTAAATACTGACGGTGAAAATGCTTTCAGCGAGACAAAAGCGTCTTCTCCAAGTCAAGTAATCGCCGACGAATGTTTGTTCGTTGTCCAAATTTCTGAACCGCAAATAAATCTGCGAGGTAACGATCGAAATGGGCGATTGTTGCTCGCGGCTGATAGTGGACTCGTTGTTGGTCGACGCGTAGTGTCTTCATCTTCTGATTCCTCTTCAGAGGCGCATAAACAACGGTTGGTTGATGTGAATTTACACCACGTAGCAGCTCACGTCGCACCTACGGACGTCGACCTCCGAGCTGGCGTACAATGGCTCGAAGATAGACATTCTGATGACGAAGTTGCGCACTTACAAGCAAAACAAGCGAGCTTGCTGAGACAAATCTTTGCTCCATGTGAGATGATTTTCAAGCACTCCACTCAAACGAGTGATAGCGGTGCATCTGACAATTCAGATGCTCCCACAAAATTTTCTTTCAAATCTCCAGATATTGATGCCTCGATGGAATCCGAACAGCAGGCTGTACTTGTCGATGTTATCGGCTCGTTGTTTTTAACTCCGTCAAATTTTACGCCTCCAACTCCAAAATGCAACGCAGTCGCTCTGTTAAGGAAAAAAGGACAGAGAAGTTTGTTTGACCAGGAAGACGCTGCTGCGTCAGCAATCGTCGCGGCTCCTTTGCTGGAATATATCAAATCTGTCCATGCACTGAGACTGTATGACATTGATGTTCAAAAATGTGACGAAATTAAGACTGACAACGCGACGGGGAGCGCAGATTTGAAGAGACAAGGTTATCTCGATGACCTGAAACGTAAAGAAAAAGCGCTGGCGAAATCGATACGGCGCGCAGAGTCTTTGACGAAGTATAATCGTAAGAGAGCAGCGATACAAATGGAGTTAGAGATCGAACGAGGCGCGTGGGCACTTAGAAAAGCCGGGAAAACGTTCATGAATGCTGAAATTACAAATCTGAGTCTCTTGAGAGATCGGCACGTTGATTCATCCGGCGTCACTCTGTTCAAATTGAAGGGGTTACACTTACAAACTGTTGAAAAAGTAATCTTGGGAAGATGGCTTCTCGATGAGGATTGGGATAATGTTCCCGCGGCAATACGGACAAAACCTAATTTTCTTCAGGTATCAGCGTACCGCGCGGCAAGCCCACCCGAAGCACCGATTTGGAATCATTTAGAAATTCTCCTCTCACCGTTCAAAATTGACATCACGAAGGAAATCTATGAAATGATTTATGACTATGCATTTCCGTCGGAACGAGAGATCAAGTCAAAAAAGATGCATTTGGCATTCGAAAAAGAGTTTCAGACATCAAAGTCAACCGCTGCGACTGCCATGACGAAGGAACCGACGATAACAGTGATAGGAACTGCTAAAGATCATGCAAGTAAGATTGACACAGAATCAACCGTAAAGACAGCAGGTGTTGTTCGTGGTGAAGAGGATGCGGATGAGGATGACGATGAGGATACGGCGCCTGTTTCTGGTCCAAAGGTTGTGCATGTGAAGTATTTGCGCTTCAACGAATCAAAAGTGAAAGTGTCTTATCATGGAACAGCGGGTTCTTTCAAAGACGTCCGGCTTTTGCTCGATTCCTACACGTGTGAATCTTTTGAAGGGAGATGGAGAGAACTTGTCAAACAATTGAAAGGTAACTTAGCATGGTCTGCTCTGAAATCGGTGACAGGATTCGCGGGAAGAAAACTGAACAAAATTAAATCTACTGTGAACGAGGATGCGACGGCATTAGTGCCAGTCGCAAATATCGCGGAGACGAAGGAAAGAAATCCCAGCGACAGCAGGGGCAACGCGAATCCTCAAACCGAGGAGTCTGCATCAAAACGAACCAGTTCGGTGGCATCCCCTGCCAAAAAGAAATCGATTTTCAAAAAATTATTTAACACGCCTACAAAGAGCCGTGAAAAAACCAGTGAACGGGACGCGTTCATGTCGGGCTTTAGCGCGAATAATCCACCTCACAACTAGCGTAGCATTTTTTAGTAGTAGATTTACGTAGAGATCCGCAATGCAATAGTTACAACGTTAAAAACATGTGTACATACCCTAGTATCTCAAAATTTCCCTCCGATTTGTTGGAGCGATTTTTCTAAAACGTATGAAACTTGATGCGGTTTCAGAGAACAAAACATCCCAGCTGGCAGTTCAGACGGCATTTTTAACCCGCCAATTCTCGTCCGCTTCAAATTCTTCACTTCAACCCCGGCGCTCTCCGCTATCCTTCTCACCTCTCGATTCCTTCCGTCTTCCACCTCTACCGCGACGCGGTTTTTTGGTCCTCCGTCCCCGGTGACTGTTTCCACCAACACCGGCGTCACGTGCACGCCGTCCACTTCCGTCCCTTTCCGCATCTTTGCAATCTGCGCACTCGTCACTCTCTCCGGTGCTGTAATCACATATCTCTTAACAACACCTGACGATGGGTGCGCGACTCTTTGCGACCATTTTCCGTCCGTCGTCACCAACAACATTCCCGTTGTTTGAACGTCCAATCGACCAACCGTAAACAATCTAGGCGGTAATTTTCCCGGATTCCCTTTCTTCCACTGTTCCGTCCAAGCTTGCAACAAATCTAACGCTTTCTTCCCCCCAGTGCCGGATTCTTCTTTTTCTCCTCTGTTGTTCATACCGCCACCAGTCTTGGTCGAGCACACGTAGCCTTTCGGCTTATTCACTAAGAAGTAAAAGTGTTCGCCGGCGTACTCGACGCCGCCTTCGACGACTTTATCGTCCAACTCAATGACGTCCACGTCCAAGTTCACCTTGAACTGTGGCTCTAAAACTTTTGTCCCGTTCACTTTTACTCGTCCGTCGAAGATGATCGCTTCAGAGCCTCGTCGCGAGGCGACGCCTAACGCCGCCAGCGCTTTCGACAATCTCTGTCCTTCCAGTTTAGTCTGTTTCTTTTCCTTTGCCGTTTGTAGCACGTCGCCGTTAAATCGCGTTTTTCTTCCCTGCGGCGGCGAATAACTCTCGTTACTCTGCGATGATGACGAAGAAGAAGTGGTGGAGAATCCTCTGTTATTATTATTATTATCGCTGCTAAAACTACCGCTACCGCGTCTGGACGAAGAGCAAGAGGCTGCGCCGCCGCGAATGACGTTGTTCTTCGACCTGGTATCGCCGACGCCGAAAAAATCAGCACTTTTTCTCGCCGCTCCCCCTCGGTGATGTAATTGGAAAGAGGCGTCGTTGTTGTCGTTGTTGTTCAACGAGACTCTCCCGCCGCGCGTCGTCAAAGACGACATCATCGAGATGCGCCTGCTGCTGATACTCGCGGTGCGACTGCTATTACTTCTTGCCTCTGTCGTTGTTTTTGTTTTTATTGTCGTCGTCGTCATCATCGTCCTCCTCATCGTCATCATCGCGCGCGTGTGTGGTGCTAAAGAACAACACCAGCGTCGTCGCATGTGTCTTGTGTTCTGACGAACGAGTTTTGCTCTCTTTCTCTCTTTTTTTCCTCTTTGAAACGAAGTTATGCCAACT
>Ga0255751_10005524_pt1 | contig 11249 bp, 8 predicted proteins | sample 071ome_20_FD_179951 | JGI IMG/M metagenome (GOLD analysis project Ga0255751, IMG submission 179951) | Coastal salt marsh microbial communities from the Groves Creek Marsh, Skidaway Island, Georgia - 071412BT metaG (version 2) | ecosystem: Environmental > Aquatic > Marine > Intertidal zone > Salt...
GCGATGTCGGGCTCACGGGTCGGCATCGGCAGGTAGTGATAGTTGTGATGCCGGCGTTCGAGTTCGCGGTGGGTTTCTTCGTAGCCGAGGTCGATGGACTGACGAACCGAAACCGCCGACACGATCGGTCCGTGATGGCCCTTCCGCAGCAGTTCGGTGATCATTGCGTTGTGCGGCGCCTCGCCGGTGCCGGTCGAGAAGAACATGACGGTGCCGGCCGGATTGGTGATCGAGTCGAGCGTGTAGCGGCCTGCCACCTTGGGGCCGAGATAGATCCGGTCGCCGGGGCGCTTCAGCGCAAGGCGGGGTGTGAGCTCGGGGATGTTGTCGTCGGTCGGTGGCACGAGAACGATGTAGAACTCGAGCTCGTCGAGGCCACCCTCGTCGACGAGATAGCCATGGTCGTCCAGCACCCGCGAGCTGATGGAATACGAGCGGCGAATCAGCTTGAACCAGCGGTCACCCAGGTTCGGGTCGATGGCGTCGTCGACGCGTTCTTCCCAGTAGCCGAGCCCCAGGGTGGCGTACTGGCCCGGGGTGTAGTCGGTGCCGCCATGATCGGGCTTGACCCGCAGGACCCAAAGGTCGGAGTGGGTGGGCTCGAAGTGGGTGATCGTCGCGTTGTAGTGCTCCTCGCGAAGCTCCTCGACCGCGCCCTCGTGACGGTGACGCCGGGTCTTGCGGGGCTGGATGCGTTCGGGGTCAAGCTCTGGGAAGCAGGCGGCCATGTCGAGGCCGATGCGGTGGCCAGGCGAGGTCGTGGCCACCGAACCCTCGGTCGGTTCACCGAGGAACCAGACATTGCCGGTCGCGAGCGCCGCTTCGGTGACGCCTCGCTCATCGGGCGTGAGGTTTCGCCGATGCGACGCAATCACGACGTCGTCGAACTGGAGGTCGGGCGTGCGGCGGTCGTTGAAGTAGGCCATCGGGTGGCCGTCGACGTCGTCGATCTCATCGGGCACCGAGCGGTACAGCACGGTGATGCGCCGTTCGCGTTCCATGCGGCGCAGCGCATTGTCTGCGGCGGGGGAGAGGAGATCGGGATCCATCCCGCCAGCGGCGAGGACGACATTGCCGCCGGCCGCATCGATCGTGGCGGCGAGTTCGACGGCGTGATCGGTGTAGCCGACCACGAGAACGTCACGACCCTCGACATGCTCCGGTTCGGTGTCGACCGTGATCGTGGGGAGGTCGGGGAGGGGGATCGGCGGGGTCCAATCCGGCACCGGCGGCCGATGAGCGAGGAGCACTGCTCGCGCCCGGTAGCGGTGCCGATTCGTCGTGAGCAACAGCGCGCCGTCGTCCGCAGCGTCGACGGCCTCGACGTGTTCGCCGTAGCCGATATCGAGTTGGTTGTCGCGCACGAGTTCGGGGAACGTCACGGCATTGCTGCGGGAGATCAACCGGACCGACTGCACCCCCGAACGCTGGGAGGAGATCGCAACGCTGAGTCCGCCCGCAGTGCCACCGACGACCACGAGGTCGTAGACGAGGTCAAAGTCCTGCTCAGCCATGTCGAAGAGTCTGCCAGACGCGGCCGGGCCACCCCGAAGGGCGGCCCGGCAACAATGTTGGATTGTTCGGGAATTCGGAATCCCGCGTCGACTACTCGAAGGCGTCGAGCAACTCAGTGAAGGCGACGATGCCGCCGTCGCCTGAGGTCGAGTCGTACACCGAGAGGCGGACGCCGTCCTGAGCGCCACGCTTGTCGGGTGACAGCGATGCCGGGCCGATGCCCGGGATCTGGAAGTCATCGCCGGCCGGGCCGTAGGCCGCAGCCTCGAAGGTCTCCGGGGTCAGGTCAGGGCCAGCAGCGGTGGCGATGGTCTCGAAGATCGCCAGGGCGTGGCAGTAGCGACGCAAGGCGTTGAACCAGTTCTCCTCTTCGGGGCCGTACTCGAGCGGGTTCCGGAAGTCGGACTCCGGCATGCGCTCCTGGACCGGTGCAACGCACTGATCCTGGAAGGCCTGGTCGGTCCAGATCTCCTCGTCGGTTGGGCCGGTCGAGACGAGTGTGCCATCGGCGATCGACTTGTCGACGATGGTGGCACCGAGGTTGCCGAGGCCGCCCGAGTCGTTCGTCCAGATGGCGATTTCGCCGGTCAGGCCGGCCGCACCGGCACCACGGATGGAGGCCGACGGGGTGCCGAACACCATGAGCGTGTTGGCGCCCGACGCATTGAAACGCTCGAAGGCGACAGCCATCTCGTTGTCCTGGGCGATCGTGTCGCCGTCAGGAGCTTCGATGAGGGCCGAACCGACGACTTCGATGTCGCGGGCCTCGAGCTGTTCGATCACGAAGGCCTCCTCGTCGGCGGCGGTGGCGCCACCCATGGTGAAGACCTTGGCGCCGTCGGCCTTGCCGGTCTGAACGAGGAGGTTGAACAGGTTGATCGTCTGGAACTCGACGGTTGGACCGGTGTGGAACCAGGCGACGTTTGCCTGGGCGAGTTCTTCGGCCGAGCTGATCTCGCCGCCGACCATGATCGTGTTGTTCGTGCCTGGCACGCACGGATCGGCTCCGCCGGCCGGGCCAACGAAGCCACCGAGGTTGGCGAAAGTCTCGTTGTCCTGGTGAAGGATGGCGCAGACACGTTCGGCATCGGCGGCATCGATCGGGCTGTAGAACTCCGAGATGATGTCGACCATGCGGCCGTTGATGCCGCCACGGTCGTTGAGATCGTCGATCAAGGCGTCCCAGATGCCGGCCTGATCGCCCCAACCCGCCGGGGTGAAGCCGAGCTCCACCAGCAGGCCGAAGTCGAGCATCGAGGCACCGACATAGATGGTGTCCTCGGTGACTCCGCGCCACGAGGCGGTGAGCTCGACGGGCTCATCGGCCGCATCATCGGTCGAATCGTCCTCGGCGGCGGTGTCATCAGTGGTCGAGTCGTCCTCGGCGGCGGTGTCGTCATCGGACGAGTCGTCAGTGGCCGTGCCGACCCCGGTGGTGGTGTCGGCTTCTTCGTCCTCCGTGCTCACGCACGCGCTGGCGATCAGCGCGAACGAGAAGAGTGCGACGAGCAACCTGAGCAACGCTGAATGGCGCAGCTTCGTCATGGGTCCCCCTCCATGGGTTTTGCTTGCAGACGCGTAGTCAAGCACGGATCTGACGCCCCGTCAGATTTTTGTGCCTTGCGATCAGGTCGAGCCGAGATCTGTCATCCTCGCGGGTATGACGACGCTGACATTGGCAGGCTGGACCGGCCCGTGGCCCGAGGACGACAAGGATGGCAACCTCAAGGCCGACATCGCGGCACACGCCCACCTCGATCCGTTGAGCACGATCACGAACCTCAGCAACAATGTCGACGTCCCCGTCGGGGCGATCGTGCACTACGTCCTCTGCCGCTGGGCATCTGAGGGCAGCAGCGCCTTGTTGGAGCTCGGCCCGCGAATGGTCCGACGTCTGCACGAGCCGTTCGAGACGGCCGAGGTCGCCGGCACCGACGAGGCCCGTCTCGCTGCCTACGAGCAGGTCCGGCAGATGGTGGCGTGGCTCAACTTCCCGCTCGACCACCCGGAGGTCTACGACGACCTCAACGGGTGAGTCGGTTCAGCCGCCAATCGGCGAGCCGGATGTGAGGCCCCCGTCGATCGTGAAACAGCTACCGGTCACGAAGGCGGCGTCGTCCGACGCGAGGTACACGGCGAGTCCGGCAATGTCGTCCGGCGTACCCAGGCGGCCGACGGGATGCGCTGCCGTTGCCTCGCCCCGCGCAGCGGCAGGATCGTCGGTGAGGTCGAAGGCCGCGTCTGCGAGGGCCGTCATGATCCAGCCGGGGCTGATCGCATTGCAACGCACGCCCTGTCGGCCGTTGTCGGTGGCGATCGCTCGCGTCAGCGCGTGCACGGCGCCCTTCGAGGCGTTGTAGACGGCCATCTGATGATCGGCAACATTGCCCGCAATCGAGCCGATGTTGATGATCGACCCTCCTGACGGCTGGGTTGCCATCTGGCGGACCGCAGCACGACAGCAGTTGAAGACGCCGCGCACATTGACGTTCATCACGAGGTCGTAGTCGTCGTCGGTCGTGTCCTCGATCGGTTTCTCGACCTGCACCCCGGCGTTGTTGACGATCGTGTCGAGACGGCCGGTGGCACCGACGGCAACGGCGATCAGGGCATCGCATGATGCTGCGTCGGCGACGTCGGTCTCGACCCATGTGACGCCCTCGAGCGTGACCGGGCGGCGGCTGGCGGCGAAGACGGTGGCGCCCTCGGCGACAAATCGGGCGGCGACCCCTTCACCGATCCCGCTCGATGCGCCGGTGACGATCGTCGTGAGCCCGGCGAGTCGGCTGGTCACGTCACGTCTCCGAACGCGATCGATTCGCAGAGTTGGAGGCCCCGCTCGAGCGCGTCTTCGTCAGCCCACCGATTCCAGTTGATCCACAGTCCGTTCTGCAGGGCGAGCACGTCGGTGGTGCGTCGCCCGACCGCATCTGGGCTGAGCGACCGGTCGACGTCCTTGATCGCTGCATTGAGCTGAGCGGCGCAGCGGTCGTAGAGATCGCGTTCGGCAACCGCCACTTCGTCGTTGGTGCGGGACACAGCCCAGATGGCGAGCCACATCTCGAGATGTTGTGGATCGCTGAACTCTGGGTCGAACCATGAGCGCAGTGCCGCCTTGACCCGCGCTCGGGGGTCGTCGCCTACCTCCGCCATACGGTCGTCGATGAGTTGCATCAAGCGTTCGGTGGCCCGCTGGAAGGCGGCCACGACCAGTTTTTCTTTGCCCTCGAAGTGGTAGCTGAGGAGACCCAGTGACACATCGGCCTCCTCGGCGACCGCCCGCATACTCGTCGAGTCGAGTCCGTCGCGGACGATGACGTCCATCGCTGCGTCGAGGATCTGTTCCTGGGTCTCGGAGAAATGCACGGGAGCAGTCTGGCACGATGCATCCGTGGATCGTTCAGAACCCGACTACGAACACCCCTATCCGTCGCCCGAACTCGAGGCGGCGTATCCCTTCCGGCCCCTCGACTTCGTCGAGTACCCGCCCGAGGAGATGGCCGAACGGGCAGCGGCGTTCGAGACCTTGATGGCGCATCGTCGTAGCCCCCGGCTGTTCTCGGATCGCCCCGTGCCCCGCAACCTGATCGAGTCGGCGATCCGGACTGCATCGACCGCCCCGTCGGGTGCGCATAAGCAGCCCTGGCGTTTCGTTGCGACGTCGGCTCCGGCGGTGAAGCGAGCGATTCGGGAGGCGGCCGAGGAGGAGGAACGGGTCAACTATCTCGAGAACCGGATGAACGACGAGTGGCAGGAAGCACTGGCCCCAATCGGCACCGACCACCACAAGGAGTTTCTCGAGATCGCGCCCTGGATCGTCGTGTTGTTCGAGGAGCGCTACGAGGTGCGGCCCGATGGTGAGCAGCGCAAGAACTACTACGTGAAGGAAAGCTGCGGGATCGCCGCCGGACTCTTCGTCGCAGCACTGCACAACATGGGGCTCGCCACCCTCACCCACACCCCATCGCCCATGGCCTTCCTCACCCGCGTCCTGGGGCGACCCGAGAACGAGCGACCCTTTGTGATGTTCCCGATCGGTTACCCGCTTCCGGGCGTGAAGGTCCCCGACTTCGACCGGAAGGCCCTCGATGAAGTAATGGTGATGGTTGACGAACCGGCCGACTGAGCCGTCGTCAGGGGGAATCGCCATGCGTTTTCGAGCCAACCGTGCCGCTCGCCTGCTCGTCGTCGTCCTCGCCGGCGCACTGATCGCAGCCGCGTGCTCGGGTGATGGAGACGACAGCGCAACACCGAGCACGACCTCGGCGGCGCCCGTCGATACGACAACGACAGAGGCGCCGGCGACGACAACGACCACGGAGGCGCCGCCTGCGATCACCGAAGATCGGGCGTACTACATCCTTCCCCCCGGCAACTACGGCGGGCTGCCGGTCAACGACAACAGCCTCGACCAGTTGCCCCTCTACGACGGTCTCACGCCGCTCCGTGACGACATCGATCCGGAGGATCTCGACGAGTTCTTTCTCGCCCAGGACTTCGCGCCGATCGGCGAGACCCGAGTCGAAGACGTCGGCCGCGACGACGTCGAGGTCGTCTACGACGAGTTCGGGGTACCGCACATCACCGCCGAGACACGCGAGGGACTCGCGTTCGCTGCGGGTTGGGTCACGGGTCGTGATCGGGCTCTGCTGATCGACTTCGGTCGCGGCCCTGCTCGCGCGGCAATCGCCGACATCCCTGGTCTCGACGCGTTCTCTCTGGTCACCAGCGCCACGCCCTACGAGCCGAGCCCGGCCGTCGAGGCGCTCGTCGACGAACAGGTCCAGCTGATCCTCGACACGTATGGCGAGGAGGGCCAGGAGATCATCGACGATGCCCAGGCCTACGCCGATGGCCTCAACGCTTACTGGGCCGCGACCGGCCAAGAGCGTGAGCCGGCCACGGTCAACGACGTGGTCGCCGTGACGGCGTTCATCGGCTCGATCTTTGGTGCCGGTGGTGGCTCCGAAGCGAGCAACTCGCAGTTCCTTGCTGACCTCACGGATCGTTACGGCCCTGATCAAGGTCGCGCGATCTGGGACGACTTCATGCAGACCGACGACCCCGAGGCGCCGACCACCATCGACGAGCGCTTCGAGTACGGCACCTTCACCGGCGGCGACGTCACCGGTTCGGTCCTTCTCGACGAGGGCACGATCGTCTCGTTCGATCCGCGCAATCCCGTCGATGGCTCGATCCCCATCCCCGTGTCGTATGCCGTCGACGCCGCCGGTGATCCGCCGGACCGCCAGGCTTCGAACTGGCTGACCGTCTCGCCGGCATCGTCGACGAATGCCACGACGCTGGCGGTGATGGGCCCGCAGCTCGGGTACTACTACCCCGAGATCGTCATGCAGATGCATCTCGACGGTCCCGGCATCAAGGCCCAGGGGGCCGCCGTCCCCGGCCTCGCCATGTACCTGTTGATCGGCCGTACCGAGGACTACGCATGGAGCCTCACCTCAGCCAACCAGGACGTACGCGACGTCTTCGTCGAGGTCCTGTGCGAACCCGACGGTCGCGCCCCGAGCCGAACCTCCGGCCACTATCTCCACGACGGTGCGTGCATCCCGTTCGAGCAGTTCGACGCCGGCGCCATCGGGGGGACCCCCATCAGCTACCCGGTGTCGGTTCACGGCCCCGTCATCGGCACGGCGTTCTGGGAGGAACAGCCGGTCGCATTGACCCGTCAGCGCTCAACCTTTGGTCGCGACGGCCTCAACCTCAAGGCCCTCAAGGACATGACCGAGGGCGACGCCGACACACCGGAGCATTTCTGGGAGGTCGCCAACCAGTTCGGCTTCACCTTCAACTGGGGTTACGCCAACCGTGACTCGATCGCCTACTTCGCCTCGGGCTATCTGCCCGTTCGGGCAGAGGGCCTCGACCGTCGTCTGCCGACGCTCGGCACCGGCGAGTACGAGTGGCAGGGCTTCTTGACCCAGGAGCAGCATCCACACGCCGCCGACGGCCCCGATGGCCGACTTCTCAACTGGAACAACCAGTCGGCGCCGGGCTTCATGCACGGCGACGGCACGCTCTACGGCTCGTGGCATCGAGTCGAGAACTTCGACCAGTGGGATGACGACCAGACCCTCGAGGAGGTCGTCGGCGTGATGAACCGGGCAGCGACCGAGGACACCACAGCCCCGATCTGGCCGGTGATCTCCTCTGTGCTCGCCACCGGCGACGCGCCGTCGGATCTTGCCGCCGAAGCGGTCTCCATGATCGATGCGTGGGTCGCCGAGGATGCGCCACAGATCGACGGCGACGAGGACGGCGACTGGGATCAGCCCGAAACCCGGATCTACCAGGCGATCTACGACCCGATTCTCAACGCAGCGGTCGAACCGATCATCGGCGACGCACTCGCCGACGGCATCCGCCTGCGTGGCATCGGGATCGCAAGCCTCGTCGACAAGGATCTGCGGACCGTGCTCGGCGAGCCGGTCGAGGGTGCGTTCAACATCTCGTACTGCGGTGCAGGCGACCTTGCGACATGCGCAGCCGACCTCTGGACGGCGATCGACGCCGCCGTGCAACAGGCGGCAGCTGAGCTCGGTGACGACCTCTCCGCCTGGCGCCGCGAGGGCACCCGCGTCGGGTTCACTCCGAACCTGATTCCCAACGACTTCCGGGGCACCAACCGGCCGACCTACCAGCAGGTGTTGGAATTCGCCCCGGTGGGTGCAAGCCAATGAGCGAGACCCTGTGGGATGTCGAGCGGCTGACGGAGGCCACCCGGCAGTCGGTGCCGATGGCGGCACAGACCAGGGTCGAGGTCGTGGAGGCCGAGCGCGGGCGGGTCGTGCTGCGCATGCCCCTCGAAGGCAACGGCAACCACATCGGCACGATGTACGCCGGCGCGCTTTTCGCGCTCTGTGAGTTCCCCGGCGGCACACTCTTCTCGACGACCTTCGATGCCTCGAGGTACTACCCGATCGTCAAAGGCGTCGACATCTCGTTCAGGAAGTTCGCCGGCACCGACATCACGGTCGAGGCATCGATGTCGGAAGAGGAGGCCGCCCGCATCGCAGCGGCCGCCGACGAGCACGGGAAGGCCGACTACGACCTCGTGATGGAGCTGAAGGACACCGACGGCAACGTCGTCGCCATCTCGACCAACCGCTACCAGATGCGAAGCCACGGTATCTGACCGCTCCCGGTGTCGGTCAGTCGAGCGGCACCGGGGTGTGGTCGAAGTGGAACATCTCGAGGAGTGCATCGCGTCCGCCGAGCTCGGCGATGAGCGCTTCCTGGCTGGCGAACGCCCGGGCATCGGCCTCCTCGGGGTCCACGATCGCACGCAGCTGCGCCTCGCCCTCAGCGAGATCCGAGGTGTACCCAGGGTCCTGGGACACGTCGTGGAGTTCGTCGGGGTCGACGGCCAGGTCGTACAGCTCGGGGTCGAACCCGACGTGATGGACGTACTTCATCGCACCGAAGCGGACGGCGAAGCTGCCCGTGATCGAACCGCCGTCGTGATACTCGGTGAAGTTCACCCGGTCAGGGTCGGGGTGATTCGCGATATCCACGAGTGACCGGCCCGCCCGCTCGTCGGTGCTTTCCGTAACGGTCTCGACGATCGTCGGATGGAGGTCGACCAGATTCACCGCGGTCGTCTCGTCGACGCCCACGGGAACGTCCGGGCCGGCCACGATCATCGGCACCCGGATGCTGTCTTGCCACATGTAGGACTTCGCCCAGAGCCCCCGGTTGCCGATCATGTCGCCGTGATCGGTCGTGTAGACGATCGTCGTGTCGTCGGCGACTCCCATCCGGCCGAGGGCCGCGAGCACCTGACCGACGTTGTGATCGAGCCATGTGACGAGACCGAGGTAGAGCTGACGGCCGAAGCGGGTCCGCTCTTCGTCGAAGGCCTCGTGGTACGGCATGCCTGTGGCTAGGCCGGCGACGGCGGGATGGGTGATCGGCTGCTCAGGGATCTCCAAGGGCAGGTCAAGATCGAGATACGGGGCGACGTGGTCTGCCATCACTGCGAGTGGGAAGTGCGGCGCGACGAGCGAGACGAACAGGGCGAAGGGTCGGTCGCCGCCGGCGTTCATCTCGATCCACTCGACCGCGTCGTGGGTGACGACCGTGTCGAAGCGCGTGTAGCTCGACTCGCCGATCGCGCAGTCGGCGGCCATCTCCTTTGCTTGTTCGTACGGGAATGGGTTGCGCCGGGGGAGACCCTGCACCCACCCGACGCCCTCGACGATGTGCATCGGCCGGATCGACTCGGTCCACCCGAAGTCGTCCTCGACCTGGCGATAGTGCAGCTTGCCGACCGACACCGAGTGCGCTCCGGCGGCGCGGGCAGCATGGGCCCACCCAGGCTGCTCGCCGGTGTAGGCCTGCACGCTGTCCCATGCGCCGAGGTCGTGCACCCATCGGCCGGTCGCCATCGAGGCACGCGCCGGAACACAGATCGGTGACGGAGTCCATGCGTTCTCGAACCGGGTCCCACGAGCGGCGAGTGCATCTAGGTTTGGGGTCTGCACGTGCGGATGACCCGCCGAGCCGAGGCATCGGGCGTTGTGCTCGTCGGAGCAGATCACGACGATGTTGCGAGCTCGACGTTTCGTCACCTCTGGACCCTACCGATGACTGGACGAACGTCTAGTCTCCGCGACCGTGTCCGGACTGATCGAACTCCTGCCGTCACCCGAGATCGACGAGAATCTGCTCGCTGCCGAGCGGCTTGAGAACCTGCGCGGCACCATGCTGGCCGACGGTCTGCAGCTCCTCGTCCTCACCAATCCGGTGAGCATCCGCTACGCCACCGGCTACCGGGCGTATTCCGCCTTCCAGTCGCGAATCCCGTCGGCCTACGCCATCGTGCCCCTCGTCGGCCCGATCATCATGCACGGCGCCTACATCGAGGATCTCGCGCTCGTCGAGGTTTCCCGACGCTCGCATGCCATCACGAGTTTCGATGCCGGCCTCGATCTCTCGATCGCCGCCGACCGCTTTGCCGCCGACATCGAACGAGCGCTCACCGATCTGGGCTATGACTCCCGTGACTCGATCGGTATCGAACGCACCACACCGACCGGGCACCGCGCCTTCGCGGACATCGGCCTCAACGTCTTCGACGCGGAACCGACGATCGAACTCGCCCGAAGCCGTAAATCCGATCTCGAGATGGTGGCGCTCGACTACTCGATTGCCGTCGCCGAATACGGCATGACGCTGATGGAACGGGCGCTCGAACCTGGCGTCACCGAGAACCAACTTTTCGCCCTGTTGCACCAGACCAACATCGCCCACGACGGCGACTGGATCGACGGCCGCATGCTGTGCTCTGGCCCCCGAACCAATCCCTGGTATCAAGAGGCGAGTCATCGCACGATCGAGCAGGGCGACATGGTCGCGTTTGACACCGACATGATCGGGCCGTACGGCTACTGCGCCGACATCTCCCGCACCTGGGTGTGCGGTGATGACCCGAGTCCCGAGCAGCGGGATCTCTACAAGCGGGCACTCGAGGAGATCTGGCACAACACGTCGCTGCTGCACGTCGGCGCTTCGTTTGCCGAGCTCTCACAGAACGCCTACCGCCAGCCCGATGCGTACGTCGCTAACCGCTACGCCTGCGTGTACCACGGCGTCGGCATGAGCGATGAGTATCCGAAGATCCCCTACCCCCAGGACTGGGAATGGACCGGGTACGACGGAGAAATCGAGGACGGTGTCGTGCTGTCCGTCGAGTCCTATGTCGGCGCAGAAGG
>Ga0255751_10005530_pt1 | contig 11239 bp, 10 predicted proteins | sample 071ome_20_FD_179951 | JGI IMG/M metagenome (GOLD analysis project Ga0255751, IMG submission 179951) | Coastal salt marsh microbial communities from the Groves Creek Marsh, Skidaway Island, Georgia - 071412BT metaG (version 2) | ecosystem: Environmental > Aquatic > Marine > Intertidal zone >...
GAATCGACCACGTGAATGAATTCATCAAGAGGAAAAAGTTACCAGATCAGTTATCAAAGGATTTGATTGATTTTTACGAACATTTGAGGAACAGAGACCATTTCTCGAAGCTGACTGCAGATAATGCAATTTTAGAGGAAGTGCCGAAATCATTGAAAGGAGAAATTTTGTTGAAAATAAATCCGAGCGTAACAAACGGAGAGTTGTTAAAAGGGTGTTCGAATTCCTTAAAAGTAGCGATATTAAAACAATTAGAGATGAAGCATTTAGCGCCGGGGGAGGTTTTCATTCGATACAACGAAACAGCGAGGAATTTATACTTCATCTCCGAAGGAGAAGTCGAGTGTTGGGAAGGCGACGAGTTAGGATTAGAAAAGAGAGGAGAAGCGGTAATTTTAACGGGTGGAGATTACATCGGTGAGGCATCTTTAAGTGGGTTAGGAAGACGAACGATTGGTGGACAATCGAAAGTTTCGGCTACAGCTTTGTGCTTTTGCGAAGTGCTCGTCTTGAGCCGGGAAAAGGCAAAGAAATTGTTGGAAAATTTACCCTCCGTGGTGAGAAGGGAGTTTGAAGATTTAGTTCGAAAGATATCGGGCGGCGGAGTGGGAGACGAAAACGCAGTCTTAAACGGTGGAGGCGGAGGAAGTATTACGGCCCAAGAATACGAACGAGTGATAGAAGAGTTGATGTTAGAGAAGACGAAAAGAGAAGAACTGGAACAGCGGTTGTACGAACAAAGAAATCCTCAAAGAGAATCGTACGATCAAGACAACGAAGACGTCGAAGACGATGGTCTCAACTATCCTTTGTAATTTAGAAAGACATGTATACAAATTTAGAGCTTATTCATACCGGTGATGAAAAGTAAACGAATCCTTGAATCGAAAGACGAGCAAATTGCGAGCCCTTCTTTATCTTTGTTCCAATCGAATGCGGTGATGGGTTGCGTGGATACTTTTGATTCCACAAGTAGGTGCGTTTGACCGGCGTTACCGACGCATTCTTCCTCACTCAGTCGTAAACGTCTTTGTTTTGGATACGCGTACTTATGCACCGATAAAGTGCCATTGCCACCTAGAAATGCAGAGATCTCTCGGTTAAAGGGAGAATGTTTTACACCCCATATCGTGGGACCATTTTCCGTGACTTCTGTGATGACAGAGCTCGAGAAGCCACCTCTTTTAGGATTAAACGTACGAGTGTCGAATACTTTAGAATGCGATTCTAAACATGTCACCAAAAACTTATTCATCTCTATCGCTTTCCGGTCGAATTCTACTCCGCAGACGCCTCGACCAACATTCGTTTCCCAATACAGCGGTGGAGAATTACCACCGCTCATATTCACTCTTCTGAGGTCAAACATTTTGACTGTACCGTCGCTGTATCCCGCTAAAATCATCGGTTCGCTATCGTTCTTTGCGTTGCCGACATTTACGGACCAGCACTCGGGCGAGACCGTGGTAGTTACAGACGGCGCAAAGCTCACGACGGGATCAGATTGTTTCCGTCTGAAGTCCCATACTTTCACAGATCCATCTCGACTTCCCGTGACGATCACTTTTGAGTGTTTGTTGTGGCACCCATCTATGCAATTGATGATTGATTCGTGTGCATTTTTTACGACTTGCGTTGGCCTAGTCAAGTTTTCCACGTCCCAACTGAGAAGTTGACCAGAAAAATCTCCCGCGATGAACGTGCGTTCAATCTCGTCTGACCCGGCAAAAGTTCCACATTTCAAGGCGTGGTCGTGCTCGCATTTTTCTTTCGCGTTCATAACGAGACGAGACGATGGCATTGCTGAAGGAGAAGAGAAGGAAGCCCCGTGGTTGTTTTCAAGCTCGAAGACTTGGAGACTTCCGGTGCCTCGAGCGTGCGCTCCTAAGACGCAAAACCGAGCGCTGGATGGGATCCATTTCACGTCGTGAATGGTTTCATCCAAAGCTACCGAGCTGTGGACGGATATCTGAATACCAGACGACGACGGCGGTGACGACGATTCGTCGGGCGAACGCATGTTTGCTTATCAGAAGAGTGGAAAATATTTTTTGCGATTCTTTTTGTCTGTTTGATTTATATTAAATACTTTTACGTTACTACTCCGCCAGTCTAATGATGCTTCCTCTCTGATGACCCTCATCCTATCTCTAATTCATTCGTCATCGAATCCATCAGCACGCACTAGACTGCCTTGCTATTTCTATAGCGCAAGATATTATTTTTTTTCGTTTTTCATTTAGAGACGCAACAGCTTCTTCTAACGCGGCGCTCGGTTGGTGCTCTCGGCGTAAAAATGTACACGCTCCAATTTCTCATTGTCGTCACACACATATTCGTCATTTCGACTTCGCTTCGTCATCCAATATCAACTCTCTCCCTTATCTACTATTACTGTTTATAAATTCTCTCTGCCTCAAATATAATTCTTCGTTTTCTCTCTCTTCAGTGTGCTCCTTCACAAATACACACACACTTTCTGTCTCTCTCCCTTTCGCTCTTTCTCTAAAAATTCTCCCACTCCTTCTCTCTCTTTCACACTCCTTCACTTGATACCCCTCTATTCCAATGTTAAAAATGAAATATTATTTAACCCAAAGACGGGAATGCAGCGTTGTCCGCAACATTGATGTTGGCGCCGCGGCCACCTCCGCGACCACCACCTCGAGCACCCGAGTTGCCACCTCGGCCACCACCCGAGTTGCCGCCTCGGCCTCCTCGTCCACGGTCACCACCTCGGCCACCGCCGCCTTTACCTTTGTCGCCACGGTTGCGGTCGCGTCCACCGCGGTCACGGCCACGGTCGCGTCTGTCGTCGTCGCGGTCGTTCGACTCAGTCGGGGCAACCTTGAAGTTCAAGTCGAGCGTTTGCTTGACCTTCACTTCCTTTTCGCCACGTTTGCGAAACTTCGCGTCGACTTTGAGCATATCGAGATGATTCTCCTCGTCTTCGAGTTTCTTTGGCGCCGCCATCGAGGCAAAAGCAGAAGTGTCAACCGCTCTCGCCGGCCCAGTCTTGGCGAGGGCCGCCACGGCTTTCTTCTTCTCCTCCTTGAGTCTCATAGCCTCTTCCAAGGAGATTTCGTTGGACGGAGCTTCCACTTCTTGCTCCGTGGCAGACTCATTGCCAGCATCGTCCATTTTGGCATTGAGTTCGTCGCCAGCTTTGCCCCAGTTCCCTTTACCGGCGCCGCCTTTGTGGTCGGAGGACTTGCCGTGGTGGGAGCGGTCGTGCTTACCAGAAGTGTGCTTCTTCTTGTCGCCTTGCTGGCCCTTGGCACCGTATTGCTTTTCCTTCGCGCCGCCAGTGACTTCTTTATGCGAAGCCGGTTTCGCTTTCTCTGTTGTTCATGTAACGAATAACAAATATAGTGAGATGAGAATCATGTCAGTTGAACGAAAGGGGAATTTTTTGCCGACGGTTTTGCCTTTGTTTTGCTTTGCTGCAAAGCAAATATCAGATATTTATTTTTCGGTGGAGTGAAAAGAGGGCACGTCCAACCAGCAGCCACCACGAAAAAAAGAAAAAACTGAAGGGGAGAGGAAAGAGCAGCCTCCCCCAGGAAGAGAGGGTTAGCTCGTCTGACTGGACGGCATCCGCGAGGTTATGTCTGCGTTTGAGCGCACATATTCCTTTGAAACAAATCAATTCGAACGTATAGAATGTATATTCATCCGTCTCGATTGGTTTCAAACGGAAATAAATCTCGCGCAAAGCTCTCGCGCGTCGATTGCGTTTGCAAATTGCATCCCTCTCCTTTCGCTTCTCGACCCGCCCAAAACAAAGGCGAAATGCCAGTTAACATTTGCCCCTGGAACAAAAAAAAAGAGAAATTTCGCACCTTTCGCGGCGACGGGATTCGGCCCGTCTTCGCCTAACGCGGCGAAAGGATTAGCGGACATGATACGATGTCCTTTCAAAAACTAAAAGATGTGATAGGATGTGAAAGTTTTGTGTAAAGCTCGAGTGAGACGAAGCTTTTGTATGACGTTTTTCGGAAAAACCGAAACAGGAATGAAAGCGCTTTTAGATATATCGACCCCCGTTGGCGAAAAAAAAAAGTTGGGCTGATGAGCTGTCCCACTACTCCACCTCTGTTTTTTTTTCTAACGGGGGAGATCGGAGAAATACCAAGAAGAAGAAAAATCTTCAGAAGACGACGACGACACACTCAGATCGATCGATATTGATTGATATAAACAAAAGAGAAAAGAACAAAAAGAAGAAGACAACGACAAAAAGAGAAAAGATGGATATCGTTCCAGGCGCGGGAGATTCAATCTCTAAAACAGCGTCCCAAAAGTCCGCTCGAGACTGGGAGAAAACGAAAGAACACTGCATTCGTTGGGCCTTTTCTACTGGGAAAGCGGCGTGGACGTTTGGAACGACGTTTTTAGTTTTGGTCGTGCCATTAATCGTGCAATTGCACCGTGAAGAGCAGATGATGGAGATGGAGAAGGAACAGATGGGAGTGTTGGCGGATCAACAACAGCAGCAACAACTCTAAATTGATTTTGTTCTTGAGAAGTACATTTTCATTCTTCTTCACTCTTCTCTCTTCAAAAAGCGCGCGCGATAAAAGAAAAACATGTCCGGAGCGGCATCGTCGCTTCTAGAAAAAGCTAGGCCTATCCTAGCGCTATATAGACAAATCTTGCGCACACACGTTGCGGTGTTACCGGAGCCGATGAAAACGTTAGGAGATAAGTACGTGCAGGCGGAGTTTCGTCAACACTTGAAAAGCGCACAGACGACGAAGGAACACTGGAGGGAGTTCCACTTGCAATGGACGACATATTTATCTCAAATTCGAGGCGACGCGGGTGAAGTGAGCGGAGAATTAGATCCAGAGATTTTAGCGAGTTTGCCAGAAGATAAGAAAGAGCAGCTCAGACGTTTGCAAGAAGAAACGTCGAAGCCATTTTTGATGGAAGCTGAGGAGCGCGAGGAGAAACCAGTAAAGTAGGTGCAAGTTTAGTAAATAAAGTATAGGCGATGGTGATAGTTTCGGTGTGGACTATCTCTCTCTCTCTCACACACACACACACACACACATTCACACACGCATACGAATAGAAGTTTTAGAAGAATACATACATTGTGATCAATATTAATATAATTCAAAACATTTCAATAACACAGTTCAATGTTCAACGACGAGGTGCGAAGCAAAATCGACCCTTTTCAACGAGGGTTGTTTAAAAAATACTACCACCAAGGTTTAACTCGACTTCATAAATAACTCAATGCACCACGCTCGATGTACTTGTAAATCGTGCACCGCCGTGCGCAAAACATTTCGATTCGATAAATTGCTCAACGATGAGACGAAAATCCTATGTGATTCGCGCGAGCTCATGGAAAACGAGGAAGAGGAAAACATAAGAAACGACGAGAAGGAGGAGGAAGAGGAGGTGGAAAGAGTACTCGAGTCAAATACTACTAATGCGATTACTGCTGCATGTTCAGTCACCTTGAGAGAAATGAGCGCGTTGTTATCACCCATTCATCGAGAGTTGATCGAGTTACGAAGCGAAGTCACAAAGTTAAAGAGTGACATCGAAACGCTTCGCAAGAATAAGAAGGAAGAAAAAGTCACACACGAAGAGATCACGAAAACCAATCGTACAAATAAGTTCTTCCCGCTTTCGATGCCGCCAATAACGTATGAACCATTCGAAACGTCTTCATTTAGCACATTTTCCACAGAGTTCGAGGGAGGAAACGGGGAAGTTTCGCTGCTAAGTGAAGTGGATCGAATGCTGTCGAGTGTTCGACGGCGATGCTCATGAGAAAAATGGAAAGAGAATTGCTACTTCGTCCGTAATACTAATGTATAGCTCAATCGTAATATTATTACACGTCAAGATTCATCAAGTCCGGTCCTTCATCTTCGATGAACTGGCGGCGTGGTCCTACTTTATCGCTCATTAATAGAGAAAACGTGTGATTGACCATAGCTGCATCGTCCACCGTGAGTCTGCGCAAAGTTCTCGTCTTTGGATCTAATGTTGTTTCCCACAGTTGTTGCGGCATCATTTCACCCAAACCTTTAAATCGCTGCAGATTCTTTGGTTGATTATCTCCTAATTCATCTAAGTGCTTCTTTAGCTCTAATTCATCGTAGCAATACTTCACATTCTTTTTTCCCGATTCCACTTTATACAGCGGAGGAACGGCGACGTAAATGTGTCCTTGTTCGAACAATGCTTTTTGATATCGATATAAAAACGTCAACAAAAGCGTTCGAATGTGCGCACCATCAACATCAGCATCAGTTAAGATGATTATCTTCGAGTAACGCAAGTTATTTGGATTGAAATCTTCACCCATGACACCGAGACCGAGCGCTGTCACCATCGATTGAATTTCCGTGTTCTTATACATAGCCTGTTCGTCTTTACGTTCGACGTTCAAAATCTTACCACGCAACGGCAGCACTGCTTGAAACGCGCGATCACGTCCTTGCTTGCACGATCCACCAGCGGAGTCACCTTCGACGAGAAAAATTTCAGTTTCGTCGGCGTTTGAATTCGCGCAATCCGAAAGTTTGCCCGGCAATGAAGACGATCGCAACACGGATTTCCTGCGCACTAAATCTCGCGCTCGCTTCGCCGCCTCGGAAGCTTTGAGCGCGGCTTGCGCTTTTTTGAAGATGGATGATAAAACCTCGGGATGAAACTCGAGATATTCCATAAACTTTTCTGCAATCATAGCTTCGACGGCTTTCCGCGCTTCGGAATTTCCAAGACGTGTTTTTGTCTGACCTTCAAACTCGGGTTGTGGCACCCAAACAGCAATAACAGCCGACAAACCTTCGCGAATGTGATCGCCTCCTAAATTAGAATCTTCTGCTTTTAACAATTTTGCTTTTCTTGCCGCCGTGTTGAATGCGCGGGTCAGCGAAAATTTCAAACCGTCGATGTGAGACCCACCGTCAATGGTTCTAATCGAGTTTGCGTAGCCTAAAATCGTATCCGAGTAATCATCGTGCGTCCATTGCATACAGAGCTCAACTTTAACGCCCTCATGCTCTGTTTTCAACGTAATTGGTTCGTGAATTACATTTTTATCGCTGTTCAAGTCTGTGATGTAATCTGTCAAACCATTCGGGTATTTCAGCACGTCTTCTTTCATTTCCTTGGTTTTGCCATCTAAACTCGCAAACCGAAGCTCGGCGTTCGAGTTCAAAAACGCGAGTTCCTTCATTCTCGCGCGAATAATGTTTGGATCGAAATCTTGCACCTTCTGGAAAATCATGTTATCGGGCTTAAATCGCACTCTCGTCCCGGTTTTCGGATTTCCATCTTTTGCTTTTCTCTCGGAGATTTGTAGCTCCGAAGTTGTCTTCCCTCTCGAAAATGTTTGAAAATACTGCTTGTCCCCTCTCCAAACCGTCACCTCTAACTCTTCCGATAACGCATTCACGACTGAAACACCTACACCATGCAAACCGCCACTCACGGAATATCCCGACTCGGTTCCGCCAAACTTACCGCCTGCGTGTAATATCGTCAAAACGGTTTCCAAACTCGACTTGCCAGTTTTCGGGTGAATCTCCACTGGAATCCCGCGACCGTTATCAGTCACAACGACGTGTCCTGTTGGCTCCAGCGTGAGTTGGACATTACTCGCGTGATTGGCTTGAATCTCATCCACGCCGTTGTCTAATATTTCCCAAACTAAATGGTGCAAACCTTTCGTAGAGGTATTACCAATGTACATACCGGGACGTTTCCGTACGGGTTCTAACCCTTCCAAGACTTGAATAGAACTCGAATCGTAATCTTGCATGCTCTCGCTGGAAGTTGAGATTGCTCTGGCTGTTATTTTTCTTGCTGTTTTTGTTAACGGTGAATGAGAAGACGCAGACGACGTCGAGAGAAGCCGGCGTTGCAGTTGGTGCTGTTTTGAGAAAAAAGTAGTTGAAGCTGATCGACTACTGCAGCTGCTGCTAACATTCGAGCGTAGTCTCGCCGCCACGGCGACTGCATCATTCCGACTGCTCTCACGTCTCCCTTCGAAACCAACGATGGCTCTGAACGTTGACGGGAGCATTTCATACGTCGAAGGACGAGACGACGTCGACGACGAAGAGCAAAGCAGATATCTTCTTCTGCTTCGAGAGAAGAACAACGTTCGTTTCATTTCGTTTTTTTTTACGAGTTTGAATTTATCGTTGTTTTCGTCGTCGTTAAGAAGCGAGGAGGTGGAGCGGGAAAGACAACTGGAAGGGGCGGCTGTGGCGGATTTATTCGATGATGGAGAAGTCTGTCTGCGTTGTCGTCGTCGTCCGTGGAGGATAGAAGGTGAAGTTGATGATGATAAAATTTGGTGCATAAAGTGCGTTAAAGTTTTTCGCCCCGCGCAGACTTTATGCAGAATAGCAGAAAGAAATGTGTAAGTGTGTAAAATGTTTTGGCATATGCGTGTGAGAGAGAGAAATTGAAAAGGAAACGCGAAAGAAAATTCAGGTCCCAGCGCGACGAAATCTCACTACACACCAACCACCCTTTCCTCCTTTCTGCTAAAAAACTTTGTGATTCCTTATATTTTTTCTTCCCCCGGGAGGAGAGACGCGCTCGAGGGAGAAAAATGCCGGCACCACCGAAAACGCCTCGGTCGCCGATGACTCCGAACACCAGTCAAGCGATGAAGACGAACAACGTCTTGCTGGACGGGTCTCTTTCGAGCGGTAGGAAGTCGAAAATTCCAATCGAATTATGGCTGCGAGGCATCGCGTTACTCGGCGTCCTCTTGTTAGCCGTCTTGGTAGTCATGCACGGATCGAGAAACCTGTCGTTAAAGGACGATGTGATACCAAAGATTAGCAACCCGGTGAATTTCTTCATCTTTAACGCGGTCGTGACCTCGTTTGCAGTCATTCCTGGAGCCGCTTCGGCGACGTGCGTTGCCGCCGGGGTGATTTTTGGTGCAGGATTTGGTACTATTCTGATTGTGTTATCGGCTGGTACGGGCGGAATTATCTCCTTCTTCATCGCGAGATACGCTGCTAGACCGTTAGTAGAGAAGCTATTTATTACAGAAGGCGGGAGGTTCCAAATTCTCGATCAAGCGGTCGTCAGAGACTCGAGGCAAATCGTTTTACTTTTACGTCTCTCGCCGTTTTCGCCGTATACGGTGATGTCGTATTTACTCGGATTAACCGCGGTTCCGTTTTGGCCGTACTGCTGGTGCACGTACGCTGGTATTGTCCCGGCGAGTTTTGTTTACGTGTACTTAGGAGTGACGGGACGTAAAGCTGCGACTGGTTCGAAAGCCTCGCACGTGGAGTTATTGTTTTACTTGTTTGGTTTAATCGTGACGGTTCTCGTGACGCAGAGGATAGTAGCCATATATAACGAAGTTTTAGGAGCAAAAGTAGGAGGCGTAGACATAGGACCTCAGTGTTTTAGCACGGCGAGACCGGGTGGAATACCCGAAGAAGGAGAGGAGATCGAGATGACGGAGAAATCTATAGGGGACGAGTTTGCGAGCGAGTTGGATAGAATGAAAGAGATGGAAAACGGCGGAATGGCAAACGGAGACGTCTTGTTAGCTCCTATGTCGCCGACTCGAAAAGGTAGCGCACCAGTCGCAGTAATACTAGGTAGGGGTGACTCTACGTCGTTGCGCTCTTCTGGCTTTCATCCGAAAGGTGGTGATGCGCGAGCACGCAAAAATGTAGAATAGCTAATTTAAAATCAACGCTCTAAAGTCACATATACTATCACAAAAATCAAGAAGATTTCGAACACAGCGCGAACGGATTCTTCTGTTCTAACGCAGCCTCATTTCTGTTTCTAGGCACGCAACTCGGCAAAACGTCTCTCCAGTGTTGATGCCCGGTATGCTTCAACCACGCCCCACCGTTGGATTCCATTTGCTTCAAGCACCCTTTCCCATCGCACAAACTCATCTTGTCCACATCTTTCGGTAAGCACATCGCCGAGCCTCGAGTTATTCCCGAGCAAATACCCATCGCTACTCTCGCAGCGACTGAATAGCACGAGCGAATACACATGCGGTGCATTTGTGGGTGCACGTCGGTAGGGACAAGGTGAATGTTCGGCAACGCGTTCAGAGAAGTCAAACCGGTCCATCCTTTGATCCTTTGCAACGCATCCCAATGACACCAGTGCCAACACTCCACGGGATTTTCGTCCGGGTTACACTGGCTCCAACTCTCGCACTCCGTGCCTTTATACATCATTCTGCCATTTTCTTTCCACTCTTCGGCTAAAACGTGCCACACGGCCGGTTGGTCCCTTTTAAAACCAATCTTTTCGTCGTTCTGCCCGTTTACGCTGTGCACGGCGTTCATGACCTTTTCAAAAAACTGCGCGCTCCACGTCGTCGTTCGGGCAATCATTAACCCAGAGTTGATCCATATTTGGTCGGTATCTCCAAACAACAAATCTTTATCTCTTGGCCACGATTTCGCGTAATATGAGAGCGGAGCCCAACTGGCGAACCAGGCATCTAAATCGACGTGACAAACCGTGTCGAAATCTCCCGTTGAAATCAACGCACCCATCGCTAAGTGCTTGGCAAATTTCCCCGACCGTCCTTCTAAAGTTTTTTGTTTTACTAATGAAAGGTAATTGGCGTACTTGTGCGATTTAGCATACTCTACGTGATTGAGCAAAGTGCGGTGATACTCGCTCAACATTTCCACATTTGTCGCCGACGACACGATGGCGAGTTTGCCAACATTCTCCCCTTCTGATTCTACACTCCACGTCTCTTCTATTCTATCGTCTTTCCCCACGCTCGTCGTCGCTCGAAAGTGCTCACACTTTAACTCGTTCATATTTACCCCCGTATTTCCTCCACCTAAATGTACAACGTGCGTGCGTCCGTCGTCGTACAGCACAACTTTCGGTTCGTTGGCGTCCACGACGAAGAAACACTGCAGTTGCTTATACTCTTCCTCTCCGCCTTCTCCTCCTTTCTCTCCTAATCTAACATCTTTTACGTACTTTTGAATGTCAAAGTCTTCCCCCCACGTCGGTCGGTCTGGAATGTGTCCTTGCACCACGTACTGTTTCTTCGTCTGTCTCGTTTCTTTTGGATTTCTCAATTTCACTTCTCCTCCTTTCGCGGAATATCTCTTCGAGAAGATTCGAGAGGTCCCGAACGAAAACCCGCTTCGACTGAACATCAGCTTCAACGAACTCTCGGAGATTCTCCTCAAAGTAGGATCTCCCGGATACCACGTCTTTAGGAATACGAACG
>Ga0255751_10005541_pt1 | contig 11221 bp, 10 predicted proteins | sample 071ome_20_FD_179951 | JGI IMG/M metagenome (GOLD analysis project Ga0255751, IMG submission 179951) | Coastal salt marsh microbial communities from the Groves Creek Marsh, Skidaway Island, Georgia - 071412BT metaG (version 2) | ecosystem: Environmental > Aquatic > Marine > Intertidal zone >...
CGACGTTGGGTTTCGGGTGAAATCCAATTCAGGATGGTGGACAGATATCCGGCATGAGGTATCGCAGCATAACTCTCCCGAAGGTCATTGATAGCCCCCAGCGTCGCCTGAGTGAATACGGTCTGTCCCGGAGGTGCGACAAAGATAAATGCAGCCTCTGTAGGAATTGGAAACTCCTGGTCCATCAGCTCCAATTCATCGAGGTAGGGGTCACTTTGCGTGAGCAGCGCATTAAATGTGCCATCAAATCGGGTCGAGAGCAGTCCGCTGGCTAGCGCGCTGATTGCCACACAGCTCACGAGGAAAAAAAGCAGGCGAGACCTGACGCAACGTACTGCAAGTTTCTTCGCAAAGGCTGAAAAATCGACTGGCATGGTTCGACGGATCGCGGTTTGAAAGTGAAACGGTAATCTTAGACAACATCCGGTGCTCACAAAAAAAGGAGGCAGAGCCTCCCTTTTTGGTATTGCGCGAAAACTGAAGGTGACGACTAGGTGTCGAAGATTGCTACCAGACAGCCCTTGGAATCGGGAATGTCATCCATGTTGACCACACCGCCGGCGAGTACAGTATTCAGGGCATCCTTCAGATAGTGCTCGCTGGCCTCATTCCGCTGAGTTTCGTAACCCAGCTGGTCGTTGATAGGGCCGCGAAACAACACCTCACGGGTGCGGGGATTGACGATAAACACCTCAGCCGTGCGCTCAACGCCGAGAGCCTTGGCCAGGTGCTGCCCTTCATCTTTCATAATGGGAAAGTCGATCCCGAACTCGCCCGCTTCTTTTGCGATTCTCGGGAGATTGTCCTGAATGTTCGAGTTAAACATGGTGAACTCAATGTTCCTGTCGGCGAACTCATCGCGAACGGCGCGGTAGTTTGGCAGGGCGATACGCGCGATCGGGCAACCCACGCCCTGCACATAAAACACGACGTAATCATAGGACTCATAGCTCTCCAGCGTATGAACCTCACCGAGATGATCAGTAAGCTCAAATTCCGGAATAGACCGCAGCCACTCATCGCCCATTGAGGCGGCCGAAATGGTCGCAGCGGCGAGGGCAACGATTAACCTGTTCAACCAATTCATCACTGACTCCTGGTCTCTGTTCAAGTTCACTTCTGTTAGGGCGTGGCTCCTGAATCCCCGTGCCAACCGGTGATCTCACAGTTGCTCGAAGGCTTACGCCAAGCAGGAGGCCTCCTAAACAAATTAAGAGCGATTTTAACAACTTTCAACCCGCCAGCCCAGTTTCAATCTGAGTCGCTGTTGCTGAAGCGAGGATGGCGACATATATTTTCTTTTATTCTATTAAAAACAATTACTTAAAATATACATGCTGAACAGGAAAACGCAGATCAGGCGTATACCACAGTGCCACGGTTCAGCCCGAGATTCTTCTGAAGACTTCCCGGCAGTGACATTCAGGCCTCAGCACCGGCGCACTGGCCGCTGCTGGCGGGCTGAAAACGGTGATCGTGCTTGGCACTATCGCCGGGTGGTGCCAATCGATAACTGAAGGGAAACAGCGTATAGTTTCAGCCGTACCAGCACAGTGCACAGAACTATGACTACGAAGATCGCCCGGCTCTATTCCCACTCTGTTTTTGAAAGGCCAAAGCTGGTCATTGTCATGCTGCTGGCGCTGGTGGTCTTTTTTGCCTGGCATGCGCAGAATTTCCGGCTGGATGCGTCTGCAGACTCCTTGCTGCTGGAAAATGACCCCGATCTTGAATTCTCAAGGGAGATCAACAACCGCTACGGCACGGCCGATTCGGTAACTGTTGCCTACTCTCCTGACGGTAACTTATTTGACCCTGCCGAACTGCAGGTGCTCGAACGCCTCAGTGAAGATCTTCTGGCCATTGATCGGGTGGAATCTGTGAACAGTATTCTGACCGTGCCAATTTTTGGCGATACCCCACTCACCGGTATCTCTGAAGATTATCTGACGCTGCTGGCACCGGAAACCGATCTTGCTGCGGCGCAAGAGGAGATCATGACCAGTCCGGTTTTCCGCAATGCGCTGCTGAGTCCTGACGGTGAGACAGCCGGTATTCAGGTGAGCTTTGCCCTCGACGAAAAAGCCCGCTCGTTGGTTAATCGTCGCTCGGAGCTGAGGAATCTGAGCCGCGCCGGTGACGCCAGCCCTGAACAGTTGGCCGAGCTGAGTCAGGTTGAGGCGGAATACGCCAGTTACAGCGTGCAGGCGGCAGATCGGCAGCACGAATTGATCAGTGAAATACGGGCAACGCTCGATAGATATCGGGATGGCGCGGAGATTTATCTGGGCGGCGCACCAATGATAGCCGACGATTTGGTGACCTTTGTGCAGGGCGATCTCAGTAGCTTCAGTATCGCCGTAGTTCTTCTTATTGTCTTTGCCCTCGGTCTTATTTTTCGCAAGTTACGATGGGTGGCAATACCGCTGGCCTGTTGCGCGGTTGCCGGCGTCATCATGGTCGGGGTCCTCGGACTGATGGACTGGCGTGTCACCGTTGTTTCTTCTAATTTTATTTCATTGCTGTTGATCATCACGATTTCACTCACCGTGCATCTGACCGTACGCTATCGGGAATTAAGGGCGACCCGACACCACAGTGATCACGATAAGCTGCTCAGGCATGCGGTTCTCAGCATGTATCGCCCCTGCCTATACACGGCATTGACTACCCTGGTTGCGTTCGGTTCTCTGGTTGTGAGCGGGATTTTGCCAATAATCACGTTTGGCTGGATGATGATGATGGGTGTGGTGACCGCTTTACTGGTCGCCTTCACACTTTTTCCTTCTATCATGAGCTTGCTCAAGACCGACGAAAGCCAGCTCGGTACTGGCCTTCGTCTGAATTTGACCGGCTTTCTCGCCCGTGCGACAGACAGGTTGAACAACACCGTGCTGGTGATCTACGGTCTGATACTGCTGTTCAGCGTGATTGGACTGAGCCAGTTGAGGGTGGAAAACAGCTTCATCGATTACTTCAGAGAAAGCACAGAAATTTATCAGGGCATGAGCCTGTTTGATGAGAAGCTCGGTGGCACTCTGTCCTTTGATGTTGTGGTCGATCTGCCAGATGGCGGCGCGCCATTCGACGACGGATTTGATGATGGATTCGACGACGGGTTTTCAGACAGCGGCAGTGATGACGCCTATTGGTTTACTGCCCCGAAAATGGAACAGATCAAAGCCATCCATGAATACCTTGATGCCGATCTGCAAACCGGCAAGGTGCTCTCGTTCGGCGCCATTGTGCAACTGGCTGAAAAACTCAATGGCAACCAGGAAGTAGACGGGTTTCTCTGGGCAATCCTGTACAACCGGATTCCCGAGGCGCTGAAGGATACTGTCCTGACCCCCTTTATCTCAGTCGCTGACAACCAGACCCGATTCAATGTCCGGGTGATCGAATCGGCGCCCGATCTGAATCGCAATGAGCTGTTGCAGCGCATAGAGCGCGGCGTTGAAGAAGAGTTTGGTCTGGCGGACGAGGACGTGCGCGTTACCGGTATTCTGGTGATGTATAACAACGTCCTGCAGAGCCTGTTTCAATCACAGATTCTGACGCTCGGAGTGGTGATGCTGGCCATCATGCTGATGTTTCTCGCGCTTTTTCGCTCGCTCTCCATCGCGGTGATCTGCATTATCCCCAATGCCATTGCTGCCGCATTTGTCCTCGGCATCATGGGTTGGGCAAACATTCCGCTGGATATCATGACCATCACAATCGCAGCGATTTCCGTTGGCATCGGCGTCGACAATACCATTCACTACATGCACCGGTTTAAGCGCGAATTTCCCCGCTTCGGTGATTACCGCGCAACCATGCATTTCTGTCACAACAGCATCGGGCGAGCTATGTATTTTACGTCGATGACTATTGTCGCCGGCTTTTCTATTCTGGCGCTGTCGAATTTCATTCCGACGATTGTATTCGGACTGTTGACCAGTCTTGCCATGCTGGTTGCCTTGACCGGCTCTCTGACCCTGTTGCCCCAGCTGCTTATCTCTTTCAAACCTCTCGGTGCTGAGGAGGGTTCTGGTGGCCATGTCTGAGTGGCACTGCTGCAAGCGCAGATTAAGCGATCACAAGGCCTCGCAAGGCGAGTAGAGATGCAGAAGCTGACACTCCGGATTTGATGAAACAATCATGACAAGCGTCTCTTTCCCAATGATACGGGTCGGCTGGTGGCTTGGCAGCGCAATGTTGCTTGCGGCGTGCAACAGGACCGAGCCTGCGGCCGAAGCGCCGATGAGCCTGCTGGCCGCCTACATGCAGGATCCTGCGGCCGTGGAGCGCGGTGCCAGAATATACGACGGAACCTGTGCTCAGTTCTGTCACGAAGCAGAACCCCGCGTCGGGGAGGAAGTGAATCTGTTCGACTGTCAGTGGCGTTATGGCAATACCGCCGATGAGATTTTTCAGATAACAACATCAGGCATTCCGGGTACCCGGATGGTGGGTTATGGCAATAACTTTCCTGAAGGAAAACAGGACCTTTGGAAGTTGATTGCCTTCATAAAGACCAAGCAGCCTGAGTGTGAGACCAGTGAAATGCAAAAGATTCAATGAGGAAGGAAACCATGTACAGCACCCAGGAAGATGACAGTCCGGCCACTCGGACTCCAGCCAGATCCGGATTTATGGATGAGAAGCTGTTTAAGTCGCGCGCCATCACCCTATTCGGCAGTATTGATGACAAGCTTGCCCGATCGGTCACTGAGCGGCTTCTGGCACTGGCCTCAGACGGCGATGACCCGATCACGCTATACATCAGCTCGCCCGGCGGTCACGTTGAATCCGGCGATGTGATTTATGACATGATCAAATTCATTCAGCCGGTGGTCAAAGTGGTCGGCACGGGCTGGGTGGCCAGCGCGGCAACAACGATCTATCTGGCCGCAGAGAAAGAAAATCGCTTTTCTTTGCCGAATACCCGCTTTCTGGTGCATCAGCCTTTGGGTGGTGCCCGTGGCGATGCGACCGATATCGCTATTCAGGCAGAGCAGATTGTCAAAATGAGAGCGCGGATTAATCAGCTGATCGCAAACGAAACGGGCCAGCCCCTTGATCGTGTTGCCCAGGATACAGATCGCGATTACTGGATGACCGTGGAAGAGGCCGTTGAATATGGCATCGTAGGTAAAGTCATCAGCTCTGTTTCAGAGATCTAGTTGTTCGAATCTGATGCCGCCTGGCCGGCGACTTTCCTGAAGATTGCCTGGCGGCCCTGCGACAGCGCGCACACGACCATGAATTCGGGCTGACAGCTGGCGGCGGACAGTACGGCCGTCTTGGCGTCCAGTAATTCAGCCCGGATGACGCCGGTGGCGCCGGCGTATTCGACCTCTACGCGGGCAATATTACCGTCTATCTTGCCGTCTCCGCTGGACCAGATCTGCCCCATGGATTCTATCTGGGTGATCTTCAGCAACCCGTTGTCTGCTGTCACCCCGATTCTGAACAGGGTGCCCTCAGCGAGCCATTCTCCTTCCCAGTCCGCGTTTGCTATCTGAGTCTGGGCCGTCACCGGCCCCTGCGTGGCGCTCAGAATCGTCAGCAGCAATGCCATCAAGCCTCGCCGTTGCATTGCCCGGCCGTGTGGTCGGGCAGATTGCCGCGTTCGCTTCTGCAGTAATCTCTGAATTGGCTTAAGCAAAGTTCAATCCCACGCCAAACAGTTGTCCATGAAACAGGGCCACCAGGGCGTACAAGAGCGATCCAAGCAGAATCGCGATTGCATCCCAAACAATATCCGGGGCGCGCGAGACAGGCCTTGCAGTTACCCACATCGTAACAAACTTTAGCATGCTCCATATCGCGAAGCTGCCGAATAGCAGAATCGAAGCGAGATCGCCATTTGACCAGAGATGCGCAAGCCCCCAGATCCCGACCCCCAAAAGCATGGGATTGCGGGTTACTGCAGCGAGGTGAGAGAGAGGGATATTGCCGGCGGTCACCAGGATTATCCCCGGCAACATCAGAAAGTGACTGACCACACGCCACTCGAACGGTGGCTGCCAGACCATGAAAAAAGTGGCCTGGCTTTTGCCCAGCACAATCAGTCCGAGACCGATGGCAGTTGCCAGACTGAAGGTGCCTTTATAGGCAGCCTCTGAAGGCAGTTTGACAACCACGCGATCGCGTAATCCCGTCTCGCGCAGCAGGTGTGGGATAAAAAACAGCAGCAGGCCAACAACGAGAAGGGGCATGTGCCTGTTACGCTTTGGCCAGCGTGCTGTTCTGCCTGAAACTGTGCTTGCTGAGAGGAAGCTCCCTGATTCGCTGACCGGTCAGAATATAAATTGCATTCGTGACCGCCGCGGCGATCGGTGGCGTTGCGGGTTCACCCAGTCCACCGAGGCTGGCTCCTGACTCGATCAGATGCACATCGATTTCCGGCGAAGTTGCCATTCGGACCATTTCATAATCAGGAAAGTTGTTCTGACTGACCCGACCCTCCTTTATCGTGATTTCGCCGTACATCGCGGCGGTGAGGCCAAAAATGACGCCAGATTCAATCTGTGCCTTGGCCGTGTCCGGGTTGACCACCCAGCCACAATCAATCGCCGCCGTGACTTTGTGCACAACGGGCTTGCCATCGGGTCCAATGGAGACTTCAGCAATCTCGGCGCAAATACTGCCGAAACTTTCCTGCACCGCTATGCCCAAGGCACGACCTTCGGGCAGGTTTCTGCCATACCCTGCGGCTTCCGCTGCGACCTGCAAAACCTGCTGATGTCGCGGATGTTTGTGAAGGAGTTCCATACGGAACTGAAAGGGATTGGTTCCCGCGCGATGGGCCAGTTCATCAATGAATGACTCGGTAAAAAACGTCTGCTGTGAGTGATCCACGCTGCGCCATGCGGCAATTGGCACATGGGTCTCTCCGTCCACGACTCTGATCGATTGGTGGTCGACGGCGTAGGGAATGTGGGCTGCCCCCGGAGTCTGGATTGGACCCGTGTATCTGTTATGCCACGCTAAAATGTTGCCGTTAGCGTCCAGGCCTGCTTTGAAATTGGAAGTGACCGCCGGGCGGTAATAGTCCTGCTGCATGTCGTCTTCACGGCTGAACACGGTCTTCACCGGAACGCTGAACTGCATGGCAATTTTCGTGGCATGGTCAATGACGTTCCAGTTGAAGGGCAGGCGGCGACCGAATCCGCCTCCCAAGTAGCTCGGATGGTGTGTTACTGCGCGCTCATTCAGCCCGGCAACCGAGGCCACCCGGCCGCGCACGGCCAGCGGGTCCTGGGTGCTGGTCCAGACGTCAGCGCGACCGTTTTGAATATGCACTGTGCAGTTCATCGGCTCCATCGGGGCATGGGCCAGATAGGGGACGCGATAGCTGGCCTCGATGATTTCACTGGCCTGAGTCAGACCCGCCTCTGCGTCTCCGGCTTCAAAATCCTTGCTGCCTTCACTGCGGGTCAGTTCCTCATCAAAGCGTGCTGCAATGTCTGCGCTGGAAACTGAATCGTTGTCAGAACGCTCAAACTCGGCTGACACTTCCTTCAGGGCTTCCTTCGCGCGCCAGTAGTTGTCGGCTACAACAGCGACAGAGTCTTCCAGCTCGATGACCTTTTTAACCCCCCGTCGCTTCAGAGCCTCAGTCGCATCAACCGAGACCAGCTTGGTACCGAACACCGGAGCCAGCCTGATTGCGGCGAATAACATGTCGTCTGTTTTGTAATCCAGACCATAGAAGGCACTGCCGTCGACCTTTGCCGGGATATCGACGCGTGATAAGGCTTTGCCCATGATATTGAATTGCGTGCGCTGCTTGAGAGTGGGCGCGTCAGGCGGTTCCAGCCCGGCCGCCGCATCTGCCAGTTCGCCGTAACTTAATGATTGCCCGCTGGCATTGTGATGAACATAACTGAGAGCCGTGGTGCACTCGTCGGCCGGAACGCCCCAGCGCTCTGCTGCGCATTGAATCAGCATTTCACGGGCCGCTGCGCCGGCGACGCGCATTCCGAGCTGGCCGGTAAAACGAATGGACGCACTGCCTCCGGTGGTTTGCAGATTGCCAATTTGCGCAATTTTCATCGCACTGGCTTCAATCAGCGGCATCAGAAATGAGGGGACGCCAAACTCACCGGCGAAGCCGATCGCCATGTCTCCGGCTGCGTACAGGTCGGTTGCCGGTGCCTGTTCTATCCTGACCTGCTCCCAGGCCGCATCCAGCTCATCTGCAGCCATCATGGCCAGTGCGGTGTGACTGCCCTGACCCATTTCGGAATGATTCACATAGACGGTTACCCGGTTGTCAGGGTCTATCCTCAAAAACGAAGTCAGGTATCTGGCCGAGCCCTCGGCAAGCGTGTCATTGGCAATTCGATGACCACTGGGTCTGGTGGCGGCATAGCCAATAGCCAGGCCGCCGCCGACCACAGCTGATGAAAGAATGAACCGGCGTCTCGAGATTTTCATGGGTGCGCCCCTCCGGCCTAGGCGTTGGCGATTGCGCGAATCGCTTTCCGCACGCGTGGATAGGAGCCACAGCGGCAGACATTGTTGATGCTCGCATCAATTTCCGCATCGTTGGGATTAGGGTTAGCTGCCAACAGAGATGACACGGCCATGATCATGCCTGACTGGCAGTAGCCGCACTGGGGGACCTGATGATCAATCCACGCTTTCTGTACGGCATTCAGATCCCCCGGTTCGTAGTGCGCCAGTGATGATTCGGCAAGCCCTTCGATAGTGGTGATTTCCTGCCCCTGTACAGCCGAAACAGGCATGACACAGCTTCTTACCGGATTGCCATTCACCTGCACCGTGCAGGCGCCACAGGAAGCTACGCCGCAGCCAAATTTGGTTCCCGTGAGTCCGAGCTCATCCCGCAACGCCCACAACAGCGGCATTTCCGGTTCGACGTCGAGAGTGTATTCAGTGCCGTTTATTTTCAGAGTCGCCATGCGCAGTCATTCCCCTTTCAAAGATCCGGAGATTGTAACGCGCGCGTGAGACTATTTCGACGTGCAAGGCGGCTGCTTCTCAGCATACACTGGGATTATTCGAACTCATTGCTGCGGATTGGTCGCTACCCTGAGCCATGGAATTTGCATACAGCGCGCTAGAGAAGGTCATTTTTAACGAAGCGGCAACAGCAGCCCTGCCGCAGCTTTTGCGCGACCTGAGTTACCAGCGGCCGTTCCTGGTTGCCTCCCGGACTCTGGCTGAAAAGACCGGTGACCTCGGTGCTTTGCGACAGGCCCTGCCGGTTGAACTGGCCGGTTTCAACAAGGCTATCCGGTCGCACACGCCTCGTGAAGATGCGCTGGAGCTGCTTGATCAGGTCAGGGAGAGCGGAGCCGATGTCATCATCAGCGTCGGCGGGGGTTCGGTAATCGACGCCGGCAAATTCGTTCAGCTGGCAATCGAGCAGGGCCTCAAGCACGAATCAGAAATCCTAGAATACGCGCAGCAGGGCAACGGCAGTAAGGGGCCGAAGCATGGTGATTTTCGACTTTTCTCCGGCACCGACAAGATTCGGCAGCTTGCCATTCCCACCACGCTCTCCGGCGCCGAATTCAGCAACTCAGCGGGTGTACTGAACAGCAGTTCGGGCAGTAAAGAGGGCTATCGAGGCCCCCGGCTTTGCCCTCAGGCAGTTGTTTACGATCCGGAACTGGCCGGGCACACGCCGTCCTGGCTCTGGTTATCGACTGCCATACGGTCATTGGATCATGCCATAGAGGGTTTCTGTTCCGGCCAGAGCTCAGCCTATCTTGACGGCCATTTTCTGCATGCCATCACTCTGTTCAGCCAGTCCTTACCGGCGGCGAGTCTCTCTCAGGGCGATCAAGGCGCGATCAATCTGAATCAGCAGGCCGTCTGGCTGGCGTGTTGCGGCCTCGGGTCAGTTCCCCACGGAGCGAGTCACGGAATCGGCTACATACTCGGTGCCCTGTGCGCCATTCCGCATGGCTATACCTCATGCGTCATGTTGCCCGCGGTGCTCGAGTGGAATGCCGCCGTCCTCGGTGAGAAGAGCCGCGCTATTAGCGACGCCATGGGTCAAGGCTCACAGGATGCTCATGTGGTGGTAAAGACGCTGATCAGCGAACTGGGCCTGCCCACCAGCCTGCGGCAGCTCGATGTTCCCCGACATCTGCTACAGCAGATAGCCGAGCGCGCCTACGCTCATCCCGTAGTGCGCAAGAACCCCCGTCCGATAGTCAATGCTGGTGATGTGAGCGCCATACTGGAGATCGCCTGGTAGGCACCCGTGATCAGTCAATCCAAATTCGAAACCGCATCTGTGCATACAGTCGGGCTTCGCCAGCTGTTGGTGATCCTGGCGCTGATGATGTCGTGCGCTCCCACCGGTTCCAAGGCGCAGTTCATCCGATTTGCAGAAGCGCCGCAGGACTGGCATGGCAGTTTGCAGACCTCAGTGAGCCGCTACCGCAGCGCGTCCGGAGTCGAGCTTGATCTGGTAGCGGCCGTGCATGTTGCAGACAAGCGCTACTATGACAAGCTGAACGCCTATTTTGCCGACAGGGATTTGGTGCTCTACGAGCTGGTGACGGATGGCAGCAGTACTGATTCGGCGCGCGGTATGTCAGAAAGCGGACTGTCGGTTGTGGGTTGGCTGCAGGTCACTGCTGCAAGCTTGCTCGGACTTCGCTTTCAACTCGATGAGATCGCCTATGGCGCAAGCAACTTTCGGCACGCTGATCTGAGCGTTAGCGAACTGCAGGCGATTATGGCGGCCAAACAGGAAAATTTTATCACGCTGTTTGTCGCCATGGCCTCTGCTCAGCTGGCCAGTGAGCAGCAGGCGAGAATCAGAGAGGATTTACCGGCAAGCTCGTTCACCACCATGGCTCTGCTAAGTGCGCTGAGCTCTGAAGATCGGAGTCAGGCTGTCAAATATTTACTGGGAAAAGAACTGGGCCGAAGTGGCAGCATTGCGATCGATCCGGCCATGGAATCGAAATTAACACTCCTGGGCGACCGGAATGAGGCGGCTCTCTCCGCGCTGAGGGATGTGCTTGAGCAGGGTCAGGCGCGCACTATCAGTCTGTTTTACGGCGCTGCCCACATGGCAGGCCTCGAAAGAGTCATTACTGGTGAACTGGAGTTTGAATTTGAAGAGCGGCTCTGGCTGGCCGCCTGGCAAATTCCATAGAACGCAAATTTCGCTCCGGTCGCCGACCCGGGCTGCGCATTGAGGTTGACTGACGCGCGATTTACAGGACAATAGGGCAGCTTA
>Ga0255751_10005546_pt1 | contig 11215 bp, 10 predicted proteins | sample 071ome_20_FD_179951 | JGI IMG/M metagenome (GOLD analysis project Ga0255751, IMG submission 179951) | Coastal salt marsh microbial communities from the Groves Creek Marsh, Skidaway Island, Georgia - 071412BT metaG (version 2) | ecosystem: Environmental > Aquatic > Marine > Intertidal zone >...
CCCGCCGGAGAACCATCTTGATGATTTTTGATCATGGGCCAGATCAACCGCTTGAGACCCTTGCCGTTGCTCGATATGCCGTGGGTCAGCAATTCAAGAGCGCCTGGGACCCTGAATCGATGCCCGATCAGTGGCAGCGAGTCCGCACGCTCCTCGACGAGCGACAACCCAAGCGCATAGGCATCAACGTATCAGAGACCTTCGCGCTCGCTGATGGGTTGACCAAGACCGATCATGAGGCGCTCGTTGGCGCTATTGGCCCCCATGCCAGCAAGCTAGCATCTGCAGAGGGTTTGGCTGTGGGTTGGCTCGAAACACGATCGCAGACTGAAATCGAGTTGTACCCGGACATTGCGCGCCTCGCCCACGACCTCATTGCCCGGGCCTTCTCGCTAGAAGCCATTACCGTTGGGGAAACCACGACCGAAGGGCTCGAATGGTGGATTCGTGAGGCCGCGCTCGAGCAGAACTTAGGGCTGTGGTTCCATCCTTCAATTTCCAAACAATCGATGCAACAAAACCGACCCACAGCCCAAGCGGGTTCAACCTCTGGATTGGCCAACGTTATCCAACCTGGCGATCTGCTTCACATTGATTTTGGCATCACCTACTTAAGGCTTAACACCGATACACAGCAACACGCTTATCTATTGCGAGACGGGGAGACGGAGTTGCCAGCTGAACTTCAAGTCGCCTTTGATCGCGGCAACCGACTGCAAGACATCTTGATGAGCGAGTTTGGGACTGGGCGCTCAGGGAATGAGATTTTGCTAGCAAGCCTTACTCAGATGCGAAGTGAAGGAATCGACGGGAAGATTTACACTCACCCGCTTGGCTACCATGGTCACGGGGCGGGACCAACCATTGGCCTGTGGGATCAACAACGAGCCATACCTGGCGGAGGCGACTATCCCCTCTATCCCAATACTGCGTTTTCCATCGAACTATCCGCAACATCAGATGTAGCCAATTGGGAGCAAGCCGTTCGGATCATGCTTGAGGAAGATGCTTTATTCGACGGCGAGCGCACCTACTTTCTAAATGGCCGGCAAGAAACGCCGATTCTGATCCCCAGTCGCTAGATAGAAAACGGGCAAGCCCACACATCCAAGCGAGACTCAACCTTTGCGCCTCACTCACCAGTAGAGAGACTCTGGGTTAGCGGACAGCCTAAAAGACCGCTATAGTCAGAGAAACACCTCTAATGCGGAGCGTAGCCAATGGAACATGGCAAGCAGGTTGAGATTCTAAAAGCGCTGATGCAGCAGCTCGATGAGGGGAAAAATATCGATGCTGGCGTCCAATATCGCCACCAAACCAAGGCGTATGTTTGTACTGACCGGGCTGCTAAAGAAGAGAAAGAATTTTTCAAAAACCACCCTCAACTCATTGGTTTATCTGGAGATTTACCAGAAAAAGGCAGTTATTTAGCGCTCGATGACTTTGGGGTACCCATTCTCGCGACAAGGGACAAGGATGGCCAATTTAGAGCTTTCCTGAACGCGTGTCGGCACCGCGGGGCACGTCTTGCCAGCGAACCAAAGGGCCGCGCGAGCGTTTTCATGTGTCCATTTCACCAATGGAGCTACGCGCCAACCGGTGAACTCATCAACATCCCCAATGAGGACCATTTCGGAGCGGTCGACAAGGCCTGCCGCAGCCTCATTGAGCTACCCGCCGCTGAGCATCACGGACTGTTGTTCGTTCACCCAGACAAAGATGGCAAGTTAGACCCTGTTCAGTTACTCGGATCTGAACTGTCCAATGAGTTCAGCACGTATCAAGCGCACCGATTGAGCAATGCCGGTGAAACCACTATCGCTAAGCGACTCAACTGGAAGCTGGCCAATGATACCTTTGGGGAGACCTATCACTTTGGCAAGCTTCATAAAGACACATTAGGTCGGCTGTATTACGGCAATAACCTCCATTTTGAGTGTTTCGGCAGACATCATCGCTTTGTCACCGCGAGTCGAGGCATCGATGCCGTCCGCGAACGACCCGAGAGCGAATGGAAAATTGCTGACGGCACCTTCGTGCTGTATCACCTATTTCCAAACATCCAATACCTCGTCAGCGAGCATACCGCCACACTGATTAGAATCTACCCAGTCTGGGGCGACCCCTCCTCCTCCGTGACGCGGATCAGTTTTTACTATTCGCCTGAGCTGATGGAATACGCCCAAAACCGAGACGCCGGCGCGAAAGCAGTCGGTGATGTCTACGAGCCGGGCAATGACCGTGGGGGCAATGTGGAAGCTAACCTAGAGGTGTTCAAGTCGACCATCGAAGAGGAAGATTACGTCATGGGTGAAATGCAGCAGCGAGCTGCAGAGGATGGCACCTTGGATGAGATCATCTTTGGCAGAAACGAGCCCGCCCTCCATCACTTCCACACGAGCTTTAATGAAGCCTTAGGTGAGCCGCCGCTTGAGAGGCTTTAGATCGCCTGCCATGTCAGCCGACATGGATAGATTCTTGATCGATCAACTCAAGTTCCAAGTGCTTACTTCAGAAAATCGCCCACCTCCCTGCAACCAAAGCGATGATATTCGATTTGATCTTGCCCCGGAGTTGAAGGCAGTCAGATTACTATCTAATGTAGGTTCGACGTATCACTGCGAGTTGGACTGATGGGCGATCCTAAAGACTTTGTTTCGAGCGAGGAGCATTTTCCAAGCTCACAATTAGCGGCCGCATTAATCTTCTTATTAATGTCGTCCGCCCCTACAGCGAGCTTTGGCAAGAACGTTATTTTGTTTGTAGGCGATGGTATGGGGCTAACCACAACTTCCGCTGCGCGTATTCATGAAGCGCAGAGACAAAAGCAAGATTGGCAAGACAACACGCTCAGCTTTGAGGAATTGCCCAACGTAGCGCTGGTGAGACCCCACACGGTGGATGCCCAGATTCCCGACTCAGCGGGGACTATGTCCGCCATCATGACTGGAATTAAAACCCGCTCTGGTGTTATCAGTGTTACGCCCAAATATCAGAGGGGAGATTGCAAGTCAGTGTTTGAAGATCCCCCCGAGACGCTAATGGAGTTTGCCAAGCGCAAAGGGCTTTCTACTGGATTAGTAACTAACTCGAGGATTACAGACGCCACACCTGCAGCAGCTTATGCCCATTCACCCGACAGGACGTGGGAAAACGATGCACGGACTCCAGAGAGCGCGCTGGCGAAGGGTTGTGGCGACCTGGCCAGCCAACTCATCGCTTTTAGCGAAGGTGAAGGAATTGATCTTGTCCTTGGCGGTGGTCGCGCTAATTTCCTACCCGAGAGCGAGTCCGACCCGGAGAGACCCGAGATAACGGGCGAGCGGCTTGATGATAGAGACTTAATTTTGGAATGGCTTAGGGCTCGATCCAATAGAACCTATGTCTGGAATCTCGAACAATTCAATGCCCTAGCACCAAGCTCTGAGGGCCAAATTCTAGGGCTTTTCGAGCCAGCAACGATGTTATTTAACGAGGAGCGCATCAGAGGCGCTGGCGATGAACCCTCCCTCACAGAGATGACGACCTTCGCCATCAACTTTATGCAGGCATCTAGTGATAACCAACCCGGATACTTCCTGATCATCGAGGGTGCTCGGATTGATCACGGCAATCACTTCAAGAATCCCTTCCTTGCACTAACAGAGACCGTCGAGTTCTCTAATGCAATTCGAGCTGCGATGGAATTAGTGGACCTTGAGGAAACGCTATTGCTTGTCACTGCCGACCATAGTTCCTCTCTTGCCTTCACGGGTTACCCAGAGGCTGACATGCCTGTACTAGCCTCTTTGAGCTATCCCAGCTTCACGTTTATGGCGGGCGACGGTTTTCAACAAGATCACATGCAGCAGGAGCAAGATGATCCGCTCGCCTACGACCCCGAGGACCAGGTGGCGCCTCACGCAGGAGAAGATGTGGCTGCCTATGCTGCGGGCTATCAATCAGATCGGATCAGGGGAACCCTAGATCAACACCGGCTATACGACATCATTAAGTCCGCGCTCGAATGAAGGTAAACCTCTAAGATTCAAGCTGTTGAGTGATCTCAATGTAAGTAGCCTTAATATCTGAGAGTTGGCGGAGGTACATGTTGGCATAAAGGCTAGCCTGGCCCAGCAGGCCAAAAAACTCGTTGGAGAGATAGTAATCTCGGTTCAACTCACTGCTCACCACATTTTTACTGCCATAAAATACACCGTCATCTGCGTCGTAGGCGAAGCGGATGCGAAAGTTAGCAAGTACGGCTCGTCGGAAGTCAATGTTGAACATATCGATCTCATTCGAGGTCGCGTAATTCCTTGCCTTGTGGTGTGTGTAGACCTCTAGAATGAGGCTTTTCAGTGCGGCGTCTTCGATAAGTTCAAGGGCGCCCGTGGATACCAACTGCGCATACACGCCATCCTTCGGAAAAAATGAGTGTCCTACCTCGATACAAAGGATGTTGTCTATCACTTGCTGTGGACGTAACGACGCGTCCTTTGAGGCTAGATCCTGCTGAAGCCTTTCAATGCAGATCAGGGAATTCCTCAACGTTTGCTCAAGGGCACCGATCTGGGCGATATCCTCTGTAACCACAGCCTTTAGGTCTTGCAGCAGCTGATCCTTTTTGGAAATTTCTTGTCGATCTTGTCTTAGATCCTCAAGGTAAAAAGAAAGCATGATCGTTAGAAGTATGAAAACCCCCTCGATCGCTCTGATTCTCGTTTGTCTCCTCAAGAGATTCTCCCAGCGGCATGAGTCCCTGCATCCTCAATCCTAACCCGTTAGAACTGAATTGCTTAGCCGCACGGGAAACATTCGGCTTTTAAGAGCAACGCTGAATTTTAAGTGCCGCGTTTGAGCACCTTCGATGCATCGGCCTCGATAGCTAGAAACTCCCAACCTATCAATCTACGCGTAGTAGTCACCCGAGAGATAATGCTCGAGACCTTCTAAATCCTGCTCACTAGCCTCCAGCCTACTGATCGTTTGCAAATGCACCTCATCCGGCCCATCGTAGATTCTAAATGCTCGGGCTCGGGTAAAGGCTTTGGCAGCAGGAGTATCGTCCGTGACGCCGCGCGCGCCGAATAACTGAATCGCACGGTCCGCAATAGACTGATAACACCGGGCGACCGCCACCTTAATCATAGAAATCTGCTTGCGGGCCATTTTGTTGCCTATCGTATCTAGCAAGTGCGCCGCCTGCTGCACCAATAGCCGTGCTTGATCGAGTTCGATGCGAGAGAGCGCTACTGCTTCTCTCGTCGAGCTATAGCTATCAATGCGCTGACCAAACGTGCTGCGTGCCTGTGATCGCTTAACCATCAGACTAATCAGCACCTCGCACTCACCAATGGCGCGCATACAATGATGAAGTCGTGCGGGACCGAGCCTCGCTTGGCCTATGGCGAATCCTGCTCCTTGCTCACCCAGCATGGCATCGACGGGAACTCTCACGTTCTCAAGCACAAGTTCTGGATGCGTATTGTGGGGAGAACTATGAGAAAAGACCGGTAGGTTTCGAACAAATCGCACGCCAAGCGTATCAACAGGCACGATGACCAAACTCTGTCGCTGGCTTTTGGGACCCTCTGGATCAGTGACTCCGACCACAATCAAGAACCGACAATTCGCATGGGAGCCGTTCGATGCAAACCACTTCCTGCCATTGATGACCCACTCATCGCCATCTCGCTCAATACGCGTCGCTAAATTGGTTGGGTCTGAAGACGCAGCGTCCGGCTCGGTCATCGCAAACGCTGAACCAAACTCACCTTCGAGTAGAGGCTGGAGCCACGTTGCCTTCTGTTTCTCCGAACCGACCAGTTGCAGCAATTCCATGTTGGGAACATCAGGCGCATGGCAATTGAACACCCTGCTCGCCCACTCAAGCCGCCCGAGCACTTCTGCGACTGCTGTGAACTCAAGATTAGAGAGTCTTAGCCCTGGCTCATCATCAGCCAGTCTTGGCAATGCCATATTCCACAATCCGAGGGACTTAGCTTGGGCTCGTAGCGTCTTCTCAATGTCCGGGACGGGTTGCCCTTCGGCCGCTTGTTCCTGCCACAGTGCATGGTTAGGCAGGATTCGAGCATCGAAAAATGCCTCCACCTGGTCACGAACGCGAAGCGCTTTTGCAGGAAGATCGAACATATAGAACCCTCGCCAACGGTTAGACGAGCATAGCAAATCGACATGACTGGTTGGGAGGAACTTTAAGATTACGCGGCCAGCGAAAGCCGACGACCAGGGTTAAAACGTTAGCGAAGAAAATTGTGCTGGGAACTTGCTAGGAACTGGAGGCCTGTCTCTATCATCTGGGCGACTTGTAAGAGAGGCCCATCCGGTTTCAGGGAGTTCCGATTCGCCAATTAGCTCATCGTTGCGAGAATAATGAGGATGGCGATAGCACCTGAGCCAGCGAGCAGCATCACCACATCTCGATCAGCTCCAAACAATTTAACGGCCATGTTCTTTCTCTTTCTGTTGCGCCGCACTGCCTTTCTAGCCACTGCTCCACCTCACCCATTTGATAGACGAAAATTACCACGCCGATAGCCGTTAGAACACCAGCTGCTCGTCCACCAAATGACCGCTACGCATCAACACTCAAGGAGCGAAAGCGATGCAAAACATCCCCCAAATGTAGACCAACGGATGCTCCTGTGCCTTACTGTAGTAATACCGCCGCTTCGACAAGGAATTACCGTGCTCGAACTCTGGACAAGCCCTACGCCCAACGGCTGGAAAGTTTCCATCATGATCGAGGAGCTCATTGAGACTGGTGTGGAGCTTGGTCAGGTCAACGTCAGAATGATTGATCTGCTGAAGGGTGAACAGTTCGAAACCGACTTCACCGAGCGCAACCTCAATCAAAAGATACCCACGCTGCGGCACGATGGCCTAGACATCATCGAAAGCTGCGCGATCCTGCAATACCTTGGCGAGACCTTTCCAACTCCTCTCCTACCGCTCGATCGAAAGAAGTGGGATGTTCTCCCTTGGGTGTATTGGCAGGCAGCTAACGTCGGTCCAATTTTCGGCAACAAACTCAGTTATACCCGCTACATGGCAGATGTGCCCGATGAGCAAAAAGCCCATCCCTTGGAGCGATTTGGCACTGAAGCGCTGAGACTCGTCTCGGTGCTCGACCAAAAACTGGGCAACAATCCTTGGGTTTGCGGCGACCAATTCACCATTGCGGACATCGCGCTGTATCCTTGGATTCGGGGGTGGAAGTGGAGCAAGGTCAACATCACCACTAAGCCCAGCATTATGGAATGGGTCGATCGAGTACGAGCGAGACCGGGTGTCGAGCGGGGTCTAGGTTATGGCGTTCCCAAAGCCGAGATCGATCAGTGGAGCGAAGCACGCAAAGCAAAAACCGCGAAGAGTGGGTCAAAAATCGCCAGCACCGAAAACATCCAAGATTCGATCACCTAACGGTAGTCACCTCGATACCATTTAGTCGGGTTCCCCCAGTAACTACTCTGTGCTGGATTGCCCTAGCGACCAACCCACCGGTAGTCCAAACAAAAACACCTGTCGTATTTCCTGAATCGGTTCAGTTGTTGCGTGCGACTCGCAGTCGGTGCAATCACTAAATCTTAAGCTTCACCCGCTATTTGCCATTAGTTTTGAACAGCGAACGGATCGCAGCAGGGTAGCAAGAACGCCCAACGCGTGCCTTCAAATGAATACAAGGATATTTTTAGATGAGCACAGTCGCAGATGTATTACGAAGCAAAGGAAGAGAGATTTATTCAATTAACGCAGAACGCAGCGTTTATGAAGCAGTAGAACAGATGGTAGCGTGCGATGTCGCTGCGCTCGTCGTCACCGATGATCAATCCGAGCTCGCAGGGATTATTTCTCAGCGAGACTTTGCTAACAAGGTCGTCCTCTGCGATCGTTCGCCCAAAGCAGTGAAAGTCAAAGAAGTAATGACACAAGACGTCATGTCCGTACGAGATGAAACACCAACGTCCACCTGCATGGACATCATGAGTCAAAAGGATTTCCATCACCTCCCCGTCATTGATCGGAACAAGCCCGTCGCAGTCGTCACCGCTGGCGACCTTTTCAAGTTCGTGGTAAGTGAGCAATCGATGGCCCTAGAAGAGCTAGAGGAATTCATCTTCGATGAGCAAGGGGGTGAGGGTTAGACAGACTGGTAGGTGCTCTGAGCAAGAAAGGTTGAAGAGGCACAAACCCCAAACGTTTACCCATCAGCTGACGCGATGAAGAAGGCCAGGCGGCCTTCTTCAAGACAGACCTTTTCTTTTTCAGATTATTTTTGGCGCTGCACTCTCAAGGAACTGACCCCTATTTGGCCCAAGTGGGCCCTACTTGACTCAGACCTGAGCAGGATCACTTCTCACTACCTCACATTAGCGAAATACCTCAAAGGACAATTCATAGCATTGCTAGTGCTCTGGACTTGGAAGCTAACGACCCGCTAATCACTAATCGGTGCGGTAATTACCGCCCTCCCCTACCTTCTAGAGAACGCTATCGGCAATCGAGTGATCCCTGAAATAAAGTTAGATGGCATCCACATCGGTGCCTCTAGTATCTGGAAATCCTTCATTCGTCGCAGCACCTCAACGAATATCGCGTCAACCTCTAAGCGTGCAAACCATTGCCCGAGACACACATGATGACCGCCGCCGAAAGCAATATGACGCTCCCCTTCCCGACCTAGATCCAACTGATGCGGGTTTTCAAAGCGCTGGGGATCGCGATTGGCGGCGCCGTAATACATCACCACTTTATCACCCACCGCCAGATCCACGCCGCCAAGCGATACCGGCTTGGTCACCGTCCTGCGCATGTAAATAACGGGCGAGGTCCAACGCAGCAACTCTTCACGCGCTAGCGCAATCCTGCCTTTTGGGTCAGCCTGCAGGTCATCAAGCGCACTAGGGTGTTGCAGCATCTCATACATTCCCGTGCCCACAAGGTTTCTCGTGGTATCACCGCCTGCATCAATCAACAACATGAAGAAGAGCAAAAATTCCTCGTCGGCGAGCTTGCGACCATCTACCTCTGCCGCGAGGAGCTTACTCGCAAGATCATCCCCCGGGTTTAACCGCTTGTCTTTGATGACCCCTGCCCCGTACTCAAACATCTTAGTAATCGCTTCAACCGCCGCACCCTCCGGCAAGGCACTCGGATCTGAATGGATCACCTCAGTTAAACGGTAGAGTTCCCTGCCATCTGCTAGCGGCAGCCCCATCAAATCGGCAATGACAAAGCTAGGCATTTCACCAGCAATATCGTCGATGAAATCGCACTCTCCTTTATCAATCACTGCATCCACAATCTGCGCGGCGAGTTCCTTAATTCGATGCTCATATTGATTGACAGGGCCTTGTGTAAATTCACGGCTGATGAGCTTTCGGTAGGCCGTATGCTCTGGGGGGTCCATCATCAGCATCATCTTGTAATCGCCCATCGTGCTCGGAGCCTCTGGGTCAGGATCCGCAATCATGATGGTTGGTGACGATGAGAAAAATTCTGAGTGGCGACCGATGTAATGCACATCCTCGTACCGCGTGACCGCCCAAAAATCAGCACCGCCAGGATCCTTATGGCGGTAGATGGGCGCGTTTTCTCTCAGCCAATCGTACTGGTCGTGGGGATGACCGCCGATGAAAGATGCAGGGTTTAGAAGGTCTATATGCATGGTCGAAGGTCTCTAGCTCTCTCCTTCGAGGCTATCACCCTCGGCACGCCATCGAAAGCATGTTGAGTTTGAAGCCAATTGGTGTGTCAGCCCCCTAACTGAAATAGTAGTAGTACGGCCGGCAAGCGGGTGTCACCGTGTCGTGACGCCCTCAATACTCAAATAGGTCCCATCATCACCTCGCGTGACCTGATGAACTTCTAGGACAGCGTTCGAATGGATACCCCCATGGATATGAGGAAACAATTCATCATCGGCACCATCGAAATCTGGTTGTTTATCACCAACGGGGGCAGTGCCCTCAAACACCGTCTTTACGCCGGTAGCGGCGAGGCTCTCGACTGTCATCCTCAGGCAGTACCAATCCCCCTCAACTTCTGAGTAGAAGTGATTAGCTACGTTGAGCAGCTTCTCGGGATTGGATGTACCGTGAGTAAAACCATCAACTTCATAGGTGGGCGGATAGTAGACTTCGCTATTCTCGACAGCTTCATTCCAAAGGGATGCCTGAATCAGGTGAAAGACGTAAGGGTGGTCACCTTTTTGAAGGTGATCGTCAGAAAGACAAGTCCAAGAGAGCAGCAGGCCAATCGTCAGTAGCAGTGTACGGGTCATGAGCGTGATTCTTTAAGTTAGAAACCAATCTTAGTATCACACACTTAAACCCCGATGCTGTCTCTATTTCATATGTTCGATACTCGCAGACACGTTTTTCCTTCCGACAGATAGATTTTGGCGCCAAGCACATGGCAAACGCCATCCTTGCGACAAATGTAATTAGGAAACTTTATTGTCAACCGCATTGTCTACTACTCCAGCTCACTCACGAAAATTGTGTAGCTGGGCAGGTAGTTAGAGGAGTTTGAAATTTAGATTGGTGGAGCTAGGCGGGATCGAACCGCCGACCTCGTGACTGCCAGTCACGCGCTCTCCCAGCTGAGCTATAGCCCCACGATGCAGGGGGTCGTATGACCTCCTTCGAAGAGACGCGAATCCTACCGCGTCAGGTCCCTTCCTTCAAGGGAGCGCACGGGGTTTCCCAGCTACCGGACCAGTCGACTGCCTGCCGCAGGTGGATCCTCAGGAGGGCCAGCGAAGCACTGAGCAATACTCATCCAGGCTTCTGACACGTCGCCCCACACCGTCAGATCAACGTCAGCAATGTTTCGAACCTGCGTAACTACATGACAAAAATCGACCGCCGATCCTTCCACAAAGTCATCTTCTGAGAAATCGTTGAACGTCCATACCTCGCCGGAGGGAGCTGTCAGTTCGACATAGGGCGCAGGGCCAGGTGGTTCCTGCTTACGATTGACGAACGTCCACCCAAACGTTTTCACACCGATCACGGCGATGTTTTTCAGTCGGTCCGTTTCGGTCCGGGTCACGCCCATCACATCGAATATCGCCTGCCCGTGGGCCCAAGTTTCCATTTGCCTCGCGGTTGCAAACATTTTAACGCCCATATCAGGGCCAAACCACGGCACACGAGCGCTGCCGTCTAGCGCACCCATTTGCTCGGCGAGCGCCCTTGCCTTACCCAGC
>Ga0255751_10005547_pt1 | contig 11215 bp, 15 predicted proteins | sample 071ome_20_FD_179951 | JGI IMG/M metagenome (GOLD analysis project Ga0255751, IMG submission 179951) | Coastal salt marsh microbial communities from the Groves Creek Marsh, Skidaway Island, Georgia - 071412BT metaG (version 2) | ecosystem: Environmental > Aquatic > Marine > Intertidal zone >...
AATAACACATATGTTGGCTCAAACGGAAACTTTGGTTCTGGTCACTACATGGGGTCAGGGTCAAGTAACACCTTTATCGGAAGATATAACGGTAATGAACATGGTGTAGATTTCCGAAACGAGTCAAATCTTTTCATTGCATCTGATGGTAATGGTCAGCCTTCTCACATGAGTCAGCGTTACGATACCTTTGTAACAGGCGGTCGTCGTTATTGGGAAAATGTAATATACGAAGGTGCAGCCACGGGGTGGGATAGTTCTGCGTCAACAAACACTTGGGTAACTGTCTCAGCCGTTAATATGAATGACGGTGCGCTTTTTCAACTTGATGGTACAGTGATTAAAATACTGGTAGCGACATCTAACTTAAACCCAACGTATGGGTACTACAGCCATTCTACGGCAGAATTTTTTAATATAAGCTCAAACACAGCCTACACTGGTTCAACGACTGCGACATCTATGGGCGATGGCTCCAATGGGTTTGAACTTAACGTAACTTCACAGTGCCACACTGCTACGTCTGGCTTGATATTCAGAATGCGAATAGCCAATGTTAGTGGCGTTGGTAAAAGGTTGCAAATAAACTCAAACATTGCACCATCCTCTTCGGCGGGTGCGCCAACGATAAAAGTCTCTGCAACAACTTATGACTTGTTCTACGCATAAAGGAACGAACAATGGCAATATATCATGCAAATATAACATTGGAACGTGATACATATTGCGTTCACCTACAAGATGAAGAAGACCTGTTCTTTCTTGTCCCACTAGAAGATGATGGTTCAGACAACTGGGCTAGGCTGCAAGCGTGGCTAGACGAAGGTAATACTGTTGCCGACGACATGTCTAACCAAGACACACACTATCAAGTTCAACGCAAAGCTGAGTATCCATCTTATGCTGACCAGTTAGATAAAATATTCCATGAGGGTATTGATGCTTGGAAAGCTGAAATTCAGACCATCAAAAATAAATACCCTAAACCGTAAAGGAGAAAGCAATGACTGAACAAAATGGGCTGATGCCAGAAAACCCTGATGCAGAAGAAAGAGCACATCACCACAGAGCAATGGGCAGTTCTGTTGATCTTATAAACGCGATCATTGACGGAACGCAATACGAAAACGAAGAAGTCAGCACAAGAGTTGACATCATGGATCGTAATGTCCGTCACTTAGAAATAATGGTGGCGAAAACTTATTGGGATGGAGAAGACATGGCTCCTTCCAATGCAGCTATAACTGCTGGAAAAGCTTACATAGCTGACAATTCTTAAACTTAAAAGGAGATAAAAATGGCAGAGAAACAAACAACGCCAGTTTTTGTTGAAGGCAAAGAATATGTTCTTGAAGATATGAATGACGAAGCTAGGGAGGCATTTGATCATGTTGCTGAGTTGGAACGCAAAATTGCCAACGGTATGCGTAATGTGAAGCAAATGCAAGGCGGTCATGAGTTTTGGATGAACAGGCTTAAAGACAACCTCGAGGCTAAAGAAGCAGCGGAGTAAAAGAATGAGCGACCGCACCGTTAAATCGGCGCATGAAAGGATCGACGAGTTGGAAAAACAGATCGTAGGAATGCGCACCGAGATGGACATACAGTTTAAAGACCTTTTCAACCGAGTGAAGAGGCTTGAGATGGTTATGATCGGTATTAACGGTGCGGTCTTGGCACTACTAATTAAAATAATTATGGATATGCAGTGATGGCTAGAACAATGATTGACGATTGGAAAGTTTTCCCTAGGTTGATGATGTTTGTTGTCACCTTGCTAACTTATCAGACAGTGCACTGGTATATGGGGTTGCCAGACCCGACAGTTCAACAATCTGGCCTCGTTTCAATCTGCATGGGTGCACTGACAGGTTGCTTCGGGATCTGGATGAATAAGGAGAGCAAAGATGCTTCAAGCTCTACTGGGTCCAATAAGTGACCTCGCAGGAACATGGCTGAAAGGAAAAGTCGAAACCAAAGCTGCTGAAACTGAGGCCAAGGTCGCCAAAGCAAAAGCAGAAGCCCAAATCATGTTGTCAGCTGCAACGTCAGAAGCTGAATGGGAAAGAGTCATGGCTCAAGGCTCCCAACAAAGCTGGAAAGACGAGTGGCTGACAATTTTGTTTTCTATCCCTCTTATTCTTTCCTTTTGCGGGGACTGGGGGCGAGTTATAGTTGAGCAAGGCTTTGCGGCACTTGAGGTTATGCCTGAGTGGTATCAATATACGCTAGGCGTCATAGTTGCTGCGAGCTTCGGTATACGCTCTGCGACTAAGTTCTTCGGGAGGAAGTAGTGGAAAATATGAAGGTTCCCATAGCTCTTGTTATTGCGATGGCTGTTCAGCTCGCTGGCGGAGTCTGGTGGGTATCTCAACAAGCTGCAACAATAGCTAGCCTAGAAGAAACAGTCAGCCAACTCGGGTCAAAGATGGCCATTGAGGACAATGTTAATCTGAAGCGTGATGTTAAAGATGCATTCATGGAGATTCAATACCTTTGGGACGAGGCTGAAGAAATCTGGGAAGAGCATGAGCAACTTGCCTCTACTATAAAAGCCATAACAACGCTGCAACAGCGTGTAGCATTGCTTGAAAACGAACTGAAATACATCAATCGTGATCATGAAGGGATGCTAGATATGAAAGGGAGTATGAAATAATGCCATTCAAATTATCAAGCAGAAGCCTAGAAAGGCTGGAAGGTGTAGACGAACGCTTAGTCACGATTGTTAAATCAGCAATCCACCTAACCAAGATTGACTTCGGGGTTGTCTGTGGTTTGCGCACGATTGAAGAGCAGCGGGAGTTAGTTGAAAAAGGCGCGAGCCAAACTATGAAAAGTAAGCACATTGATGGTCTGGCTGTTGACCTCATGGCTTACATCGGTTCTCGGGCTAGCTGGGAGTTGAATCTTTACGACGATATTGCTGACGCTATGGCGCAAGCTGCTCGCGATATCGGGGTTGGGATCTGCTGGGGTGCTGCTTGGTCAACTGCATCAATCCCGTATCCTATGGATATGCGTCAGTGGAATGGCACGATGGAAGATGCTATGAAAGCCTACGTAAAGAAAAAGACTGACATGAACAAACGAGCCTTCATTGATGGCCCACATTTTGAACTGATTGTTTAAGGAACACTGCGATGGCATTACGTCTCCTTCAGTTTAAGCCAGGAATCGTCAAAGACGTAACTCAGTATACTGCTGGGAAGAATGGCCCATTTTATATTGACGGAGACAAAGTCAGATTCCAAGATGGCTTCCCGACCAAGATCGGTGGGTGGGAAAAAGAAACTCAATATGGGTTGAGCCCAAACGGAGATGCTAACTACACCGTAACAGCTACGGCTATCGGTGTTCCACGCAACATGGTTTCATGGCGTGCTATAACGGATGGTGAAGATTACTTAGCTATCGGGACTCATAATCACCTAATGATTAACGAGAACCAAGCTCTGTATGACATAACACCGATACGCGCAACCTCAACCAGCCTAAGCAATCCTTTCGCTACGACTTCGGGCAGCTCAACAGTTACAGTCACTGATACAGCGCACGGCGCGTTGGACGGTGATTGGGTTAGGTTTGAAGGCGCAACAGCGACCAATGGCATCGCCGCAGACACAATCAACGCAGCCTACGGATATCAACTCAGTTACATTGATGCTAACTCTTACACAGTTGACTTCGGCACTAACGCAACCAGCACAGGCTCAGGAGGCGGCACTGGAGTTGACGCTAACTACCTTATAGGCGCAGCTGCTGGGTTAGGAACTCAGACTTCTAACGCTGCGTTGGGCTGGGGCTCAGGAGGTTGGGGTCTTGAAACTTGGGGCACACCCCGAACAATCTCTACGAGTTTGCGGTTGGAAAACTCTCAGTGGTCAATCAACAACTGGGGTGAAGACATAATCGCAACTGTCCGCAATGGTGCTATATATTATTGGGATACTTCGGCTGGCGTAGGGACGAGAGCTGTATTAGTCTCTGGGCTCGGAGGAGCTTCAGATGTCCCCGACGAAAACAGATTGACAACAGTTTCCTTCCCTGATAGGCACTTGGTCTCAATGGGTTGCACTCCGCTCGGAGGCTCAGACATTGACCCGATGCTCGTGCGTTGGTCTAATCAAGAGGACTATGCCTACTGGACGCCGACAGCCACCAACACTGCAGGCGATCAACGGCTCGTGGTCGGAACAAAGATAACATCAGCAATCTCAACTCGTGACGAAACATTCATCTCCACGGATGAGGCTGTTTACGGCATGAACTTTGTTGGCCCACCTTTCACTTTCTCTTTCCGACTGCTGGCTACGAACTGCGGAGCCATCGGTAAGAACGTCATGGGGAATGTTGACGGTGATGTTTATTGGATGACTAACGAAACATTCTTCGTATACAATGGTGCTGTCAGAGAGATCCCTTGCCCAGTTAAGCACTATGTGTTTGACAGAATGCAAAAGAACTATTCGGACAAGTTTTTCTGCGCACTCAACAAAGACTTTGACGAAGTGACTTGGTTCTACGTCAGCACTGACGTCCCAGCAACAACTCCTGACCCAGAGCCTGATTCATACGTAACTTATAATTACAGAGATAATGCTTGGTCAATCGGGACTATGGACAGAACTGTCTGGCTGGATGCTTTCGGATTCCGTAAAGTTCCGTTTGCTTACGACGAAGACGGATATCTTTACAATCACGAAACTGGGGTTGACGCAGACGGTGCTGCGATGACTGCGTTCATTGAGACTTCGCCTATGGAAGTTTCGCAAACTGGTGATGACTTAATGTTGGTTGACAAAATTGTGCCAGATGCTAACATGGCAGGAACACTCAATCTGACAGTTAAGTCAAGAAAATACCCAAATGACACTGATGTCACAAAAGGACCATTTACTATTTCGCCAAATTCAACTAAAGTAAGTCTGAGAGCTCGTGGTCGTCAGATCGGTTTCAAGCTGGAAAGTTCCGCTTTGGGAGATGAATGGTTGATAGGCGACTTCAGAGTTAACGCACGACAGGATGGCCTGAGATGAGTAGAGTTAACATAAGATTGCCCCAACCACCCACAAATTACGAACAAGGCTGGGCACAAAGAACAGTTAACACTTTGGAATTGCAACTTTCCGAGATAAACTCAGCCGCAAACACAACACCATTCCAAGTCAGCAATGTAACCCCAGACTATGTATTAGACGCTGACTCGACAACACTGGCAGAGGTCGCTGATGTTCTTGGAACTCTGATCACTGACTTAAAAGCAAAAGGAGTAATCAGCTGATGGTAGCAGTTACAGAAGGACAAGGCGCACTAACTGGTCTGACTCTTGAGGAAGAAGAAAATGAAGACAAGCCAAAACTTGTCAAATATGGCGTTTTTCAAAATGTTGCGCAAAAGCCTACGATGGATCTTAGCAACCTGCAAAATGTTTACGGTACGGCTGCTATGCCTGTTTTCCAATGGGTTAGGACTATACAAACAGGCACTAGACAATATGATCCGACGGATACAAAACAACAAGAACTCTTAGAAGAATACAGACGTATCACTGAAGAGCAAGGAACTCCTGAAGGCTTCATGAGTGCTGACGAGATTGCCAAGGCAACAGTCGTCGGAACAGCTAGCCAAGTCGCTCAAGCAACAGCTCGTCAAGCTGGGGCAGCGTTGTTTGATCCTTACGTAACTGGCGATACGACTGAAAAGCTCGTCACAGGTGCAAAAGCAACCTTCAGCGACCTTCCGAGCCAACTTGTTGAGGACACTACTTCTGCAGGCTTTGATCTTCTTGCAGCTGACAACATCAAATCAGGTGAAGCATTCTACCCAGAGCTCGCCAACCGCACGACTGCGCAAGCAACAGGCAACTTGGAGCTTTATAATAAACTTCAAGGCACAGACGGTGCATTCCGTGCTGCACAAGGCGGCAATGTTTACAGCCAAGAAGCTGTCAACGCAGCTAAGCAAGGTGTTAATTCAAACCTAACAGCCGAAGCAATCACGATGAACTCGCAAACTCCGACATACTTCAATCAGGTCGGTGAGCGTCTTTACGGTTCTGGTGCTGCGGCAAACTGGTCGTCGGCTGCTGCGGGTGGTATTGTTAACTTCGGCGTTCAGCTCTTGTCAGGCAAAGACCCAGTGCAAGCTGCTAAGTCTGCGGGTGCGGCAACAATCGGGACAGCTATCGGCAATGCGTTGCTTCCTGGGATTGGCGGCATCGTAGGTGGTGTTCTCGGCGGCATTGTTGGCGGTCGTGTCATTTGTAACGAACTGCAGAAACAAGGCTTAATGACCAAAGAAGATGTTCTTCTTGATTATCGCTTCACACGTGATTACCTAACACCGCAGCACGTTCGCGGATATCAAATCTGGGCAGTCCACGTTGTTAAGCGCATGCGCAAAGGCAAAGGTGTCAAGTTCTGGCGCCATGTTGCGCAACACCGTTCAAACGAGATCGCTTACATTTACGGAAAGCGTGATAAGCCTGATTACCTAGGAAAAGTTTACCGTCGCATCTTGGAGCCAACTTGTTGGGTTGTGGGTGCGTTTGCAAAGACCACCGACTGGTCCATACTTTATAAACATAAGGAGATATAACAATGGCTCGCCAACCAATGCCCATGCAAGGTCGCCCAATGCCGCAACAACAGCGCAGGATGCCACCGCAAGAAGGTGCAAATATGAATCCTCTCTCAAGCATGCCAGCAGAAGCTCGCCAAGCTCTGATGCGTCCGTCTCAAGAGATCGGTGCGGTGCTTATGGCTCGTCTTGCTAACATGACGCCTGAAGAGTTGGCAATGCTTGACCGCGTTATCAGCCCAGACGTTGCACGCATCTTGGTCAAGTTGTTGCCAGAGTTGCAACAGATGATTGCACAGATTGAACAAATGAATGCTCGCAAAGGTGGCGGTCAACGTCCAATGCCGCAGCAACCTCAAATGGGCGCACTCGGTAACATGCGATGAATATAAGGAGAGCAACACCTCTTGACATTTCTGCTATCTTGGCTCTTTTAGGCGAGATGCATCAGAACACAGAGGTGCCAACTTCTCCTATAAACTCGGAACGACTGGTCAACAAGGTCAGTGAAGCTATACATAGAGGAATTGTATTTGTAGCAATGGACGGCGAAAACTTAATAAGGGGATCAATAGGCGGCATCGCTGGATCAGACTGGTGGTCTGACCAGAGGCACTTAGGCGATCTTTGGTTTTACGTCACTCCTGCAAGCAGAAAAAGCGATGCAGCATACAAACTGATTAAATCCTTTATTACGGCAGGAAAAGAAGCTAAGATTCCTGTAAGGCTTGGTCACATATTCTCAGGCGATCTTGAGCGCAAAGATAAATTTTTTGCCCGCCTAGGAATGACCAAGGCAGGGTCTGTATTCGTGGAGGCTTGACATGGGTGGTGCTTGCACAACAAGTGTTGAAAATTTACCGACCTCTGGATCGGTCATTGAAACCACAGACATTCCCCAATGGGTCTCTGCTGGCGGTAAGATCCTTTTTGAACAAGCTGCTGAGCTGGCTGCGGGCGAGTTGCCTGCATACGGTGGGCCAAGGATTGCGAGCTATGACGGGAGTAAGCTGACTCCTGAAGAGCGGCAAGCCTTCGACATCCTCAGCACGAATGCCTACAGCTACCAGCCTTATCTTGAATCAGCATACGGTGCAGCCTCTCGGTTGGGTAAAGGCTACGACAACCTAACCTATGATCAGCTCATGGGTGGTGGTTTCTCTAGCGCAGGTCGTCAGGGTCTGGTCGGTGGGCCATCTCAACTTTACCAAGGAATGACAGCCGATCAGTTGATAGGTCAGGGAGTTGACCTAACAGGCTACACTGGCCCAATAACTCGCGCAGGTGGGCTGACGAGGGATCAACTATTAGGCGACTATCAAGGCGCAACCCGAGAACAACTTATCGGCTCAAGCCCAGAGCTCCAGCAATTCAGCCTTGATCAAGCACAACCTTTCCTAGATATTTATCAGAGCGCAGCCGACCCAGCAGTCCGTGAAGTTGAACGCCAGATAGCTCAGCAACAAACTGCGCAACGTGCGCAAGCAGCTCGGGCAGGTTCTTTCGGAGGCTCACGCGCAGCAATCCAAGACATTATGACTGGGGCTGAAGGTGCAACTCGTGCAGGCGACATCCGTGCCCAAGCAGCACAACAAGGCTTAGGCTTCGCAGCTCAACAGTTTGAACGCGACAGAGCAGCAACAATGACTCAGGCAGAGCGCGACAGAGCTGCACGTTTCCAAGCTGAATCAACCCTCTCCAGCCAAGCTGAAAGAGATCGCGCAGCACGCTTCGCAGCTGAACAGGATATTTATAATAGGTTCGCTCAAGACAGAGCATTCGGTGCTGAGATTTCTCAGGCAGACCGTCAAGCTCGCATGGAGCAAGCCGAAAGAGATCGCGCTGCAAGATTCGGCGCAGAACAAGCTGGTTTGTCGGCTTACGAGTCGCAACAGGCTGCTATGGAGCGTGACAGGCAGGCACGCTTCGCAGCCGAGGACGTCATGCGTAGGCAGTATGAAGCTGACCGAGAAGCACGCTTCGCTGCAGAAGCTGCAGGCAGATCAGCCTACGAAACTCAAGAGGCATCTCGCCTCCGTCAAGCCGAACAGTTGCAATCATTTGCTCCGTTGGTTCAAGGCTTGCAAGAACAAGCTGCATCGGGATTGTTGTCCGCAGGTGAGGCCAAGCGTAAACTTGATCAGATGGCGCTTGACTTGGCTTATGCTGATTATGTTGAGCAACGCGACTATCCGTTCCAGATGTTGAACTTTGCAATCGGTGCACTGAAAGGTGTGCCATATGAAACTACGAAATATTCTCTATCTCAAGGTCAACAGTATGTTGAGACTCCGTCAATCTACGGACAGACCCTTGGCGGTCTGGGCTCATTGGCCAGCGCATACTACTTGAGTCGCGGATAAAGGAGTGAAGAATGGCAGTTGATAACACTTACGGTGTATCTGGAACCTCCCTTACAGCTCTCCCGCAAGGAGCACTGAAGGCTTTGGGTGGGGCTAAGAATGTTGCAGCTGCTGAGCAGATTGCTCGGTCGTTGGTCCCTCAACGCGAGCCTGTCGACCCTGCCTTGCTCTCGCTGTTGTTCTTCACACAAATGGCCTCCGAAGCCTCCAAGCCAGGAGCCACCGCTCTGGGTGCAGCTGCTTCAGCTGCGGCAACCCCAGCCAACTATCTTATTCAAGAGCGCCAACGCCAGAAGGAAGCTGAAGCCAAGCTCCCCGAGACTGCACTGAATATCGCCCAGCTGATCAAGCCACCTGTCGTCAAGCCAGGAGTCGGTGTTGACATAACCAAAGGCGAGCCAGTAATGGATGAATCTGGCTCCCCGAAGCGCACTGCTGAAGGTGCACCGATCTACACCTATTATAAAACTGATAAAACCACAGGTGTCACAACACAGTTTGAGGCTCCTGATTTGTCATCTGCAGCCGCATCCAAGCCAATCACTCTCTTCAATGCAGCTGGCCAAGGCAAGCTGGTCGCAGTCGGTTCTCAGACTTATAATGATGCGCTTGATGGCGTTGGCGAGTTCATATACACGTCCAAGCCATCAAAGACCAGCACAAGCCTGAAGTCATTCGTGATTAAAGACGATGCTCAACCGATAACTTTAGGCGGTATAACTTACAATCCTGGAGACCCGATATTGCTGACTGGCGACGAGTCTGTCACCTATCGCAGTTCAATCGCCGAGCCACCTAAGAGCGAGTCAATCAAGACAGTCGGCTCAGGGACGATCGCTAAATACATGACAGCCGAAGATGCAAAAGTAGCTGTTAAAGGTCTCGGGCTAGACGAAAGCAACCCGAACTTCAATGCCATCGTTGAAAGGCTAACAGCCAAAACAGATAGTCAAATCGGTGCACCTCTGACAGACGCTGGCGTATACATAGAGCTGGTTCCTTTGGTCAAAGGTGATACTGTTGTTAACCTTCAGTTCACACCTTCAAAAACTGCTGCGACTCCGAACTTCCAGTTGTATCTAAAAGCTCGCCTTCCTAAAATCGCTAAAGCTGTTGATGATTACAATTCAACAGCTCGTGAAGTTGTACCTCGTGTCGATGAAGCCATGGCTCTTTTGTTAACTGGTCAAGTTGAGACTGGCCGTCTGAATCAGACTCTTTTGCCATTTAAGCAAGTATTCAATCAAGCCTTCGGGATAAGCGACCCTGCCATAATTGGCCTTGAAAGTTTGCAATCAACCTCAAACTTCATAGCTCCGAAGATGCGTCCTGCGGGGTCAGGCTCAACCTCCGATATGGAATTCGAAGCTTACAAACAAGCATCCTTGTATATTGGCAATTCACCTCAAGCCAACTACATTTCATTGTATACATTCAAGAAGATGGCTGAGAATAGTATAGAGTTGAACCGACTTGAGCAAGAGTTGTTGACATCTGGCGAATACTCAAACATGACGGATGTGAACAAAAAGCTCGCAGAGCTAGACACAGGGATCTTTGAGAAATACACTGGCGACCCAAATAATGCAGAAGACATTCAATCTTGGTGGGATTCACTGCCGAAAGGATCAGTCGCGATTAACAATGGTCTGTTCAACACTGACGACATTTATTTAATTAAAGGGTGGGGTTCGTAATGGCAGGAATAGAATTACCTTCAGACGCAACAGGCGTCTCGGCGACTTCAACCCGCGACGATTCAGCTGTCCCGCAGATCCCCGATAAGTCTTTCACAGAAAAAGTTGCAGGCATTCCTGGAGCTTTATATCAAGCTGCGACAGGCGAGGGAATCCCAGTCGAGTTCCCAGATGTGCCTGAAGCCACAGACATGGGTGGTGATGCTCCAGGATTTATTGAAGGAATGATACCTAACCTAAAAATCCTGATGGCGCGTGATGATTACGGCAAAGCTGAGATCATGCAAAACGCATTCAAAGATGATGAGCGTTGGGGTGGTGCATTCACTGATAAATACGGCAACCCAATGATCGTTTGGAATGGCAACCCATATTACGTCAACAAGCCAGGATTCTCAGGCCAAGACTTCGGGACATTCGTAGGCGAGGTCGTTAAGTTCCTACCAGCAACTAAAATTGTTGGCGGTGCTAAAACTCTTTTCAGCACTGTCGCCAGAGGCATTGGTGCTTACGGAACTACGGAAACTGCGGGTCAGGCTCTTGAAGCCTATATGACACCCGAAACAACAAAAG
>Ga0255751_10005559_pt1 | contig 11202 bp, 8 predicted proteins | sample 071ome_20_FD_179951 | JGI IMG/M metagenome (GOLD analysis project Ga0255751, IMG submission 179951) | Coastal salt marsh microbial communities from the Groves Creek Marsh, Skidaway Island, Georgia - 071412BT metaG (version 2) | ecosystem: Environmental > Aquatic > Marine > Intertidal zone > Salt...
CCCCAACAGGGGAATTGAATGAGAACGAACCGGGGCCGAGTTTAGAATATTTTTTACCAGTCCTCGAAGACCTCAGGCCTTCATGTAAATTCATCAGAAGGTTCCCATTTTGAGATCTTACTTCAGAAAGACCTTTCCCTAATTCTAAAGATAGACTGATGGCATCGGAAACGCGGGAAAAGTTTTTTTGGTTTACGCAAACTTGATCCACAACGACGAAAGCAGATGATTCACACCAAGAATGATCTGCTAATTCCTCGATTCGAGGAAACTGATCATTGACCATGATCCTAGAATGCCCAGCTGTAACTAAGAATTCCAAAAAGTCAGTTTCATTAAGATTTCCACGATTTATCCAAAAGCCAAATACAATGGTTTGATTGATCAATTTTGCTAAGCAGGATCTAGCTTGAGTAGAGGTATTTTCTTCCGAGATAATTTCACGGGGATGATCCGGATCATGCAATTTTGCTACTTGAGAAAACCACACTTTGAAATAGTCACACAGTTCAGTCATGGTACCTACCGTTGATCTAGAATTCCGAATTGAGTTTTTCTGCTCAACTGCAATGGAAGGTCTAGCGTTCGTCATGGACTCAATGTGAGGTCTAGGTAGAGCTTCCATGAACTGCCTGACATAGGGACTGAATGTTTCTACATACCTCCTTTGTCCCTCCGCATGTAAGACATCAAAAAGTAGGGTTGATTTTCCCGTTCCACTTAGACCGGTGATCACGGTAAATTCGCCTGGATAAAGTGAAAGGTCTACTCCTTTCAAGTTGTTTTGCCGAGCACCCTTCAGAATGATGGGTTTTGATTTGGTCTTCATGATCAATACCTAATGACAAAAACAAAAGGAGCAAGACGCTTAAAAATGGCGTCCCGTAGGGGATTCGAACCCCTGTTGCCGGGATGAAAACCCGGTGTCCTGACCTGGCTAGACGAACGGGACCAAACACATAATAATGGGAATCCTCTTATGAATCGCAAGACCAATCTCTAAATTATTGTCTGTTAAAACCAGACTCTCAGAGTTTGACATTAGGCTACGATGCTTTACTTTTTACTCTTTGTCATGAAATCAACCTACAATCCATCCAAACTACGCCGAGCCAGAAAATTTGGGTTTCGTAAGCGTAATCAAACTAGTGCAGGTCGCAAGGTGCTACAAAACCGTCGTCGTAAAGGCAGAGCGAAACTCACGGCTTCGGTGCTTCCCCGTTTTCGTTAACTCGTAACTACTTATCTTGCGTGAGCTACAATCTTTCACGCATGGAAAGATTGTCCCGAAACTCAGATTTTTTAAGAATTAAAAATCATGGGATTTCCTTTAAACAAAAACCATTTTGGTTACAGATTGATAACCGCCAGGGGTTGACTCGAAAACTTGGCATAATTGCGACAAAGCGTTTAGGTAATGCGGTCTGTAGAAACAAGGCCAAGCGCCTCGTAAGAGAACTTTATCGCAAAAGTAAAGATATGCTTCCCAATTCTTGTCAAATAGTGGTTGTACCCAAGAAACCAATTTTCAAAACTGATTTCACTTACTTAGAAGCTTCCTTTAAGCAGACACTTGTTCAGGCAGCAAAGAGACTATGAAAAATTATTTAATAGGTGTTGTTTTTCTTGTATTAGCTTTTTATTTGATTTGGGAGCAGGGATCCCAACCGGTTGATAGAAAGAATTACCCTGTAATTAGCCAAAACGAGATTCCGTCAGTCGATCAAGCTTCAGAAGGTAATCAAACATGGAAGGGAGGTCAGAGCAATGCAGGCACCCCTACCAGTTTTGCATCTAATGAATTAGGATTAAAGCCTGCCAATGAGTTAGGCGATGAAATCCTGACCCCGGGTTTATCCACTGATCTATCTTCCCTCGTATTTTCCAATCATACAGGTAGCATTCGCTCTATCCAATTGCACAAGTCGGATAGGCTAAACAAGGCATATGATTTAAACCACTCACAGAACCCTCTCCTTGGAATTGCCCTCGAAGACAATCAAGGAAATTTAATCTCCCAGGGATTACCAAATCCTAGAGGGTTTGAAATTGTTGAGGAAACTGCAGGAAGAGTTGTTTTTCGCTGGGTATCAAGTGAAGATTTACAGATTGATCGTATCTACGAACGGGATCCAAATAATGGATATCTTATAAATCATCGTACTATTTTTAAAAACTTGAGGAATGCTCCGATCGCGATCGATCGGGTACGAATGTTTTTAGGTTCAAGCTTTCAAATTCCTCGTATGTATAACCCTTTTGATCAGGCTTCTACTTATCTGAGTGTAGGTTATTACAACGATGGGGCTCCTCTAGCTGAAGGTTGTTCTTGTGCAACCTGTAGTGGTAGAATTGATGGAGAGAAAGAAGAATTTTTTCAATTAAACGAGATGGGACCAAGTGGTAAAATTCAACCACGCAGGTTATCCAAAGTAAAGTGGGCATGCGTTAATAATCAGTTTTTTGTAAATATACTTAAACCGGAATCTGAACTCACAGATTTTCGAGTCATGGGTGAGTCTGTTCAAAAAATAACCTCAGATGATGGGAAGGAAATTCTCGGAATTAGCGGGGCAGTCTCCTTTCCTTTGGGTATTCTCAAGCCTGGAGAGCCAAAAGAATTCTCATTCAGTTTGTATGCTGGACCAAAAGATTATGTGGAACTCTCTAAGCTGTCCTCAGAACAAAAAAAGGTTATGCAGTTTGGTATTTTTTGGTGGATTTCAGAACCGCTTAGCTGGAGTTTAAATAAACTTAGTGCTCTTTTGGGCAGCTATGGATTTGGTATTATTGCGTTAACCATTTTAGTTAAACTCATCCTTTGGCCTTTAACTGCCCAAGCCACTCGGTCTCAAAAGAAGATGCAGGCACTCCAAGGTCCGCTCTCTAAACTAAGGGAAAAGCACAAGGGAAGTCCGCAAAAACTGAATCAGGAAATGATGAAGTTTTACAAGGAGCACAAGGTGAATCCATTTGCCGGATGCTGGCCTATTCTTATTCAAATCCCAATTTTCTTGGGAATGTTTTGGATGCTCAGATCGGCAGCAGAGCTTTATGGGCAGCAATTCCTATGGGCAACGGACTTATCCGAGCAAGACAATGTGGCGATGCTTCAAGGCTTTTCTCTAAACATTCTCCCTATTTTTATGGTTATCACGCAATGGTATCAAATGCGCTTAAACCCGATGCAGCTTGGTCCCGAAATGAGTGAAGCCCAAAGAATAAATGCCAAAATGATGAGGTTTATGCCCTTCATGTTTTTGGTATTTCTCTACTTTTTCTCTTCTGCCCTAGTCCTGTATTGGACTGTGCAAAATATCATGACGATTTTACAAACCTTGCTTACGAAGAACTCCGTTGATTTGCCGAAAATTGCCATAGATCCGGATGATTCATCTGATAGTGATGACACTAAAACCAAGAAAAATAACAAATCTGAAGATTATCAAGAATTAGATGACGAGCAGACGAAACACCGCAATCTTCTTGGCTTAAAAATTAAGGGCAAGATTGATTTATCGACCCTTGAGTACAGGTATAAGGAAAGAATGAAAAACTATTCACCTGAAAGATTATCAGCTATGTCAGAACAAAAGAAAACGCTTGCGGAGGAAAAGCGTGACAAGATTAAAGAAGCTTATAAATCTTTAAAGGAAGAACTAGAAAAAAAATCATAAGTGTAGCAAATTTTTAAGTAAATTTTTCTCATGTCAGGACACAGTAAATGGGCAACAACTAAGAGGCACAAAGCTGCGGTTGACGCCAAAAGAGGCAAAATCTTTAGCGTTATCAGCAAAGAAATTTCCTTAGCCACCCGAGACGGAGGGAAAGATCCAGAATTTAATCCGAGACTAAGAACGCTTATACTCAAAGCGAAGCAATCCAATATGCCGTCTGATAACATTGATCGTGCGATCAAGAAGGGAGCAGGAGAACTCGGAGGAATAACCATAGAAGAGCTGCTTTATGAGGGATATGCACCGGGCGGGGTCGGATTGATTGTTGAGGTTACTACGGATAATAAAAACCGTTCTGCTTCGGAGGTTAGAAGTACTTTCTCCAAGGGAGGAGGAAATCTCGCTGGCGTAGGTGCCCTAGCCTTTAATTTTAAGCGCAAAGGACAATTTCTTTTGGCTTTAGAAAAAATAGCTGAAGATGAATTAACCGAACTTGCTTTGGAAAATGAAGCCGAAGATGTGCTTATCGAGGATGATCACTATGAGGTCATTTGTGAGGTGAGTGAATTTGATCGATTGGCGGAAGCATTTGAAAATAAGGGAATCGAGCCCGACTCCTCTGAGCTCGCCTATATCCCCAACACTTTAGTTACGATTGAAGACGAGGAAACGGCTCGTAAAATTTTGAATCTAATTGAATCTTTGGAGGATTTAGAGGATGTAAAATCTGTTCATGGAAATTATGACATGAACAAAGCTTTATTGGATAAACTTTCCTGATAACTTGAATATCTAAGCCTGAAAAGGCGTTCTTTCAAATAATGCCTGCTTCCAGTCCATACCTGAACCAACCAAAAGAAATTGGATTGGTTAAAGAAGAGACATTCGTTAGTGAAACCCCATTCAAACTGACCAACGGAGCTTGCCTGGATCGGATTGAACTAAGGTATGAGTGCTACGGAAAATTAAATGCCCAAAAAGATAATGCAATTTACATATGCCATGCATTAACTGGCGATCATCATGTCGCTGGTATTTACCATGAGGCAGATGAAAAACCAGGCTGGTGGAACCATGTGGTTGGGCCAGGTAAGCCCATTGACACGAACCGTTTCTTTGTGCTGTCTTCAAACTGCCTAGGTGGATGCAGGGGATCTACTGGGCCTGCAAGCGAAAACCCCAATGGGAATGAAGCCTCGATGGGAGGAAACTTTCCTGATCTTTCGATTTCAGATATGATTCATGCCCAGAAAGCATTGATCGATCATTTTGGGATTTGCCAATTACATGCCGTGATCGGTGGAAGCATGGGGGGCATGCAGGCTTTGCAATGGATCGTGGAGTATCCTGGTTTTGCCAAAAATGCGATTATTATTGCTGCTACTGCCAAGCACAGCGTTCAAACGCTTGCTTTTAATGAAGCAGGAAGGTGCTCAATCCGTGGCGATTTAGCTTGGGAAAAAGGTAATTACGAAAAAGGTGCAGGTCCCCGTAAAGGGTTGTCGGTTGCCCGAATGATGGCACACATTACCTATCTATCTGATATTGGTATGGAAGAAAAGTTTGGCGGGGATCGTAGATTGGACCCGACTAAGGAATTTGAATTTAGTGTGCAGGGCTACCTTGATTACCAAGGTAAAAAATTTGTTGATAGGTTTGATGCAAATTCATACCTAAAGCTTACAGAGGCTTTGGATCGCTTTAATCTTGTTGGAGAAAATGGCCTTGAGGATGCCGTTTCTCAAGTGGATACGAGAACACTCGTTATCGCTTTCTCGAGTGATTGGTTGTACACCCCCAAACAAAATAAAGATATTGTTGATGCTCTTTTAAAAGCTGGGAAAAATGCCTCTTATTTGGAGATCAGTCATTCCCATGGTCATGATTCTTTTCTGATCGATTCAGGCCCATTTCTTGGGTCGCTTGCCAGTTTCTTACAAACAGATGATTCTGTAAAAGATCAAAGCAATGAGGTCGATGGGTTTAGAAAGATAAGAAATCGGTACGACGTTAAAAAAGAAGTAGATTTTCGTGCCATCGATGATTGGGTACTGGCCAAGGATAAGATTTTAGACCTTGGTTGTGGCAGAGGCTTGCTTTTGGAGCATCTCCGGGAAACTAAGGATGTTCAGGGGTTAGGTGTTGATTGGAAACTTCGTAACGCCATCTCTTGCGTTTCCAGAAAAGTACCTGTCTACCAAGAGGAAATTTTAACCGCACTTTCTAAGTGTAACAACAACTCTTATGATTGGGTTATTTTTTCAAGAATGGTTGAAACACTACCCGAGCCGGGTTGTATTATAAAAGAAGCACTTAGAGTGGGTCGAAAAGTTGCAATTAGTTTTGTGAATTATGGGTATTGGAGAAATCGTTGGAATTTTCTCCTCAAGGGTTGTCGTATTCGTAATGAAGTATACCCTCATGAATGGGAAAGTAATCATCTCAGTAACCATTTTTCGATTCATGAATTTGAAGAATTTTGCAAAAGATTACAGGCTTCGGGAATTAAATTAAAACTGGGCCGAAAGCTTTTTTACCGTGGTGATTGGGTTAGAAAATGTGATTTTCTTCCAAACCTTCGAGCGGGGTTGGCAATCTACGAAATAATTAGTAGCGAAGATTAATTTTTCCCACGGTTCCATCTGTAGGCAGATGCATACCCCCATACGAGTCCAACAGCGAGACCTCCTGCATGAGCCCAATTTGCTACACCGCCAAACATTCCGGTAAAGCAAAGAAGAAAAAACCCAAACATGATCATTGCGACCGTGGGGTCTAACCTGAAGCCATCCGCTGGGTCGAGGCGATTTTTTATCCAGACATAACCAAAGAGTCCATAAACTACCCCAGACATTCCCCCGAAAGCTGGTCCGGAAAATACAAATTGAAAAAGATTGGATGTAAGGGCGATCAAGAGAAGAAATGTGATAAAGAACTTGGGCCCTTTTCGTCTTTCAATTTGGCTCCCTAAGTCATGTAGCCAGAACATATTAAACAGGATATGCAAAAAATTAAAGTGAAGGAAAATAGGTGTAAAAAACCTCCAGACTTCACCATTGGCAATTTCTGACAATTGACCATTCACTTTCTCGGAAATAAAAAGGCCACCAACGATCTCGGTATTTTTCCCCATACCAGAGACGAGAAATACAGCGACACAAGTTATAATAATTGATAAAGTTATAACTCCTGGAGAAAGATCAACTTTATGCCATTTTTTTCCTAAGTTATGTTCCTTGTACCCTTGTCTATTGAAAGAAATATTTGGTTTCTTGATAATTTCTTTTTTGGGTACTTCGGAGAATTTGGAGTTTTCTGGATTTGCTTGAAATTCTATCAAGTATGAGTTTGCCAAGGCCATACGATCTTCATCTTCAACCCAAACTTCGGTCAACTCTTGTTCTTCCGATCCAGCTTTTTCAAGGGAAGATTCAATGCCCTGCTTTTTCAAGAAGTTCCAAAACTTCAAGGCATGATTTTCTGAATTAAATTGAGCGATACATCTCATCTATAAAAATATTTAGTAAAAAGGAATTCTTTCATAGGGTAAAAAGGCTTGAAGGAGAAGTTGTTTCAATTTGCATTCGATGAAAACTCAAGAGACAAGGATCCGTTTTCTTCGATTTTAGCTCGGATAACATCACGCTTTAAGTGGTCCAGCATCTTTTCTTGTGATAACTTTAAAGTAACTGCCTTCATTTTTTTTAGGTGCGGATCAATTGGAAAGGAATAAGGATCTTGGAATCGAAAGCGTTCTGAACTTCTTATGTGCCATGAACTTTTTTTGCGGTAATCTTGGTCGATTGTTTTGGCTTTCTTGAGCAGGCTATTTTTTTGATTTTCTAGTGCTTTGGATTGTATGGATTTTAGAATTTTCAGAGACTCTCCTACCTTATTCATCGATAGAAGGGTGCGTGCTTTCGAAATCATTATGTAATCAATCTCATCTTCAGTTCTTGGTCCAAATTCATTCAATAGAACCTCCCAAGCAGCTAATGCATTTTCATGCATCGTATGGTTAAAATCAAAAAAACTCTGAGCAAACCTCAATTGGTAATCGAAGTTTTGTGGATCTAGAGCGACAGCTTCCTTGAAGCATTCATGCATGAGAACCAAAAGCTTCTCGTGATCCTCAATCCCTTCTAATTCGTTTTGAAAAAGAAAAATGAAGTTACCTAAATCAAAATGATATACTGGTTCAGCCGGAGAAAGTCTTGTGGTCATAAGTAAAAAAGGAAACGCCTCTAATGGTTTTCCTTTTTCGACCAAAAAGTTTCCTATAAACTGTTTGACTACAGCAATATTCGGATTGATTTGATCCGCTTTAAGAAATAAATCCAAAGCCGCTTCCTTTTGATCTGTTCGGGAAAGAAATTTTCCGAATAAAATGTAACCGTTTAGATGTTTTGGATTACCAAGTAGAAAGTTTTCATACCAAGTCACGATCTCTTGTGCTTCTCTGGTCAAGGCACCCTCTGTCCAATCTTTGCCATTTTTAAAAAGTTTTTCTTGTCTAGCGATGATTTTGGATAGCTCCAGGTCCGCAAGACTAGTGATTTGACCATAAGTTTTTGTTGGGTTGAACAAAAGAATTGAATACGCAGAAAAATAAAAGGCAGTGAGAAATCTGATCATTTGATTCCACCCATCTTTGCTAAAGCAATCAACCTTTCAAGCTTGGAACTTATTTCACTTAGACTAAGCTCAAGGGAGCATTCGAATTATGAAGAAAATATTCACCTTACTCATCGGTATTTTCATGTACCATAATTGCTTTTGTGAGGAGGTTTGGACACCATCCCTAACTTACGATCAGGTTGTATTGAAAGCAAAATCCGGCTCCCCTTACTACATGGGTTTATTGGGAATTTTCCTTCGATCTGGGGAGGCGGGTTGTTCGGTTAATTTAAGTGCAGCTGAGCAGTGGTCGAAAGCAGCCTTAAAGAAAGGGCACCCTTTTGGCTCTTATAATTTAGCTAATCTTGCCATGCTTGACGGAGATTTTGCAGAAGCTACGAGACTTTATCAGGATGCTGCGTTACTCTTACAAAGGAGAGCATCTGAGGGCGACCCTGTGGCGATGTATTGCATGGGTGAAATTGATTTTCAGGTTCTTCCCACAAATGTTTCCCGGGCTCTGGATCTATTTCAAAAATCAGCAGATGCTGGTTACCCACAGGCACAGGCCACAATTGGTGCCCTTTATCTTAAAGGGTTACCTGGTATTCTAGAACGAGATCCAGACAAAGGAGTTTCTCTTTTATCGGAAGCGGTGCGGGCAAAGTCTCTAACAGCCAGATTTAATCTTGGAATGGCTTACTACAATGGAGACGGGGTTAGTCAGGATTCTGTTAAAGCTGCCCAGTGGTTACAAGTTGCAGAAAAACAAAATTTTGCAGAAGCACAATATGTTTTAGGTCGCCTTCTTACTGAAGGAGATGAAAAGCTTTCTAAAAACCTTAGTCAAGGGATCTATTTTTTGCGAAAAGCTGCGGACCAAAACCATAAATTAGCGAAATCTTATCTGGAAAAAATGGGGAACCAGGGCTCGGATCCTATTAGTGAACAACAAATAACAAGTGATTCACCAGCAAGTCCATCTATGGGAGATCGTCAACGAATTCAGTTAGCCCGAGAGTATTACACGGGTATTGGAAAAGCTAAAGATTATGAAAAGGCTTTTCAGATATTATTACCCTTAGCCAAAGGTGGTTACCCAGAAGCAGCCCGAATGGTCGGGCTAATGAAGCTGTCCGGAAAAGGTACATCCAAAAGTCCCAAAGAAGCCAAACAATGGTTGTCCGTTGCCGCTCAAAAAGGTGATCTCTCTGCTCAAAAGATGCTCAAGCAGTATAGCTCTCTATTCGATTAAAATTATCTTTGCCGCCAATCTGGGTAATTTGTTGGCTGAAAATTGAATCCGATTAAAATCTTAATCAGGTGGAATCTATCAAAAATCTCCCAGTTTTTAAGGAATTTCAGTGTATTCGGGATGCTTGGGCAAAACATAGACATTTAGTTCTAAAATCTCCGACTGGTTCAGGGAAATCGATTGCCCTCCCCTTTTTGCTAGCTGAATCTGGGTTAGTCGGGGGCAGGATTTTGGTTAGCCAACCGCGAAGAATTGCAGCCAGGACACTGGCAAAGCAAGTTGCTCACTTAGCTAATTGGACTATGGGACAGGAAGTTGGGTATGAGGTTCGTTTTGAGAAACAAAGCTCTCCAAGAACTCAAATTCTTTACGCAACCGATGGTATTGTCCTGAACAAGCTTCTTAGCAGAAATGGGTTGGAGAATCTGGAGGTACTTATCTTAGATGAATTTCACGAAAGAAGTGCTCACATAGACCTTTGCCTTACTCAGGCAATAAGACTTTGTGAATCTTACCCCAAGTTGAGGATTATTGTAACTTCTGCCACTCTTGATCTGGGGAAAGTCACTAATTTTATTCCCCATTCGGTTCCCTTGGAGTTAACCGGGAAAAGCTTTCCTGTAGAAATTGAGCACAAAGCTATTCCTAGTCAAAATACCATATGGAAATCAGTCTCGGACCTTCTGCCAAAGCTCTTGAATAAGTTTGATGGAGACGTCCTTATTTTCATGGATGGTGCTTACGAGATAACTAAAACGATCCAAGCGATTTTAGGCTGCCCTTGGTCGAATGGCATCGAGGTTAGGCCGCTCTTTGGCGATCTTTCAGTAGAAAAGCAAGATTTAGCTCTACAACGATCAAAGAATCGAAAAATTATTGTTAGTACAAATATTGCTGAGACTTCTCTCACGATCGAGGGAATCACGGTTGTGATCGATACAGGCAAAGCAAAAAAAATGCGTTTCGATTCAAAGCGTGGTATTAATGTGTTACTGAGTGAACCGATTAGCAAAAGTTCTGCAGATCAGAGAGCCGGAAGAGCAGGACGACTTAAACCTGGGTATTGCTTGAGATTATGGTCGAAATCCGTGCACGATAACCGGCCCGATTTCGATTCTCCAGAGATCTCATATATTGATTTAAGCGAAATTTATTTAAATTTAAGATCAGCGGATATTAAGCTCGAAAACATCAAACTTCTTGATCCTATCTCTCAGGAAGCTATCAGCGATGCACAAGAAAAACTTCAATCACTGGGAGCGCTAAACCGCCATTTTGACTTAACTCCTCATGGGGAACAAATGAGTAATTTACCGATCCACCCAACTTGGGCACATGCATTACTTATTGCCAAAGAGAATGATGCAGTACCAGTAATCGCATTACTTTTGGCTATTTTAGATGGCCGTTCTTTTGTACAATCTGGCAATTTGGTGGACTTTTATCAGATACGGAAACCAAGATCAGATATTTATTGTTTACTTTTGGCATTTGAGGAAGCGAATCGAAGAAATTTTTCTGTTTTTGAGTGCCGAAAGGTCGGAATCAATGGTGCCCGCTGCCAAGAGATTGCTAAGGTCGCTCAGATGTTATGTAATTTAGTGGGTCATTCATTTAATTTAGTCCTAAATCAATATGAATTTTTAGCCAAGG
>Ga0255751_10005564_pt1 | contig 11197 bp, 10 predicted proteins | sample 071ome_20_FD_179951 | JGI IMG/M metagenome (GOLD analysis project Ga0255751, IMG submission 179951) | Coastal salt marsh microbial communities from the Groves Creek Marsh, Skidaway Island, Georgia - 071412BT metaG (version 2) | ecosystem: Environmental > Aquatic > Marine > Intertidal zone >...
ACTTCCTGTGGCGAGTTTCCCCACTTCTTCTATATAACTGCATTACACAAAATAAGACCAAATATATGCTATAGGTAGTACAAATACCTCTGCATAATATCTCCTGCGGCAATGACGGAATTTAATCTCGTCGCATTGAATGAACAAAATATCTGCCAAAATGTGTTTGTTAGGTAGGTCTTCAAAACTCGCTCATACTTTACCTGGACAAAAGCGATTCTCTTCACTTTCTCGTTCAAATCAAAGTGTCTTTCTGACCTCATCCTGGTCGAATATTTAGCATCAGACATCTAAGTAAGATAGAACACTGCAAGTTTTGAGAAGCCTTTTAACTTGGATCGGTCAAGTCGATTTAAACTCTCTGTTTCCGTTTCGTCTCTTCCCAATTCAAGTACAATAGTAAGTTCAAGTTTATGGTCCTTTCAGGAGAACGGGAAATTTGCTTGCGATTTTAAGGAACAGTGAAATGAAGAGACAAATAAGTTCGGGCACCCTGCAACTTTAGTAGATACAACAATGAGACGTCGTTACTTCCTTACGATTTGTTTAAGGAGAATTTCTTGTTATTTTTTATTTTAGATGCATTTTTGATTTTTTTTTCGTGCTTTCGTAAATAAAAAAGACGTACAGCAAGAGTGCAAGACTATCATATCTATCCATGACGATGATTTTGAAAGCCATTCATTAAAAAAGTTTAGGTTAGGAAGTTACAGATAGTGGCGACTGATATGCGAGAGGAAATAAGGAAAATTCTGTACTTTCTATTTTTTACTTTCCAGTTTTTCTCATTCTTCAAGTCCAACTCATCTGCACGTGTGGATGTTGGATTAACGTTCTCTCAGAACTATTTCTCATGCGAAGCGTAGCATATAAAAACTGCCAACTAAAATACCTACTACTGCGCCACATGTAACTTGTAGAGGAGAGTGTCCAAGTACCTCCTTCAGTTTTGTATCACTTATAGGTGAACCATGAAAAACGTCTGCCAAAATACGATTCAAAACTTCTGCTTGTTTACCTGCATGTCTACGTACACCTGCAGCATCATAAGCTACAATAAGGCTGAACGCAAGAGAAAGTGGAAAAAGGGGACTACTAAGACCATATTGGAGAGCAATTGCAGTTGTGAGACTGAACACCAGACTTGTGTGTGATGAGGGCATTCCTCCGCTATCAAACATAACTTTGAGTTCCCATCTACCTTTCCTATAACAATTTGTGAATAACTTTGCCACCTGAGCTACTAACCAGCTCACAAAGGAAGCCATAAAAATATGATTTGCGGAAAGTTCTGGTATAATTTTGGTAAAAGAAACCCCCACCAAAGCGCATAAACGTGTTGGAGCGGATCTTCCACGCTCGTTTTTAAAAAAGCTGTGACTTCTTCTAGAAAGTAAGTGTGAGTTGATATTGATAGGAGAAATCCACAAGATGAGAAAGTATAAGGCAGTTTCGAATAAAAGTTCGTCCATCGAAAATAAGGATTTTATAGTAGTATACACACCTTCTCGGCGGCATATGATGTGCATGTTTCGACCCTTTGCACTGAACCTGAATGCATTTTGGTGCACCCTTCGTGAACTTGATAGAATGAGCAGTTCTAAATCTCGTCAAAGCTTTCACTTCTCTCTCTTCAAGCTTCTTTCGGAAGAAAGTAGAGTGCGCGAAGGAGAGATTTTCGTAAGAGTATAACATGAGCTTAGTATGATGGAGATTCGAAGGCTAGAACTCAATAGCCTTTTTTCCGTAGGTCACAAGGAAGTGCAGTACTTCGTTTGAAAAGAAGGAGGCGTTTTGAGAACGAAGAAAGGAATAAAGAAATTTGAGAAGAGCCACTAGTTCTGTAGTCTGTCACTGTGTCAAAAAAAGTCTACAACCAATGAAGTGTGATTCAAATTCTGGTAGTAAATTGGTTGCTCCCTCCCACGCGAAAAAAAAAATGAAAGAGATAAAAAAGCCACAAATAAATATATAGCGTGCGTGAGCGTGCCATCTTCTTCTGTGCGAATCAGGATTTCACGATTTCTTAATGTGAAAAAATCTGAAATTTGTAATATCAGTATCTGTGACCAGTGTTTAGGGTGTCATAAGTAGGCGATATCCGCGACAAAAAATGAAATCTTAAGACTGAGATTGCTTGATTGCTTGCAAGATTCCAGGATTTTCTTCGCTCGTTTTCACCTTAGCCTTTCTCCCAATCCAGCAACTCTTCTTTGAAAAAAGTAAGAAACTACGGTCGCCAAAAACTTCATTATTTGAACATAGTTTACAAACATGGCATGCACGTTATCACCATCGGGATTAATCCCACTCAAGTTATCTACTCTTCGTCGCTCTGGCTCCCGAGCTGTTAAGGTATAAAAGATCTATCCTCTCGAAGTCTCGACTTCTCCGAATTACAGAGAAGTGACTTTTTCTTCAAAACTAAAGCTGTTGGAACGCCAAAAGATCTAGTGCAGTGATTTTACTTCATTACAATACTTTAGTGCTGCCCATCATTTTGCTAAAGTTTGCGCCTTCATGTTTCTTGTGATTTGTTTGCAAAGATTATTCTTTTCAGAAAGTGATCTTGAAAGAACGATCTTCAGCATCAATTTCTATTTCTTTTCACAGCCATCCTAATATGCTTATTAACATCTTACGTATAGGTGTCAGCCACTCCCGTTGCTAGTATGTCAAAAGTCGCAAACAATGTGGAAAAGATCAGCGCAGCAGTTTCTCTCAGCACAGCCAGCTTTGTGGCCCCTTCTTTTGCCATGACTGAAGCTATCAACGAGACTGCTGCTATCACACCTTCTTTAAAGAACACGTTGTTATCTGTCGTTGCCGGGGGTGTAGTTCTTGCAGCTATCGCTGCTGCTGTCATCGGTGTATCATCTTTTGATAAGGTCACGAGAAAGTAAAGGAAGAAAATGATTTCTGTTATCACTTAAGAAGGCATTTTGAAGACTTTCGTTTGAGTTCAAATGAAGTGTTACTGATTAATTTGTTAATAATTGCGTAACTATGCACGTAATACAAGAGCCTTATTTCTTCAAACTGTATGAACTCGTCGCAATCACCAATTTTCGGCTTTCTTTACTCGTATGTAATCATTTGGGTGTCCAACTGGCACTTTTCACAAGTACTCAAACCTCTCCTTGACACCACAGGACGCATACTTGAGTGAAATGCGGCTAGTAAACTGAAATCAGCACTGTGCTGATTAGATTTCATCGACATGAAACGATGATAGCACTCTTCGAAGATCCTTTTACGCGAAATGTATAAAGTATGTATAACATATTGGAAGAAAGTTTCAACTCGCACCTTCTCACTCGCAGACCACTGAGATTCAGAAGCAGAAATCGATGCCATGATGACATAATTCTAAAGAATACGTTATTTAATACATTTATATAATCCATTTGATAGGGCGAACTTGTGAAGTGGTAATCTTTGCAATATTATGCAAGCCAGTTTCTGCAAAGGGCGTGAGCAACTCATACTTGTAAAATTTGATTAATTCAAGTTGAGAATTTTCCGGTTCACAAGTACCTGATAATAAACCCTCCCTTTTTCTGAGAATTCCTTTTTACCTATTATTTCCTCCTCTTCGGCTGCAACACTGAATCAAATATTTTAATTTGCATTTTGCTTGATAATGTTGAAGCACCTTCCAGTTATTGCTGGTGAAATTGCATCTATCACGTTTTTAATTGAACCAACATCCTTCATGCTCGGGAATTTTTTTGATATCAGAAGTTTTGTGGTAGGTATAATAACGATTTGCAAAGTTCCCTGTGTGGGATCCGAAAAAACGACTTCCGTAGTAGCCTGAAGTTCAACTTTAAGATACGGCTTTGTAGAAGAAAGCTCAAAATTTACCTCATCGCAGCGTGGCTGACAATAGTTTCCACTTTTGGCATTGCTCACAGGCAATTCTTTCCAACGCGGTGGAAAGCTAACAACATATCTCTCGAGGGCTCCGGCACTAAAAAATAAAATATCTCGGAACGGATGCATGAAAGGACACATCAAAGAACATACCGTAGAGCAGGCGTTTTTGAGGAGTCGGCAGAGAACTGGTAAAATCCTTCCTTTTTCGAAGCGGTGATTAGATTTCAAAAATACCGAATAGGTGAAAGAACCTCTTCGAAAGACTCGGGCAAATAAGCGCCAACCTAAAAAATGAACGTGCTTAGAGAAAGTTATAGGGCAAAGAAGTACAAAATTCACCATCTTTGAATCGCTAATTCCGAGGGAGCTCTAATAAAAAATAGAAATTCTATAACTCAAGGAAAGTAAGAGGAGTGGTAATACCTGTGCGGCAGAACTCTCTTTCACATCTAAAATCGCAGATATACTGAGTAAATAGAACGAAGTGAACAAAGCCGTTCTTCTATTCTATTGAAATTTTGGGAAGAGTTAGAAAGAGAAAAAGAGCTCTTTAAGTTAAATAAACCTGAGTAGTTATCTGTACGACTCCAGGCGACGGTACTGTATTTCCAGGCTCAAACCGAACCACTTCCGCGTCAAATTTCTGTCGTAGTCTCACAAAACAGGAAGATGCAGGTTTCACACTCGAAAATATAGGAGAATGGATATCCTTCCCGAAGACCGAAGAGGAACACGAGACAGTTGTAATTTTCTTCGACCGTTGAGGAGTTATCACCGTTTTCCCTTGTAGGGTACTGCCACTCTTGTATACAAACCGAGTTGTGTACATAATGAATCTAATGTAAGATTCAAATTATGAAAGATTTCTTGCGTCCTTCTCCTATGCGGATAGTTTTATCGTTGAGATATTGAATTTTAGAGAAGTGTATACAACAAAAACGAGTAAACAGTTTGAAGGACGGAGGTTATTGACTGCTGTTAGTCAGGAGAGGGTATAATAAATGGAGAAAAAATAAAATAAAATATTAAAAAAAGGTACCCACATACTCGACCATCTATCACATATCAATGATCTATGGAGTTACTCAGTTACAGTTGACTGATAATTGCTAATCCGGTAATTTCAGCTTTAGTGTGCTCAGAAATTCACTGTGCTTTCTTGAGAAAGTCTACTCGACGTAAAAATAGTGTGTCTAGCAATTCAACTGTTCGTGATACTCTTGAACTCGAGAATACTGCTCTATTGAACACGATACCAAGTATATGGCAAATTTGCACAATTATTCTACACCGAAACTTCAGGGAACTCAAAGTATCGCAATTCTGGGTACCGAACTTGAAAGCATACTTTGAATTTCACACCAATACACGATACCTTTTCGAAGAAAAATTCTGCTATGTTCCAGGTTTCATACTCATATTTATACCCGAGCTGTAGAAATCATCCATCTATTTCTTTTAGGAAGATGAATTTATCGCTGAGGACATAGACGTTGAAATTACTCCGAACTTTACCTCTCCTGCTCAACGCGAAGTATGTTCATTCACAAAATATTGAATGAAAAAGACTAAAGTTTGTTCTCTCAGGTCAAAGTTTTACTATTCAAAAATGTAGGAACCTGTTGCACCTTAAACTTTCAGTGCCCTTACTTTTTTACGCCTATGCCAATGCAGATCTCATCCTTCGAAGCTCAAAGTTGTGAACGTGTTCCGCTTTGGCTTGCTTTAAGCTTGAAGAAGCGGAGTAAATGTACAATCACTATACCGAACTGGTTAAAAACTGAAAAGTTAGACTCGATTTTGAAGACCGAACAGCGAGAGGAAGAGTTACAGGTACGTAGATCATGTATTGAATCAAGAAACACACTTATACCCAAACAGAAAATTGATTTTCACTATGTTGAAGTTGCGCTTTCACTGTGCAAGCATGCCCGTGAAGACATGACAGATTGGTATCAAGTTTACGATCTTGTGGTAAGTTAATCAATGAGAGCTAACTTCGCGATTTAAACTAATTGCTTGAATTCAACAGGAAAGTATAAGATCCGTACGAAAGTATAAAATCCACAAAAGCTTAATGAAGCTTAATAACAAGAGCATAGATGATATAGAAAACATATCTGCTTCAGAAATTTGTTTTATTAAGCCACTGCTTTCTTGTAGTAAAAGCGCTCTACTCAAACTTCAATAGACTCGTATAGAAATCTTCATAGTCATTTTCTGTGCGTATTTTTGTCATCTTCCTTACGGCTGTTTCTTTTCTATTATTCCATTCACTTGCAATCATGAATTTTATGAAAGTTTTAGCACTTCTTGACATATCTTGCTCAACTTCACCCCAAACTCAGTGCGATCAAACTTACGAGAAACATGATACTGGCCAACAGATCCGATAGAACTAGCCCATTTCGGATCGTCGTACAAGCGCAGCATGACCGTAGCAAAGTCCTTTAAGGGAAATAACATTTTTTTAAAGAAGAGAAATAGAACAAAAATACCTCTGAACTTGATGTGCATAAAAAACCTGTCACTTCATTATCAACTGTTTCTTTCGGACCACCACTATCTACAGCAATAACTGGTGTGCCTGCACTCATAGCTTCAAGTGGAACTATCCCGAAATGTTCCTCCGTTGGAGTGTACAGCAAGCATAACGATTCCATGAGTATCTTTCTTTTATGCGTGGAGCTTATTGAAGGGAGAAAAGTGACACTTTTTCTGCTCAATAGTCGTTTCGCTTCTCTGAAGAGCAAATCAACAAAGAGAAGTCAAAGTTTGATGAATTACCTCGATAGCTCACTAATATGTTCCACATTTTCTGTTAATCTAGAATCATATCCTCCAGCTATGAGTAGTCTAGCCACACATTGATTCGATTCAGTACGCATACTCAGCATGTGAACATAAGCATGTATCGCGAGAAAAATGTCTTTCTTTCTCTCAAACCGATTGATTGTCAAAAAACTGTTGCTTGAAGAAAATAATCTCAGAAATGTTTGGGATGGCAAAATTATGTGTTACGACTTATAGCTTTGATCCGTTGCAGTGATAAATTTGGATGTGCTCATAAGTTTTACCTTCAATCAAGTGATTCTTAGCACACAGAAACAGAATATAGGAAAATTACCGATGGATATAGTACGTCTGGTTGCGACTCAACATTCATGGCACTCAGAAACTTCTGCGCTGTAAACTTACTATTAACGAGAATTTTATGAGCCTGAATATAAGCCCAAAATAATGAAAAGATGATGCGAATATGAAATTACTCACGCGCAGAGTTGAATATTTTTCCAACAGGTCATAAGGAAGTCTGTAGAACATTCTGATAATAGAGTTCCTTGGTGCTAGTAATGAATCAGGGTAGTGACAATAAAATATTGTTCGGATGTTTGAAAGGCATCGCACAATTAGTACTGGTAAAGAGACCTAAATTGCATCACAATATTACAGTTTCTTCGTAAATTAGGCATAGGAAAACCTGATCCACGAATATGAGCTCGATTTGAGTCCTTCGCCTGGAGAATATCAGTATTATCTGCAGTGTCCAAGAGTGATTAACCAAAGATAATGTGAAAGAAATTCACCGTTAACCAAAAGCAGCGCAAATTAGCGAAAAATATGTGAAAAAAACCAAAGAAATGACGTGGAATCCAACTACCACTAACATGAATCCAGCCACATCTTTTACCATCTACAAGCATCAAATAAACATAAAAAGAATCTAAGTCGATCACAAACTCACCAACATTTAGTGTATCTTCAAAGCAACGCGTAAGATCATGATGCGTAGTGTAGAGATGAACCTATCGAATGGATATTATGATTTTTTGTAGGTACTATTCACTTACGTCGTGACCACACCTCTGAAGCTCAATTGCAGCATCAACTATTAGACGTTCAGCACCACCTGTACAAGAAAACTCATGGTTTCGACGCAAGTAAATTGGATTGAAAAACCTATTCCCAAATCAGGGTGAATGAATCCCACGACTAGTTTTTTGTCCATTTGAGCTCTCAACAAGTGGATGTAATATTTTATACTTTCGTTTCTAAGGTTGCAGAAAATTACGACTGTCACTTCACGATGTTGTTTTGTCCCCCTCGTGGAAAACTCACTGAAGTACGACGACTTCCATGCTTTCCATTTAAAATCAAATCAATGGTGAAATATAGCTTCGATAAAACTCAGGTTTCCAAATTATAAATGTATAAAAGTATAACGTAGCTCGTAAAGAGCTACACGCGCCTGATGGTGTGGAGTGTGACTTCTACACTTCATTAAAAGGCAAACTTTTTTCGTTCTCCACTTCTCCTTATATGTTATAAAACGTTCTCTACGTGTCAAAGTTCCTTGGTTAAGGAAGTACGAGAGAGAGAGACGTATATGTATACCTGTGTATTTTATTGTGTTTTCGTGTTTTAGAAACAAAAAAACCAAAATTCAAAAACAAAACTTTATTATATAAGTTGTTGACTACAAGCGTAAAAGCCGCACAAAGGAACAAAAGGAAACACGTTGTCCCGTCCACGTCGGTAGTTTTTTTTGCGAATTCCCACGACCTAGAAAGAGCTCGCACGTACGGAGCAGCGCTGACGGGATACATGGCATGAAGAACCGACACGAAACGTTGTCTTAGAACTTGCAACATGCTCACGCCTCACTTTAAGATCGAATGCGAGTTTCGTGGTCACCGTGATGACGTACGTTCAATATGTTCACGGTCAGGAAGTTCAACTCACTTCGCCACCGCTAGTAGAGATAAAACAATACGAATATGGAATCTAGATCATGATGAAACTTCGCTCCTAGATCAGAAAGTTTATGACGGGCACGACTCCTTTGTTACTTGTGTAAAATGGGTTCCTGAAGGTTACTTGGATATCAAGGATGAAATTCTTCTTTCAGGCAGTAGAGACAGGCGTGTTCTTGTCTGGAGCATTCCAAGAGGAGTAGTTTTGAAAGAATTGAATGGACACTCGATGGATATTACTGCAGTTATTGTCCTAAAAAATGGAGACATTGTTACCGCTAGTCAAGACTCTCACATTTGCGTTTGGAGAAATTTCAAGTTGCTCAAGGTATTTGGATTTTGAAAACTTCTTACTTTTTATACTAAATTATGTTGTGTTTTCTTAGACTCTTTCAGGTCACATTAGCTCTGTACTTTCTTTGGCAGCATTGGAAAATTCTGAATTTCTTTCAGGCGGAGCAGATGGAACTATCCGCCATTGGTGCAGCAAATATGGTTGTTTAAATACACTTCAAGCTCACACTGATACAGTTCGTAGTTTATGTCGTGTTCCAAATCTTGGTTTTTTGTCTGCTTCTCATGATACTACCGCGAAGCTTTGGTCCACCCAATATAAACCTGAATGCACTTTTATTGGCCACACATCTCTCGTATATTCCATTCATTTCTTTCATAGCAGTGAAAGAAATTGTTTCGTTGTCACATCAAGTGAGGACAGAAGTTGTAAAATTTGGAATATACGTGGAGAATGCGTACAGACAATTGTGCATCCAGGATGTGTTTGGTCAGTCTTAATGAAAGGTACAATCTTACTAACAGCTTGTTCTGATGGCATAGTAAGGAAGTTTACCTCGAGTGAATCTTTACTTGGTCCACGTGCGGGGGGATTTCTCACGAAGCTTGAGCATACAGAAAATTCCCAAATGAAAATAAATTCTGCAGGTAGCGACTCTAAAATCCTCAGTGAACCTGGATCATTTGACGGACAAGTTGAAGTTCGCACCGATAAAAATGGTAAATCAAACGCATACATTTGGAAAGTAGCCTTTCAGCAATGGGAGTTATTGGGTGAGGTCATCACAGAATCTCCTAGCCATGATAAACACATGAAAAGAAATGATTACATCTTTGACATTGATGTCCAAGACGGCGTGCCCCCATTGAAATTAACTTTCAGTAGTGGTCAAAACCCAGCTAGTGTTGCAGAAGAATGGCTTCAGACTCATATGTTACCATTCTCATACAAAGAGAAAATTGTTGAATTTCTTCTTCAAAATGTTCAGAAGAAAGATATTTCTTCTGAGAAGGATGAAAATGAAGTTTTGCAACATTTGCGTAGGACAGCAGTCTACATACCGACACTTTCGCATGTGTACTTTGATAAGATCAATTTCGAAGGAATCTTAGCGAGACTCACGGAATTCGGATTAAATGAGGAAAATAGAAATATTTTAGAGGGATCCAGCATATGGAGTTCAGATACGGCAAATATTATGAATGCACAAGTCCACGCACTAATAATTGAATTATTATCGATGAGGGTTGAGCAGTTGTTCCCAACTTTTGATCTGATCCGGAAAGCGATATTATTTCCGGATTATGTTGCTGAGCTACTAAAATATCATGTAGAACTTGAACGAGCTTTTTTGTGTGCCATAAGTCATCCAGCGACAACAAAAAATGTACTAACTGCTATTCGACTTGCAAGCAACTGCTTTGGAACTGAGGAACTGCTTGAAAAATTAATTTTCTCGCACTCAAAGGAGATCTTTTCATGTCTTACTTCAGTAGCTGAGCAGCCATTGAAACCTTCTCTGTGTGTATCAATATGTACCTTTATTATGAACTTCTCAATTAGCATAGTAAGCGGAAGAATAGAAAAAAGAGAGGATCGCAATGAAATCTACCCTCTATTCCTAGAGGTAGTACTGCAACTCCTAAGAAACACTTCAGAAGAGGATGACTGCAGTAACATGAGATTGATCATAGCTCTTGGTAATTTTGCATACGATTCAAGTATTCGAAGGAAGTTAGTGAGCTTGGAAATACAGAAATATCTTATGAAGTATAAAAATCGGAAGAGCAGAACAGAGCTTCAAGTCGCTGCATCAGAGACATTAAATGAAATTTCAAAAGTATAATGCATGTGGGACTATGTTTCTGCAATTTTTCTTCTCATTTATTGGATGTTTCCAGCATAGTATATATCCATTTGTATTACTATAATAAACACTTTCTGAAGTTCAAGATAATCCATCAAGAAGATAGAATTCCATGACCAAGGAATCCTTCAACAAGCAAAACGCACGCGAGTGAAAACATAGCTAAACGAGCATTTACAATTTCGGCAAACGGGACGAATCCTATGAGACCAAGGGGTGTTTTCACCTGGAAAATTTTTAATTCTGACATCGCAGGGTCAACTGCATATGCTCTTCCTCCCCTGAAACGTTCATCCAATTTGTACCGGAAAGCACCTCGTCCACACCATTCCTTGGCAGTTTGATTGTTTCGTGATTCAGACTCCAGCAAAAGTTCGTTTTCATCTATCAGAAACGAGGGTA
>Ga0255751_10005565_pt1 | contig 11197 bp, 9 predicted proteins | sample 071ome_20_FD_179951 | JGI IMG/M metagenome (GOLD analysis project Ga0255751, IMG submission 179951) | Coastal salt marsh microbial communities from the Groves Creek Marsh, Skidaway Island, Georgia - 071412BT metaG (version 2) | ecosystem: Environmental > Aquatic > Marine > Intertidal zone > Salt...
CGTGACACCTTCAGATGTCGTTGCGGCTGTCAATCAAGCCAAGCTTCGAGCAGGTGGGAACTTACAGTTCCATCACGCTCAAGACGTGAATCGGTTTCAGTCCGATCAGCATAAGATCCTGCTCGATTGGCTGGCGCGGATTCGATAGGGGCTTCATTTGATCCCGGATTTCTTACTGCCGTAAGTAGAGACGATACGTCTTACCTGCGGGGCGTTATGTAACTAACTCTTTAGGCACTTTGCGGGGGCTTGACGGGTGTGGGGTGTCGGTGCAGCATCATGCCATGTGCATTTCACCTCGTTTTCTTTTATCAGTGTCTTCTGCGCTGATGTTCCTCTGCGCCTTCACATCCGTTGCTCAGGAACTCAATCCTCCCGAAGGTTTTCATGCCATTTTCAACGGCAAGGATCTGACCGGGTGGTATGGTTTGAACCCGCATCAATCGGTCAAATTGAAAGGGGAAAAGAAAGAGGCCAACCTCAAGCAACAGCGTGAAGAATTTTCCAAACACTGGCGCGTGGAGAAGGGGGAACTGGTCAACGACGGGCATGGTCCTTACGCCACGACAGAAAAGGATTACGGCGACATTGAGCTGCATCTTGAATATAAAACCGTTCCCAAGGCGGACAGTGGTATCTACCTTCGTGGGACTCCTCAAGTTCAGATTTGGGATAAGAATCAGGTGTTTGATCCCAAACGTCCGACGCGTCGCCCTCATCTTGGTTCGGGTGGTTTGTTCAACAATACCCCAAACACACTAGGCCGCGATCCACTGATGTTGATGGATAAACCCTTTGGTGAGTGGAACCAGTTTCGTATTCGTCAGGTCGGAGACCGGACCTGGGTTTGGTTGAACAATCGTCCTGTTGTGGATGGTGTCGTGATGGAGAACTATTGGGATCGGTCAAAACCTTTGCCAGCCCTGGGACCGATCATGTTGCAGACCCATGGCGGAGAAATTCGATGGCGAAATATTTTCCTCCGCGAAATCGAAAAGGACGAGGCAGAGCGCATTTTGTCCAGACGCTTTATTCCAAACCCCACGCACTATGATGTTCCTTATGGCTCGCATCCAAAACAAGTGATGCACGTGTGGAAAGCCGAGTCCGACAAGCCTACTCCGGTATTGATGTTTCTGCACGGTGGCGGCTGGGTGGCTGGAGGCCGCTTGAATGGGCTCGAGTCAAGACTGCACACATATCTTGATGCGGGAATTTCTGTTATCAGTGTGGAATATCGTTTCATTGCCGAAGCGACAAAGGACGGGGAAGTGCCCCCGGTAAAAGGGCCTTTGCACGATGCCGCGCGTGCGTTGCAAGTCATCCGCAGCAAGGCTGAGGAGTGGGGGATGGATAAGGAGCGCATCGGTGCTTCCGGTGGTTCGGCGGGTGCTTGTTCCAGTTTATGGTTGGCGTTTCATCCGGACATGGCGGATCCTGACAGCGATGATCCGGTTGCGCGTGAATCGACGCGACTCTGGTGTGCGGCGGTGATTGGTGCGCAAACCACGTTGGATCCGAAACAAATGCGGGACTGGACACCCAATAGTCGATATGGTGGGCATGCGTTTGGTTTCAGCGCCAAGGATGGTAAATCGCAGTTTGATGTTTTTTATGGTGAGCGGGATAGCATCTTGCCTTGGATCGCTGAGTATTCGCCCTTTGCATTGGTGAGTTCTGATGATCCTCCGATTTATATGATCTACTCGGCAAAACCAGCTCTGGGGCAGAATCAGAAAGACCCAACGCACAGTGCTAACTTCGGAGTCAAATTACAGGAACGTTGCCTGGAGTTGGGAGTTGAATGTGAACTGGCCTATCCGGATGCTCCGGATGTTCTGCACAAAGATACGATGGCATATATGATTGATCGACTGCGGAGATAGATTTTGGATTATTGTAAGTATCTTAAATTTAGTGGGTAACAATGTTTTGGTGAGTGCGTTGGTTTGAGTGCGGCAAATTAATTTATTTTTTTTGAACCCGAAGTGATCGTTTTTACGCATTATTATTTGCGGAACATGCGATCGACAGAGGTCAAAGAGGTCCCCGATTTAGTATGTGTTGACGTGCCAAGATCTGTGAAGACCGAATTGGAATTGGAGCATTGGCTACAATTGCAGGTAAGCCATATGGTTGCTGGGATTTATGTTGATTGGTGTCGAATTTCAACATTGGAGAAAGTGTTCGGGTCATTGTCAGAAATCTATGAAGTTCTCATGTTTAAACCGTCAATGACCGATTGTTGCTGCAGGTGTTGGATACACCGTATCTCCTATCCGACGCTCCACTACGATATTTAAAACATTTTCCTTTATATGGATTCTTTGAATGATCAGGTATTTTTGAGGCGCCGAACCTTTTTGAAGAAAAGTTTCAGTGCCGTGGGCGGAGGATTGTTGCTATCCAAATGGCCCTCTTGGGCTCAAAGCAATGACAGACCGCTGCGTTTCGGCGTGATCGCCGATGTGCACAAGGACATCATGCATGATGCTGATGAGCGTCTGGCGGCATTTATTGAATCCATGAATCAGGCCAAGGTCGATTTCATTGTTCAGCTCGGAGATTTTTGTGTGCCCAAGGAGGCCAACCGTTCCTTTCTCGATATTTGGAATGGGTATCAAGGACCGCGTTATCATGTTTTGGGTAACCACGATACCGACGGAGGTTTTTCACGTGAACAGACCGTCGCCTGGTGGAAGATGCCTTCACGGTATTACGCCTTCGAGCAATCAGGAATCAAATTCATCGTGCTGGATGGGAATGACAGGCCCGAAAACCATGCCGGTGGCTATCCACGTTTTATTGCAGAAGATCAACGGCGATGGCTGTCTGCAGAGTTGGAAAAAACGGATCTTCCGGTCATTGTTTTCGTGCATCAGAGTTTGGAACGCGAAGATAAAGGGGGCGTGCAGAACGGGGACGAAGTTCGGGAGATAATGGAGAAGTTCAACGTACGTGTAGGAAAGCGCCAGGTCATCGCCTGCTTTTCCGGGCATCACCATCGGGATTATGTGCGCACCCTCAACGACATTGTTTATCCTCAAATCAACAGCGCTTCCTATTTTTGGGTGGGAGGTGATTACCAGCACATCCGCTACAGTGCGCAGGTGGACAAGGAGCACCCGTACATCAAGTATACCGTGCCCTACAAAGATCCTTTGTTTGGAATCGTGACGATAGATCGCATTCAAGGCTCCATGAGCATGCAGGGACGGCGCAGCTCATTTGTCGGACCTTCTCCCTGGGAACTTGGTCAGGACCGCGCGTATTGGGATGCCGACACCTTGACACCAGATGTGTCGGACTGGGACTTGAATGTTTAATAGGTTATTCGGCTGTCTGTCCAAAATGAACTCGGAACCCCAGATGGGATTCCGAGTTGAATTTTATGAGCAAAATGATTGAAGGATTACCTTACTCGGCAATGAAAAACTTCGCACTGCCTTCCGGTTGGACCGTATAAGGCGAACTGGCTCCATCCACTTCCGTATAGGGGCCTGATGCGGATTCGGAACTTTTGAGTGCTCCTTCAAATTCGATGACCACACTGCCATCCGAGAGGGCAATGGATTGGACCGATCCTGCCGTCTGAGGTTCTTCGATGCCTTTGTCCAGCAAAGCCTGCACTCCATTCTCATAGATGAAGGCGATGTCACCGTCTGACAACGGAACCCGGAACAGGGCGATGTCGTCAATATTTCCGATGAAGTGAAAACCGTCACCGAAGTCCTGTCCTGCACCAATGTTGAAGGGGGTGGAATTGTTCGGTGTGATTTTACTGTTGCCTTCGGATACCAATGATCCATTCACGTAGAGCTTTTTGGTTTGAGTGGCGTCGTCGTAGGAAATGGTCACATGATCCCAATCACCCAGATTGACTTCTGGTCCATCTAGGGTTTGCCACCCACCGCCACCGCTGCCGCTCCAGAAGGTCCAGGAACCGGAGGGGTTACTGTCATAGATCAGGTAACCGGTAGGTGGATTGCCTTGTTCATCACGGCTGGTCAGCGGTGAGTTCCAGGTGCCGGCACCTCCTTCTGAATTAGCCCAAAGTGAGAGAGTGAAGGAAGTCGGATTCAAGTCAGCTGTGTGTTCGAATTGAATGACAGATTCCCCATCCAGGTAGGCGGATGTTCCCGTGAAGTCACGTGCTCCCGGATCGCCATAGAATGCCAGATCTTCTACCGGTACATATTTACCATCGGCCGATTCCCCGCCATCATCCAGTGGCCAAAAGGCGACCAGCGGTGAGGGTTTGCTGGCCTTGTCCAAAGGATCGGTTCCATTTTGAATTTCTGTATTGTCAGCAAAACCATCGCCATCGGTATCGGATTTCAGCGGATGGGTGCCGGGTCCATCCGAACTGACTTCTTCTCCATCTGTCAGACCGTCACCATCGGTGTCGGCCACCAGAGGGTTGGTGCCGGTGTTGGAGGCGTCGACAAAGACACCTGTGTTGGATTCGGCTTTGTCATCGAGTCCGTCTTCGTCCGTATCAGCCTTGGTGGGATCGGTGCCGAGTTCGGTGATTTCCACGATGGCGGTGAGTCCATCCCCATCTTTGTCGGAATCGCTGTCCGCCACATCCGGATCCAAACCGAATTGCGCCTCATGTTCATTCAAAATGCCGTCACCGTCACGGTCCGGGTTTTCAGGCTGGAAAGCTGCAACGCCATCATTCATTACGGTCTGAATGTCATTGGCGGAAAGAGCTCCATCCCAAAGACCGATGTCGTCCAGATCTCCCAGGAACCAGAATCCGTCCCCAAAGTCTTGTCCGGCTCCAATGTTGAACGGCGTCGTATCGTTCGGGGTGAGGGAGTCGTCAGATTCGGCGGCCAGTTCACCGTCAACGAAAAGTTTTTTCACCTTGAGCAAGTTGTCATAAGTAATGGCGACATGCTGCCATTCTCCCAGTAAAACTTCCGGACCGTCCAGTGTCTGCCAGTTGCCGGGATCACTTCCATTCCCACTCCAGAACGTCCAGGACCCGGTGGGATTGCTGTCGTAGACGAGGTATCCCTGGCTGGCTTGTCCCTCGGCATTGAGATCGTGTCGACTGGTGATCGGAGAGTTCCAGGTGCCGGAGCCTCCTTCGGATCTTGCCCAGAAAGCGAGCGTGAAGCTTTCGGGATTGAGATCGGAATTCCAATCGTGATGGATGACGCTGCTGGCTCCGTTGAAATAAGCTGAAGTGCCAGTGTTGCCGTTGGCACCTTCTCCGCCGTATTCAACATCCAGTTCTTCACTGGCAACGTAGTTGCCGTCCGCAGAGTTTCCATCGGAATCCAATGGAAAGTGGGCCACCAGAGTAGCGGCATGAGCTGAGCCCAAACCTAACATGACACTGAGAAGTGCGGTCTGGTGAATCATTCGTTCGATTTGATTTTTCATATGAATCGATTTGTTGACGTTTCCTCTTCCTTTAGCGTGATGTGTTGCCGAAACAACACTCGAACGATATGCATCACACAGGAGTGTATTCAAGCTGTAAACTGTGCCCAGGAGAAGTATGTGGTAGGGGGGCTGTTGGGGGTTGAGTTTACAGCAGGTTCGGAGAAGTGTTTCGAATGACAGCGGTTATCATGGGACCTGATTCTGTGTCCATTGTCTTGAAACTCATTTCCGCATCGAAAGGTTTGCCGCTTCTCGTTAGGGCTTTCATCTTAAATCCGGATACCCCAAGGTAGTCCATGAACACCTGATTGAGGTGATCGTTATCCGTGACCGTTTTTGGGTTTTGGTGCTTCAGCGAAAGGAGAACTTCAAAATTTTTTCCAATGAGTTCTTCTCTGTTCCATTCGAAGATAATTTCACCGTGACGATTTATCTTTTGAATGACTCCCTTTGCGTGAAATCATCAGGAGGCCCATAAAGGTCAACACTCCATTATAAATCAAAATCTCAAATCCGATAGCCGTGCCGAACCATTTGACGGCATTCCAGTTCAGGATAAAACTGAGTGTGGCGGCTCCCACGCAAACCAGAGCAACCCATTGATCGCGCACTTTCCGGCTGGTAAACAAACCAAATGCATAAAGTCCCAGCAGGGGACCGTAGGTAAACCCTGCTGCTTTGAAGATCTGGGCGATGACCGCCTCATTGTTCAAACCTTTGAACATTAATATCACCAAAAAGAGCAACACCGAGAAGCCGAGTTGAACCTGCTGACGTCGTCTTTGTTGAAGTGCTTCTTTTTCAGGCGTGGTTTGATCGTTTCTGAATCCTAAAAAATCCACACAAAAGCTGGTGGTCAATGCTGCCAATGCGGAATCAGCAGACGAATAGGCGGCAGCCACGAGCCCCAGAATGAACAGGATGCCAACTGCTCCAGGCAGGTAGTCGATCGCCAGGATGGGGAAGAGGTAATCAGTGGTTCGCTCCGTCATTGCTCCTGTTGCGCTATCCTTCATCAATAATTGGAATGTTCCATCCCTTGTCGTCTCTTGAATCAGCCCTTCTTGATTGCCATAAATGTAAAGCAGCGCGCCCAGAGTCAGAAAGGCAAGATTGACCACGATCAGGACCGTGCTGAAGCTGAACATGTTTAGTTGTGCCTCCTTGAGATTTTTGCAGGTGAGGTTTTTCTGCATCATGTCCTGGTCCAGTCCTGTCATCACTATGGCGATGAATGCGCCGCTCATGATTTGCATAAAGAAGTTTTTGGGGCCTGATTCCCAGAAGAAGATTTGACTGTATTTGCTATCGGAAACGGTATCCACAATGCCGCTGACGCTGAGGTCCATATTTCCGGCTATCCACCATACAGTCAATCCGACCGACGCCAGCATGCAGCATGTCTGAAGTGTATCCGTCCAAACCACGGTTTTGATACCGCCCCGGTAGGTATACAAACAGATGAGGGCGATTGAAATCGCGACGGGTATCGCAAAGGGAATGGCTACACCGAATTTCTGAAGGATAAACTGAAATACGATTGCGACGAGGTAAAGCCGGAAAGCCGCCCCGATGGTTCGCGACAAAAGGAAGAAGGCTGCTCCGGTCTTGTAGGAAACTTTTCCAAAGCGTGATTCGAGATACCCATAAATCGAAGTCAACTGCATGCGGTAATACAGAGGCATCAACACCAGAGCGATGAAAGCGTATCCGATCAGGTAACCGAGCACCATCTGCATATAAGAGAACTGGCTGGTGGCTACCCAGCCGGGCACGGATATGAATGTCACCCCGGAAAGCGAGGCTCCGATCATGCCGAAGGCCACCAGGTACCAGGGTGAGGCTCTGTTTCCGGTAAAGTAAGTGGCGTTGTTGGCGTTTTGACCGGTTCTCAGTGAAATGAGAAACAGCACGCCAAAATAGACAGCAACAACAATGAGTATCAGGATGGGTGACATGAACCGTGTTCTTTCAAGTGATTAATCCAGGCGCCATTCAAACCCCTGAAGCACAAGGCGTCAATGGCAGTCGAAATCCTTTGATGTTTGGCGGCAGGTGAATGCTTCCTCCGATACAGGATTGGCTGGCTCCCGTTACCGATGTCAAAGTGTTGGTTTTGCCCAGTAATGCCTGGAGTCCAAGGAAGGCAAAGATCATGGCTTCTTTAAAATCCGTGAGCATTGGATCGGATGTGAGATGGATGGGGAGTCGGGCGGTGTTTATTTTGTGCTGTAGGGTATGGATGAGGTGAGCGTTGTGAGCTCCACCTCCTGACACCAGCAATGGAAGTGAGCCGGGTTTGGGGATTTCATCTGCAAGCGTCTTGACTATCCGGGTTGCGATATGCTCCACGCAGGTTGCCAACTGGTCTTTCACAGGGCGGCTTTCTTTATCGAACAAAGGCATCATCGCTGACTCAAACCATTCTTTGCCCAGGCTTTTGGGGGGAGGTACATGATACCAGGAGAGAGATTCAAGGTTCTGGAGCAATGCTGGAATGATTTGTCCTGAGGCAGCGTATCGGCCTTCCGGATCAAAACCCCGCTTCAGTGACAGTTGTCCTGCCAACCAGTCGAGAGCCATGTTGCAGGCGCATACATCGAATGCCAGATTTCCGCAGGTCAAATTGGCAATGCCACCCAGATTTAAAAACAGGTAATCCGGTGGGAACAAAAGTTTTTCTCCGAAAGGAACCAACGGCGCACCCTGACCTCCAAGCGCCACGTCCTTATTTCGAAATTGTGTTACCAGGGGGACCTCAAGATAGGACGCAATCGATTCTCCGTCGCCAATTTGAGTCGTGAAACTGTTTTCGGGTTGATGAAAGATCGTCTGCCCATGGCTGGCAATGAATTGTGGCCGGATATCCTGGTCCTGGATGAATTTGCAAATGCTGCGTCCCAGGAAGTGTCCGAATTCGACATCCGTCCGAGCGAATACAGCAGCACTGCAGTTGTTCAATTCCTGTAATCTTTGTTTCCAGTCATGTGGTAGGGGAAACGTTTCAGCTCTCAATATCTCATAAGCCCAGGGAGTTGTGGCACCTTTTCCGGTCTCTTCTGGTCTGCGGTGTTCCGTGAAACGACAAAAGGCAAGATCGATGCCGTCCATGGAAGTTCCGGACATGAGCCCGATGCCTTCGTAGATGTTGATGGGTGGATTTTGAATGGTGGATTTTAAGATAATGGTGATTGGGTAAGGTTGCCGGCTTCCCTTTGGGCGCCATTTGAGATTTGTGGACCACAAGGGTTGCGCGTCGGGGACGACACGCTCTACCTTTGGTTGGCCTCAGGGTTATTGGATCAGGGGATGGAGGAACTTGTAGACTTCCTGTGTCACCGGATCATTTGGGTCGCCGATGTCATTGTTGAGCTGGCTGTGGTTGGTGTTTCTTTTACCGACAGCTTTGGCGGAGATGCCCGCTTGTTGTAATCTTCGCTCGAGCAAGCGAGCCTGTGCGTTGGTGTCCGGGTTTCCGGAAAAATAGAGAATGAGAAAGGGGGGGATGTTCTTGTCTTTCGTCACATGAGTCACCGCTGAAAAATCCACGTGTTTTTCAGGATCGTTTCCAAATTTCTGTCGGTGACCGAATGTGAACATTTTTCCGCCGTACAAGGTTTGGCGATGTTCCGCAGTCATGATGATCTTGGGAATGTCATAGGTGTCTCCGTCTACAGGGATGCATCCTTTCAGGCTTTCGAAGGAGACCCCTTCGCGTCTCAGGTAACGGTCATCGATGCAGATCAATGCCGCAAGTTGGGCTCCGGCAGAATGCCCCCCTACGATGATGCGGTTCGGATCACCTCCGTATTTTGTAATGTTCCGGTGTACCCACCCGATCGATTTGGCAATATCCGAAATCAAAGTTTCCATGTCCACATCAGGCAGCAAGCGATAATTGGTGGACACCATCAAGCAGCCTTTCTCCGTGAATACCTTTGGCTTCAGCGCCACATCACTTTTGTCTCCAACAACCCAACCCCCTCCATGAATCCAGAAAATGACCGGCAGTTTGACCGAGGATTTTTTTTCAGGAGCGTAGATGTCCAATACATGCCTCTCATGCCCTGATTGAGTGTAGGCGACATTGGATGTCGCCTCCTGAGAGACGATGGTGTGTTGAATACTCAAAAGGATGAGCGATAGCGAATGAATCCTGTTCAATTTCATAACACAGTGTAACAAGTTGGAGCATAGCCTACAGGATCCTCTTCCTTCAAAGCGACTGAAATCAAATGCAAAAAGACCAGACCCCGTTTCGAACGAGATCTGGTCATATCGTTGTGTTAAAGCTGTTTCTACTTAGAAGTTGAATGCCGCCTGCAACCAATACCTTGTGCGGCCGGCTCTGCCATCGTCTCCATCTTGATAGAGAGCTGCCTTGGCAAGGAGACTGAAGTATTTGCCCAGTTTTTTGGTGGCAAGTATGTTGACTTCGTTACCGTAGTCGTTGCCTCCATCTTCTGCGGAGAAATCATGGTAAAGGATTTTCAATGGAACCCCGCCCGGTAGGTTGTATCCAATCCAGGCATACATGTCTTCAAGACCATCTGCCGGCGTCCCCAGGAATGTATCTGCCCAACCATTGAATGCATGCGCCGTAGCCAGTGGAGTTGAAAAGCCGATGGTCCCGTTGTCGCTTGCCAAAACTTCATACCCGGCTCCGAAGTTGAATTTCTTGTAAAACCCTCCTGCATTCAGATGGTAATACGGAGCAGAGTAGTCAACAGGGTTATCACCGTAGTCCGATTGTATCGCAAATTCTGTTTTGTATGATACCGCCCAGTCTTCGTTGATCGGATACTTTCCATCGAAACTTCCCCCAAAAGTGGCGGACGACAGTGCCAGCGCGTCCTGTAGATCGAGCAGGTAACCATAACCGGTCAGTTTGCCTGGTTTTCCAAGGTCATAGGCAACATGGAACAAGTGTGAGTCTGAATCCCAGTTGCCCGCGGGATGGTCATCTCCAAAAATACGATGTATCCGGAACAAATAGGCATAGAACAGTTCCGTTTTGGGAATCAGGCTGGTGTTTTTCAGGCTGACCGCATCGAAGGTTTGTTCGTTTTGTCGCCATACGACGTTTCCAACAAATCGAGCGTTATCCAGAACGATACGCTGGCGGCCAAACTTGATGGTGGTATCCATTTTTTCGTAAGAAAGCCAGGCGCGGTTTACTTCGGTGGCCTCGGGATCCGCTATAACAGATTTTGTGGCGGAGCTTGGATTGAGTCCTGCCGGATTGTAATTGTCTTCATCCAGAAGGCTGGTGACATTTTCAAACTCGAGCATGGATTGAAATCCTGACAGTTTTCCTGTGGTGTAACCAAGCCGGGTCCGCAAGGTGAGGGCATTGGATTCAGCGGGATCCGCACCGCCACCAAACGATTCGATGTCGGCATATTCATAGCGGAGGTTGGAGTTTACATTCACCTTACCTTCCGTAAGGAAGCCTGGCAGTTTCTCTTTATACCACGGTATCGGTTCAGCCGTATCCTCTCCTTTGATGGATAGATGCCCCAGCGACTGCAGGGCCAATAGGAGGCCGAGCAAATGCGATTGATTGGAGTATTTGTTTAAACGATTCATCAGTATTCAGTTTCTTGGGTTCATGTTCAGGAGCCTTCACGCATTACCGGACTGGTCAGCACACGCTTCATGAGTGCCAGATAGGATGCGATGGAAGACATTGGTGACCTCAGTTGAGGGTGCATCGGATTGAGCACCGTAGATGCCATGTCTTTGCGATCAAGGATGTGATTCATGAATCGTTTGCATGGATTTAATGAAGGATATG
>Ga0255751_10005570_pt1 | contig 11194 bp, 9 predicted proteins | sample 071ome_20_FD_179951 | JGI IMG/M metagenome (GOLD analysis project Ga0255751, IMG submission 179951) | Coastal salt marsh microbial communities from the Groves Creek Marsh, Skidaway Island, Georgia - 071412BT metaG (version 2) | ecosystem: Environmental > Aquatic > Marine > Intertidal zone > Salt...
CCGCCTGCTGGCCGTCGCCCGCCACAGCATCCATCTGGTCGCCACCGACGGCGCAGAACTTGGATCGTGGCGCAGTTCCGACACCGCAGGCGACACCCCCACCGTCGACATCGACGCCGCAGACATCCGCTCACGCTGTGCTGTCGTCAGCGTGAACGGCACCTCCACCATGGTGGACCTCGACGACGGCGACGATGTGGTGGATGTGACCGGTGTAGGTGGCCGCACCGCCGGCGACGACGGATGCCTGCTCACCGGCGTGGACGTGAGCGGTTCCACCAACCAAACGGTGTTGGCCGGGCCCAGCGGCCGTGTGGGGCTGGGTGCCGGCCAAGTCCTGGCGCTGGCACCCGACGCCAGCGCGGTGGTGGTGAGCGACGGCACCACCGCCCGACTGTTCACCGTGAGCGACGACAACACCACCGGCGGCGCCGAACTCGACGTCACCGCCGACCTGTTCACCTTCATTGTCGACTCCACCATCGCCGACACTCCGCCAACAGTTGACACCGACACGCCCACCACTGCAGGCCCCGAGTGACCAGAACTGGCACGCACCGCACCAGCGGCGCGACCTAACGTCACACCATGGCCGACATCGCCCGGGCCCGTCCCGACGACCTCGACGACCTGCTGACGATGAACGCCGAGTTCGCCCTCACCGAAGGGCATCGACCCGAACCCGACCGTGCACGCCACGGCTTCGCCCCGCTGCTCACCGACGACACCCACGGCGTCGTGCTGATAGCCCGTGACCCCACCACCCGGCGCGCGCTCGGCTACGCCGTGATCTGCCTTGGCTGGTCGATCGAGGTCGGTGGGCGAGAAGCCGTGCTCGACGAGATCTACACTCGCGATCGCGGCACGGGCCTCGGCGCCGAATTTCTTCGCCGTATCGACGACACCTGTGCGCGTCTCGGCGTGTTGCGCATCTTCTTGGAAACCGAAGCACCGAACCATCGTGCACGCAACCTGTATGCACGCCACGGGTATGACGAGCAGGACTCGATCTGGATGTCGAAAGACCTGTGAGACGCCTCATCGCGCTCATCGCCGTGATCGCGATGTCGGGTGTGGCCTGCGCCGACGACACCGACCCCGGTCGGGTCGACGCGGCTGTGGTCTCCGTGGTGGCCACCGGCTGCGGCAACGACTACGCCCGCGGCACCGCCACCATCGTCGACATCGGATCTGCCACCGACAACACGGTCATGGTGCTCACATCGGCCCACACCGTGGCCGGCGCCGACCGCATCGACATCACCCATGACGGCGTCGCCTACCCCGGCACGATCGCTGCGTTCGACCCAAACACCGACCTCGCCGTGATCGCCGTGGAGACCCGCCCATCAGATGCCATCGCCGCGGTGACGCCCGCCGCTCTCGCTGGCAAAGGCCTCAGCACCGCCGCCGCCGCGTCACGCGCTGCCACCGTGGTGCTGTATCGCGACGACATCGTCGATGTGCGCTCCGTCAACATCGTGCGACGCGTCAACATCACCACCGAGAACGTGTACCTCGACGGCGACAGCCGTCGCCCCGGCTACGAACTCCGCGCCAACATCGCCACCGGTGACTCGGGTGCACCCGTGGTGATCGACGGTCGCGTTCACGCCATGCTGTGGTCGAAGAGTCGCCGCAGCGACGACCGCGCGTGGGCCGTGGATGTGGTGCGCGCCCGCACCCTCATCGATACCCAGATCAACACCGGCGACCTCGGCGAGGTTGACCCGACCCGCTGCCGGCCCTGATACCTACAGAGTCGGTTCGCCGCGCACCGGGCCCAGCACCCGATCGACGTATTCGTTCGTGAACACCCCGTCAGGATCGAAACGTGACCGCACCGCCGCAAACCGATCCCATAAGGGATACCGCGATGCCAGATCTGCCGCGGACGAGAAATGCATCTTGCCCCAATGCGGACGGCCGTCGTAGGCGTCCATCACCTGCGCCACCCGTTGGAAATACGCCTCAAACGGCGCGCCGCGATACTGATGCACCGCCACCCACGCATTCGCGCGACCGAAGCCCGGCGACAGCGCAATGTCGTCGGCCGCTGACACCCGCACCTCAACCGGGAACAACGCCGGGAATGACAACGACGCGGTCACCCCACGCACCTCCGCCATAGCCGCATCGAGATGTTCGAGAGGAATGCCGTACTCCATCTCGACGAAACGCACATGCCGCGGCGATGCAAACACCCGATGACTTACATCGACTAGTTCGCGTTCCGATACCGACGACGACACCAGCCGCGCGATACGCGGCGCCAGCGCTGGCCACCGTCGACCCACCCGACACACCACCCCAAACGCCAGGTTCTCCGCGATGATCTTGTCGCGGACGTACCCCACGCGGCCCTGAGGGCAAGGTGGTGCATCGGTGCGCGTGTTGCGTTTCACCTGACACCGGCGTGCGCCTGGCATCCAGAAGAACTCGGCATGATCAGCTGACGCCGCAAACCCCGCCACATCGCTGAGCAGATCATCGAGTGGTTCGATGGTTTCACGAGCGTGCAGACAAAACGCCGGCACACACCGCAGCACCACCTCACACACCACGCCCAAAGCGCCAAGCGACACCCGCGACACCGCGAACTCCTCCGGTGTGGACACCGCGTCGAGGGTGCGCACCTCACCGCATCCATCGACCAGCGTCATCTCCTCCACCTGCGTGGCAAGACCACCGAATTCCGCGCCGGTGCCGTGCGTACCGGTCGCGATCGCGCCAGCGAGCGACTGCACATCGATATCTCCCAGATTCTCGAGCGCCAGTCCCTCGGCATCGAGGCGCAGCGACAGCGCACGCAATGTGATGCCGGCCTGCACCCGCACCCGACACTGCTCGCGATCCACCTCGATCACATCGGCCATATCGTCAAGGCAGACGAGCACCCCGTCGGTCATGGCCGCCGCGGTGAACGAATGTGCCGCACCGATCACCCGAACGCGCCGACCCGCATCACGTGCCACCGACACCACCGACGACACCTCATCGATCGAGGTGGGGAACACCACATCGGCAGGCACACAGGCCTGATTTCGCGCCCAGTTATGCACCGGTGACCCGGCACGCCACCGTCGCCGTCGCGTCACTCGCGCTGAGAGATTCACCCCACCGGCCACACGCCCACAGTAGTGCCCACCTCCGTCGCTCTACATTGGGGAGATGACCGACACCAGCATCGCGCGCCAGGTCCGTGGCGTCTGCCATCACGACTGCCCCGACTCATGCGGATGGATCGTCGATGTCGACACCGCCGGCCGCGCGGTGGCACTGCGCGGCGACCCCGATCACCCGTTCAGCAGAGGCGAACTCTGCCCGAAAGTGAACCGGTTCATCGACCGCGTGTACAGCCCCGACCGCATCACCACCCCGTTGCGCCGCGTCGGCCCGAAAGGGTCCGGCGAGTTCGAAGAAGTGACCTGGGATGACGCAATGACCGACATCGGTACCCGGCTCAACGCGATCATCACCGAATACGGCGGAGAAGCAGTACTGCCGTACTACGACGCCGGCAACCAGTCGCTGCTCGCTGTCGACGGGATCTCTGCGCGGCTCATGCATCACATCGGCGCCACCCGACTGATCCGCAACATCTGCGGCCCGACCGCAGGTGCCGGTATGGCCATGACCAACGGCACCGGCCTTGGCATGGACCCCGAAGACCTAGCGCACTCACAACTCATTCTGCTGTGGGGCACCAACACCCGCCTCACGAACCGTCACCTGTGGCCCACATTGGAGACCGCTCGCGCTGCCGGTGCGCAGATCGTGGTGATCGACCCGATTCGCACCATCACCGCCGAACGAGTGGTGGCCGACGGCGGCCAATTTATCCAGCCGCGACCCGGCACCGACGTGGCGTTGATGCTCGCCATGATGCACGAGATCATCACCGCCGACCTGATCGACCATGACTGGGTGGCAAACCACACCCACGGATTCGACGAACTCGCCGCCCACGTGGCCGACACCACACCCGACTGGGCAGCCGAGCAGTGCGGAGTGGACGCCGACACCATTCGTGACCTCGCTCGTCGCTGGGCCAGCACCGATGCCGCCGCCGTTCGCACCCTGGTCGGTGCCGAACACCATCGCCAAGGAGGCATGTTCTTCCGCACGCTCGCCTGTTTGCCCGCTCTCACCGGTGCATGGCGTCACCGCGGCGGCGGCATGTGTCGCAGCGTCGGCTCGTACCAAGCCGCCGTGATCGACGACGACGCATTCACCCGACCCGACCTTCTGGCCGGGCGCAGCCCTCGATCGATCAACATGAGTCGCCTCGGCGAAGCCCTGCACGATGCCGACCCGGCCGTGCACGCCATGATCGTGTGGTGTGCAAACCCCATGGTGATCGCACCGAACGCGGGGCTCATCCGCTCCGGTATGGCACGCGACGATCTGTTCTGTGTGGTGCACGAACAATTCATGACCGACACCGCCCGCTACGCCGACTACGTGCTGCCCGCCACCACCCAGATCGAATCGGTGGATGTGAACCCCGCATGGGGTCATCTGTGGATGGGATGGAACCACGCCGCGATCGACCCGGTGGGCGATGCGGTGTCGAACACCGAGTTCTTCCGTCGGCTCGCCGCCGCCATGGGTTTGACCGAACCGTGCTTGTTCGACGACGACGAGACGCTACTGGCCACCGCTCTCACCGGCATCGACACCGAAACGATGCGCACCGACGGGCCGGTGCGGGTGCCCTACGCCGCCGATGGGCGGCCATGGGCCAACGGCGGGTTTCCCACCGCCACCGGGCGTGTCGAATTCGCCAGCGACACCCTCGTGGCGCTGGGTCAACCGCGCCTGCCCACCTTCATCCCTTCTGACGAGGGCCCCACCAGTGCTCTTGCAGCCCGCTACCCGCTGCAGTTGATGACACCGAAACATCATGTGCGCTTTTTGAACTCGTCATATAGCCAACTGCCCGGCCACGGCGACCGTGAAGAAGGGCCCTTCGTCGAAATGGATGCCGCCGATGCCGCCGCCCGCGGTCTGAGCGATGGTGACACCGCGCGAGTGTTCAACAACCGTGCCGAGCTGCGCCTACCCGTGCGCGTCAGCACCCGACTGCGACCAGGAGTGGTGTCGATTCCGTGGGGATGGTGGGCACATCACCACCCCGACGGACGCACCGCAAACGATCTGACCAACAACACCCTGACCGACTGGGGTGAGGGTGCCGCGTTCTACGACACCCTCGTGGAGATCGCCACCGTCTGACATCACACACCGTCGCGACTCGTGCGCGTCGGTGTGTCACCCGGCCCACACAGGCCCGAGGAGTAGCCTGCGAGCCATGACGGCAGAAGTCATCTACGCCTATCGCGTGATGCGTCTGCCATTGCTCGACGCCGGTGGTGCCGAAATCGGCAAGGTCAACGACATCGTGGTGGTGCCCGGTCGGCCTGGTCATGCACCACGCGTGGTGGGGTTTGTGGCCACCAGTCAACGGCGCCGCATCTTCGTGAATGCCGCGCGCATCGGTGACCTCGACGCCGACGGTGCTCAGTTGCGCAGCTGGGACCTCGACTTGAACCCATTCAAACGGCGTCCCGGAGAAACTTTGATCGGTGCTGAACTCCTCGATCGTCACGTCGGCACTGAACGCGTGAGCGACGTGGGTCTCAGCGAGAACGGTGACGGTCGCACCCGGTGGTGGGAAGTGGCCACCGTGCGTCTCGCTGCGCGGTCCAGCATTGGCCGGCGCACCACCCATCGCCTCGTGAGCTGGCGTGAGGTCGGCCACCTGTTCTCGGCCCCCACCGCCATGGCGGCCGAAGCCGCGCGCCTCCGCGACATGCACCCCTCTGATGTGGCCGGTGTGGTGCGGGCACTGCCCATGACTCAACGCCGACAGCTCGCCGAGGCAATGGATGACGAACGCCTGGCCGACCTGCTCGAGGAACTTCCAGAAGATGAGCAGTTGCGCCTCATCGAAGGTCTCGACCTCGACCGCCTGCTCGGCGTGCTCGACGAAATGGAATACGACGATCTGACGGACCTGCTCGGTGAAATGCCCGATCAGCAGCGCCGCGCTGTGCTCGACGCGATGGACGACAAAGAAGCCGAGGTGCTGACCCGGCTGTTGTCGTACGGCGATCGCACCGCCGGTGGTCTGATGACCCCAGAGATCATCATCTGCGGGCCCGACACCACCGTGGCCGAAGCGCTCGCCGAACTACGCAACCCCGACTGGTCACAGTCGATCGCCGGGCAAGTGTTCATCTGCCAGGCGCCATTCCGTCCGCCGACCGGCCGCTACCTCGGCGTGGTATTCGCCCAGCGTCTTCTACGCGAACCACCCGGCATGGAACTTGGCCGGTGCATCCGCCAAGTGGCCGTTGCCAACCCCGACACCCCCGAACGTGAAGTGCACGAACAGTTCGCCTACTACAACATGTTGGCGTTGCCGGTTCTCGACGAAGGTGGGCGCCTGCTCGGCGCGGTCACCGTGGACGACGTCGTCGACCGACTGCTCGGCGTGGGCTGGCGGCTCCAGCAGCGCAAACGCAGCGTGGAACAACCGGCGGTCACACCATGAGACGCCGCGGAAACCTCAGCGACCCACGACGGCGCCGTCGTATCGACGTGTCGTACGACCCGGAGACCTTCGGCCGGTTCTCCGAATCGATCGCCATGCTGCTCGGCACCGCCCGCTACCTGGTGTGGCAGACCGTGGTCATCATCGTGTGGTTGGTGATCAACATCGTGCCACCGGGTAGCTGGCAATTCGACCCATGGGGTCGTGGCCTTGTGCTGTTGACCCTGGTGCTCTCGCTGCAGGCCTCCTATGCCGCGCCCCTGATTCTGCTGGCGCAGAACCGGCAGGAACGCCGCGACCGTGCCGCCGCTGAACTCGATCGTCACGTGGCCGAACGCACCCAGGCCGACACCGAGTTCTTGGCTCGTGAAATCGCCGGTGTGCGTCTCGCTCTTGCCGACATGGTGACCGGTGAAGAACTGAACACCCGTCTCGATGCCCTCACGGCGGCAATCGAGCGCATTGAGGCACGCCTCGACACCACCCCAACCGCCGAGAGCTCCTGAGAATCGTGCCGCTTAGGCGGCACCGACGAACTCTTGAATCCGCACCCCATAGGCCGCCACATCGGCCAGAAGCGACACGGTGTCGAGTTCTGCATCGCCAGCCAACACCACACCCGTTGGCAACCGACCCGCCCGGGCTGCACCAACAAACGCTGCCGCGGTTGCCGCGGTGGCGGTACCCAACAATTCGGCCATCCCGACGATGTGTGTGCGCCGTAACCCTGTGGCGTCCACACCGCGGACCTCCACCCGTAGCGCACCCACCCCGCCTTCTGCGTGAGGTGGCCGCAACATCGGCAGGCGCGCTGTGCCACGATCGCGTCGTGTGGCACTGCGCCGCGCAGTGATGCGACTGGCCTCGGGGAACGACTGATGCAACAGCACCGGCGACGCGATCTCGGCCCGGTAACAGTCGTGCGCGCCGACGGGCTCGGGGAACCAGCACAGTTCACGACCCGACCCGCCCGGGCTCTCTTCCCACACACCATCAATCCATGACACTGCCCGGCCGGTGAGTGAGCGGTGGTGTACCCGGGCACAGGCTGGACCCGCTGTGCCGTGCACCGCCACGTGAATTTCGTCGACCGATGCGAACTGTCGTGCCGACCAGCGCGCCAGCAAACCCGACAGACCAGGGGTGACAGCCGCACCAATCACCAACGTGGCGCCGGCCTCGGTGACCGCATCGCCGAGTTCGACCAGGTCGTAGGTGTCGTCGAGATGATCGCCAACAGTGACCACCGAACAGCCCCGCGCCGCAAACGCCGCCGCGAGAGGCGCGTGCCGTACAGGATGCGCCAGTACCGCAACATCGCCCGGAGTTGCCACCGGAGTCGGTTCAGCCCGCGGGTCGTGAAACTGCACGACATCGGCACCCACAAGGCGCGCAACGCGCTCGCCGACCACGCCGCGGCCCACCACCCACACGGTCATCGCCGTTCACCATTCACGCCGATCGGCATTACGTCGCCACGTCGTCGGCACCCGACGACGCCGGCACGCCCGGCGTAGTGGGGTCAATCGCTACCGGCTGCCAACCGCCGTGCTGCGGCGGCGTGCCACCACGACCACGCGTACGAATCCCTCCCGCAGCAATCAACGCCATCACCAATGCAGCCAGGACTCTACGCAACAACCTCACCACCCCATCATGCCAGCCCCACCACCGGCTCCGTGCCGAGCACTACAGCGCACCGACATCGTCGATTCACAGCGTCGCGTCGCGCCATAGTGTCGTTCGCACTGCGCTGCACAGGACAGGAGGGGTCATGACCACACAGCACGAACACGACACCGGCACACCAGTGGACATCGGCGATCGGCTCGACTGGGGGCGCATCGTGGCCGACTTGAACCGGTTGTTGCGGCTGCGCACCACGCCCATCGGCATGAAGATGTTCACCGACGTGGCCGATATGGAATCCATCGACCGCATCCGACGGCCGCAAGCGGTGCACACCACCGACCAGATCGTGGGTCAAGCCGCACGAAACGGGTGGACCGTGGGCATCACCGCCGACGACCTGGTGGGCGATCAATGCCGTACCGTGGTCGGTCTTCATCCTCGCGATGACGAGTGGCTGTCCGGCGAGCGCATGACCGGCGTGTGGTACGCCACTGCCGACGATGCTGCTGCCCATCAAGCCGCCATGGACGTGGTGCCGTTCGGCACGTACTCCGCCCTTGCCGTGTCGCCGCTGACCAGCGGTCGGCTCGACCCACCTGACATCTGTCTGATCTATGCGACCCCAGCACAGATGATCCTGTTCATCAACGGCTTGCAATGGTCCGGCTACAAAAAACTGGAATGGGGATGTGTGGGTGAGTCGTCGTGTGCCGATTCGTGGGGACGCGCCCTCGCCACCGGTGAACCAAGCCTGTCAATTCCCTGTTTCGCGGAACGCCGATACGGGGGCGTGATGGAGGACGAATTGTTGATGGCCATTCCCCCGCGATTCCTGCCCAGGGTGATCGCCGGACTTGATGCGCTCGCGGCCAATGGCCTGCGATACCCCATCGCGCCCTATGGCGTGGGTCAGGACGCGCGAGCAGGAATGGGCGTGTCGTACGGCTGAGCCGACGGTGCATCACGGGCCTGGCATGGGCGGCACGCCGTGCGAATACGACGCCGGGCACCGCACCGTGGGCAGTACCCTCACAGGAGGCGCCGCCGGCGCCATTACGCACCATGGGCCTTTTTGACCGTCTCCGCACCATCAGCCGTGGCACGTCACGACCGCCGCGCCCGATTGATGTCGGACGCGCCATGCTCACTGCTGTTGACGCCCAGATGGTGACCGCCGCCGATGGACGCAGCCTGGTCGCCAACCACGTGACAGTGCGTCTCGCAGCCACCGATATCGACACCACCTGCCCGAACAAAGACCTGCTGATCGACGAATTGGTGGATGCCCTTCGTGCCCACGCCGATTGGCGGAACATGGACTTGGGCGGTGACCCGTTGGTGACGATCACCGTTGACGATGGTGCGGCATCAGGGTTATTGGAGGTGAGCGCCCGCGTGAAGACCGGCGCTCAATTGCCGCCCCCTGTGCCCACACCGGCCGCATCCGCAGCGCCGGCGGCGACCGATGCGCCTGCTGTGGACATGGTTGCTATTGCCGACGATGCCGGTGCCGACGCCTACGAGGTTGCCGCACCGTCGGAGCCCGACCCAGTTGTTGAGCCCCTGGTGAGTGACGCAGGGGTAGCACCGGCTGAGCTGCCAATTCCAGATGACTCATCTTCGGACGACTCATCCCCGGATGAGTCAGTTCCAGATAGTGCCCCGTTGGACGCGGCTGCCCAACTCGCTGCTCTCGTCGCCGAAGAGGATCATCTGGATAGCGATGACGTCTCCGCGCTCGATGACGACCCGGTGCCACCCATCAACCCTGCAGATGATGTGCGTGCGCTGCTTGACACCGCACCGGTCGAGGCGGTGAGTGCCATCGGAGCTCTTGTCGCCGATGACGGCACCCGCTACCCGATTGGACGCACCGCACTGCGTATCGGTCGCATGAGCGACAACGACATCGTGGTGCACCACGCCCACGTCAGTCGCTACCACGCGGAGATCCGCAACGACGGTGGCCGAGCCATACTCGTCGACCTGGGATCAACGAACGGCACCACGTTGAATGGCCGTCGCACCGAGGCTGCCACAGCGCTCACCCATGGCGACAAGGTCACCCTCGGCGACACCACGCTGCACTTCGAGAGCGTGTAACGGCCCTACGACACCGTCAGTACCGGTCGCAGAATTCCCCGCAGCAGGCCCGCCGACCACGACACGTGCATCACCGGAGCGAGGCTCATCACCGCCCATCGTTGCGAGATGTTGCCGGGTGTGAGCGCACCGATTGCCAGCACGTACGCCAACGGCAGGACAAGAGCAGCCGGTGCCACCAGCGCAGCAGCCAGCGCAAGAGTGACCACCGACGACACCACCGGGGGAATCACCTGCCGCAATCGAAGTGACGACCGATGCATCCGCAGTACCGCTGCTTTCCAGCAGCCGTACTCGTAGTACTGGCGCGCGAAGGAGCGCACGGATGAACGTGGGCGGTAGGTCACCGACAGACGAGGGTCGAACCACACCACACCACCTGCGTCACGCAACCGGATGTTGAACTCATAGTCCTGATTCCGAATGAGTCGCTCGTCAAACCAGCCAACGGCATCACCAGCCGCGCGATCAAACACCCCGAGATACACCGTGTCCACAGGGCCCGCCGCAGCCTGTGACCGGTATGCCGCACCACCGGACCCAACGCGCGACATCATCACTGTCGCGATCGACCGCTCAATACGCGTACGACCGACAGCGTTCTGCACGCCACCGACGTTCACCGCTCCTGTGCGTCGCAGCGTCTCCACCGCCATAGCGATGTAGTTCTCGCATAGTTCGCTGTGACCGTCCACACGCACGATGACCTCACCCGCACTCGCCGCAACGGCCACATTCAGCGCCGCCGGTGTGACGCCAGCTGGGTTGTCCACGCGATGCACCCGTGCATCCCGTGCAGCGATTGCATCTACGACCTCGGCGGTTGCATCCGTCGACGGGCCAACGGCCACCCACACATCCAACTCGCCGGGGTACTCCTGAGCGAGAATCGCATCGATC
>Ga0255751_10005596_pt1 | contig 11161 bp, 13 predicted proteins | sample 071ome_20_FD_179951 | JGI IMG/M metagenome (GOLD analysis project Ga0255751, IMG submission 179951) | Coastal salt marsh microbial communities from the Groves Creek Marsh, Skidaway Island, Georgia - 071412BT metaG (version 2) | ecosystem: Environmental > Aquatic > Marine > Intertidal zone >...
CGTGCGCGTGCGAGTGCTCACGGCGCGAGCTCCACCGGCACGGATGCTTCGCCCTCAGAGTCCAGGCTCTGCTCGCTGGTCGATTCAGCATCGGCCTGCGCTTCAGTGCCGAACGCCCACGGCCACTGCGCATTGACGTAGACCACTCGGCAGCCGCTGCACAGCAGGCAGATCAGCGCGCCCGCCAGCAGGAAAGCCGCAGCCGGGAAGCCTCCCGCCCACTCTCGCCACTCGCGGCCGCTCACGAGGCACCGCCCGAGCGCGTGATGCGGCAGGCGGCCATAATGCGCGACTGCTCCTGCATCTGCGCCGAGAACGTCAGAAACGAGGCGTTTATCTGGCGCATGCTGTCCACTTGCTCGCGCCCACGCTCGTTGGCTAGTTCGATTGCGGCAACGGCGCGCTCGGCGATCTCTTCATACTTGGCTTGGTTCTGAAGCCCTTGCCGGTAAAGGTAAAATACCATGAGCATGCAGATGACCGTGATTGCGAAAAGCAGCCCGGGAACCGTGAAGTTTTGAGCGTGACCGCTTGCGCCCGCCACGCCCTCGGCTGCGCCTATCAGGTCTGCCGCGCTGCCGATCTGCGCGAAGTACGCACTCCCGCCGCCGAGAAACGACAGCGCCGCCATGATCTTCCAACCCGTCATCGTCCGTCTCCTATTTGTCTTCTAGTATCAACTCGAAATCAACCGCCGCCTTGGCCGTGCCGCTGACCGTGTTGCCCATCCATCCGATGTCACAAGGGCCGATAAAGGGTCCCAACGGCGTCTCGAAATATTCGCTGATCGCGTTCTCCACGGCGCTCAGCTACTGAAACACGCGCATAGACGAAAAGGGCGCGCTCACGTCGTCGCAATTCGGCCGCTGGAAAAACAGGAAGTTGACGGCCTTGGTGCCCTCGACCTCAAGCGCGATGCTCGACACATAGGCAATCTTGTTTGACGGCACCGTATAAACGGCAATTTCGGTTTGCCCCTTGCCAAATGAATCTTCGACGGCAATCAGTGCCCACTCCTGCCCGCCACCGTCAACGCGGATGCTGATATTGCCAGCGTGGCTGCTGGCGCTCTGCGTGGCATAGGTGCCGCTCTCGGTAACGTAGGCTCGATAGACCCTCAGCCATGTCTGCGTGCTGTCAACGGCCGTGGTGCCGTTCAGGTTAACAAGCTCAGTCTGCTCTAGCCAATCCGCGCCGAGGCCCTGAATCAGAACCTGGCGCGCGCCACTGCCGCCCGCTGCGTCGTCGGTGCTCGTGCTGACCACCTCAAGAGCGGTCGCGTTGGTCGGAACCGCGTAGTATTCGGAGAGCGTGATTGGTGCAAGCGTCGTGTTCACGGCGTCGGATCGGCCGAACTTGTGGACGACGCTAAAGTTGTCGTATCGGCTGGCGGTGACATCCAATCGCGCCCGGATGTCGTGGTATCGCTGATACTTCTTATTGAAGTCCTCCGGCGCGACGTTCTGCGCCAGTGCGGGCGCGGCGGTGATGGCTGCGAGTGCGAGTGCTGCAAGTTTTTTCATTGTCCATCTCCTGCGGGCTGTATGCCGCGGGCGGCGAGCGCTGCCCGTGGGTCTGTTGTTCTGATGACGAATGCGCTGGCGTCCGCAAGCGCGTCTTTAATGGCCTGACTCTTGGCGGGCGTGAGTCGGTCGTCGCGGTCGAGTAGGCGCCTGATTGCTGTGCGGATGGCAGCCTTGTCGGCGGTCTGCCACTTGGCTTTGCGCATGCCGATGATCAAGTAACGGTCGCCCGCATCGGCATTGCCCATCTGCGCGGGTATGTCGTAGCAGGCGACCACAACGGCCTCGCCGCTCGGCGTGTGGGTCATTTCGACGGGCGAAAACTCGGTGGCGTGTGCCGAGATTGCAAGGGCGATTGATAGTGCGACTGCTCTGCAGATCATGGGTGCGCTCCGCTGGTTGCGTTGTAGATGTCGAGGATTTCGGCGGAGGTCAGCGCCCGGCCGTATATCCGCACGTCGTCAATCTGTCCGTTCCAGTGAAAGTTGGCCGTGACTTCGCGCCGCCCGATCTCGGTGCTTGAGTCGGCTGTTCTTATACTGGCTTGGGCGCTCGACCCGTCACTCACGCCGTTGATAAAGACCTCTTTTGTGTTGCCCGCATCGTCATACACGCCAGCAACGTGCGTCCATTGCCCCGTATTGACCGTAGTCGTTCCCGTCACGGACGCAAAGGTTCCGCTGGAGTCGATAATCCCGAGCGAGAGAAAGTTCGCCGCTGTGACGCGAAGCTCAAAAGACCTGTTATCATCCGGAAACGCGCTCTCCTGATTTCCAACCGCCACCTGAAACGTCGAGGCAGCGTCCGAGTTCACCCACGCCATAGCCGTGAACGATGCCGGGAAGTCGTTTGATTGAACCGCGCTTGATCTAACGTAGTCGTCCGTCCCGTCGAAGTCGTAGTGGGCGCTGGTCGTGCCATCATCCGCAACAAACGAGGGGCGGCTGTTCGCAGTTGCCTGCGTTCCGTCGTTCACCGCAGCGCTCGCGTCGAGGTAGTTCGTGCCCGCGTCAAAGTCGTAGTTGAACGGATACTTCACTACGGCGTTCGTAAACGTCTGCTCGTCCTCGACCTCGATGCCTACTTGCTTCTCAGTGGCGTAGAAATTGAGCCGCTTGACGCCCTGCGCAGACGCCAAGCCAGCCGCCAGAACCAGGGCCGCTATCAGCAATCGCCGCATCATTCCCCCGTCGCCGTCTTGCGGTAGTGACTCAACACGCCGTTGGTGTAGATCTCCAGCCACTCAAAGCTGTTGCTGAAGTACGGGCCGACGTAGTGCGATGTCGTCAGGATGTTGCTGTACACGCTCTTGCTTACGCCGAAGTTGATCGGCAGCGAGACGCCGCCAGCCGCCGATGCGTCGAACTGCATGTCTACCGCGTCCCACGTGACGTTGTCGCCGGCGTAGGATGAAAGGTCGGCTTTAAGAATGGCGTTGCTGTTGGCCTGCATGTCAGCGCCGACAAGTCGCACCAGCGAGTCGGCCGCCAATACAAGCTGGCCGGAGCCGCTCGACGATGCACCGCCAGCCGCAGCCGAAAGAACAACGGAGTTAAGATGTGTCGCGCTCGCTGATGCCCCGTTTCCGATCGCAACAGAGTTGGTGCCCGCTGCGCTTGCGGACAGTCCGGCGGCGATAGAATTCGGAGCCGACGCAAGGGCAATCGCGCCCGCCGCAAGCGAATTTGCGCCGCTCGCCGCTGCAACCGTTCCGATTGCGAGACCGTCAGCGCCTGACGTGGCAACCGAGAGGCTGCCCGTGTAGGTGTTGCCTCGCGCCGAGACCGTCGCCAGCGTGTCCGCCTCGGTCGCCGCCGTGTCAACGTAAGCCTTCGTCGCTGCGTCTTGCGCGGCTGTCGGATCCATGAGGTTGGTGATGGACTGCCCGCCCATGTTGAGCGAGGCCGCCATTGGCACACTGCCGTTGGTGTACAGGCTCAAAGGATCGCTCTCCACGGTCAGGTAATTCGCGGAGACAACCCAGTTGCTAACGGCAAGGTCGCCAGCGTCAATATCATTATCCCAGTGCCGCTCTACGTTCGCGTAGATGATGCCAGCCGTAGCGTGCGACCGCGCCACCGTGCCCAGGTGGTAAACCGTGCCGCTCGCGGGCTCTACGTTGGTCACGCCGCCGGGAATGCTGGAAAGGTAAAGCTGATCGCCTGCCGCATAAGGCGAGGTGTCAACGTCGCGCACAAGGCCGTGAATCGTCACGAAACCATCGTTGGCGGTGAACGTGTGCGTGGCGAAACCGACCGGCTCGTCTGCCGCTGCAAGGTCGGCGTCTGCCAGATCGACCGTCGGGCGGTTGCCGCTTGCGCCGTCGATGTAGACGACGACGCCGTTAGTGATCGTTGGCGCGCTCGCGCTCTGCTTTGCCCGCAGCCATTGCTCCTGCCCGATCTGCATAATGGCGTCGGATATCGACGTGCGGTAACTCAAGGCGTCGTCTGCCTCGTCAAAGAACACGTTGCCCGCCGTGCTGCTGACGGTGCTATTGGTCGGCACGAAATGCACATCCAAAAGGTTGTCGATCTTCTGCGTCTCGGCGTTGTTGCCCTGCGTCAAGACGGCCGCCAGATTCGGCGTGCCCGCCACCGCAATTGCGTTGGTCGCCGCATCAACGTAATTGGTCAGCGCCAGGTCGCCGGCGATGCGATCGGCGTCGATTCCCGGCCGTGCCGCCAGATATACCGGGTCAATCTCGCTCGTGATGTTGGTATATGGACCCCGGTAGATCGTATTGCCACTGTCAGGCCCCCAAAGCACCCACACGTCGCGTCGATCCAGCGAGCCCACAAAGTTGGTGCTCTGGTACAGCCGCACATGCGACGTATAGGGCACGTTCGCCGTGTTGGTGCTGAAGTTGGCTTCGTTGGGCGCGAGGTCAAACGACACATGCCCGCCCGCCGCATTCACCACGACGCCAGTCTTCATAATGTAGGCGTTCGACGTATCCGGCAGGCGGAAAACCTCCCACCGTGCAACCAGCGCCTGGTCGCCAAGGTTCAGCGGCGAGCCGTCGCGCTGCGCGAATAGATCGAAGCTGACCGACTCCCCTTGATACCACTTCAAGTCACGAACGGCAGGCCGCGTCACGGCGGTGTCATTCGTGATCGTGAAGTTTCGCACGTTCAGGTCCAGCCCGAAAGAGGGGAGAACCTGACCCAGCAGGGCGAGAAGGGCAATCGCCGGCGCGAAGGGCATAGCGCTTTTTCTGCTTATCATGGGTCAGGCCTCCAAGATTGTAACGATGATAGACGACGCCGAGGTCGGCGCTTTAAATTGCATGTTCCCGATCGTAAACGAGGACGCCAGCGGGAACACGGCACGCTCGCCGGGCGCGAGGCTTAGGTGATCCGTCACGCCCGCGTCAAAGCTGACCACGGCATTCTCGCCGGCGTCTGCCTCGGGATTCTCCAGCATGACCCACTTCGGCGTACCCACGTCGCCATCTGTGGCGGCGACATATGAGGTCGTCAGGTCCTCTTTGTACGGGCCGTAGAAGTTGTTCCCGGTCTGGTCAATCTGTGCTGACTGCGTATCGCGGCGGATGCTGTTGCGCCCGTTCACCAATCGCATTCCCGTTGTCACTGTAATCTCGTTTGCCATTTTAGTGCCTCTCTCCCATCCTACGTTTTAGTGCTTGCAATGTCTATCCAAATCAACTAGGGCAGCGGATTCTCGCATCTGGTGAACTCCCAGCGCAAAAGGGTAGGCCCCAGCTTCCACCGCCACCCATACTGAAGCCCCGCCGCCAGATTTGTAGCCGACTCGTGGCGCGCGACAAATTCCCACGGGTTAGGCGCTCCAAGGCTTGTGTAGCTTTTAAGCAAAAGAGCCTCGCCCGCGTTGGTGTTCGCTACGGCGGCATCGTCATAGGGCACAGTCACCCAATCGGCGCGGCTGGTCAGTGGATAGGCGGGAATGTTGGTTGCCCATGTGGCCGCGACCGAATAGTTGCCCGTGGCGAACCAGGTCGCCGCGAGGTTGTTCGTCTTAGCCTCGATCTGCACATATTGTTCTGCGGTGTAGGTCGTGCCCGTGAGGTCGGCCGCAATCACAATCTGCGGCACCGCATCCACGCGCCGCCAGTGCGAGGTGTCTACGCCGCTGACTCCGCCAAAGTCAACGCGCGCATCAGTCAATTCGTATTGGCTGCCGTCGAGGTCGGTCTCGAAGCTTTGGTAGTTCTTCCAATCGTACTGGAAGCTGTAGGTGTATGACGGCGCTTCAGATGCCCCGAATGTCAGCGCATTAGATGCGCCGGCCGCCTTTCCGTCATAGGTGCGGCTTGGCACATTGTTGCTCCAGAAAACGCCCTGCTTGGTCTGGTCCTGCGTTACCTCGTCGGCATCCAGCCACGCTATAGGCACGCCGTTCGTCGGCAGGTCGGGATAGTTTGTCGATACCTGCGGCTCGGGAGGAGTGTAGGTGTAGGTGTCCGCCGTGGCCGCCACGTTGGATACGGCAATGCTGCCGCGATTTGTAGACCACGAGGCGCTCGCCACGGTCTGCGTCAGCGCGTGCAGGATCTTGTAACGCTCATCAACGTGAATCTCGCGCACGATACGCCCGACGCCGCCGTATGTCGCCGCGTTGGTGCCGATCGCCGGCGTTCGCGTGAACTGACTTGTGCCGTCGCCAATGCTGAGCGTGTCGAATAGCCCGGTGACGGTCAGGTAAACCACGTTGCCCGTCTCGCCGATGCTGTCAACGTATTGCGGGATGAGATTCGTCAAAACGCCGTCGAACGTATACCAGAAGTTGCTCGGGCTGCTGGTCCGCGTGATGGATTGCAGCCGCGTATAAGAGACCCTTGCGGCGGCGTCTCGTATGGCGTTGGTGCTCAGGCTGGCTGCCGTGACCGTTGCCGTAACCGCGCCCACTAGCGATCCGCTCCAGTTGGTGCGAACCGTTTCATCGTTGGCGGCGCTGCTCCACTCGGTGAAAAAGCCGTTCAGCGTCCACGATGACGGCGGCGTGTTGCTATCGGCGCTGGTCGTAAAGTCCATGTGCCATCCGGTCGCGGGCCCCTTGTCTATAATAAGCCAATTCGTGACGCCCGCCGCCTGCACCGCTGCCTGCGTCCAATACCCCCAGCCGCCGTAATAGCCCGCCGCGTACAGAGTCTCGCCGTTGGGCGGTTGCGTGCCGAACTGTACCGGGAAGCCGCTTGGCGTAAGCTCGTCCCAACCCGCCCACACAAAGCGGCCCGTGGTGATCGTCACGGGCGTATAGAAGTCGAAAGAGCTTTGCACACTGTTTGTATAGGTCACGTTTGTCGTGCCGCTGCGGTATAGGTAGGCGGCCGTGCTGACCGTTGTGGTGCCCGCGTAGGTGCTCCACGTCTCGCCGCTTGGGTCCGCGATCCACCGTGCCACGCTCTGCGTCACAACGCCGTCGGTGTGCGGCACGTTGTAGTAGACCGCCCGGTGCCGCTCTTCCAGCCCCTCAAGCAACTCGATCACGTCGCGGGCCTCCACCGTGCGGCGCGTCTCGTTGAACCACAGCGTGCCACCGGCAGTAATGCCGACGACTACCGCTGTACCGTAGCGCAGCCTCTGCCACCCCGTCAAAGTCACGCGCCAGGCCCCCACGCCGAGTCAATCTCTACCATGCCGCGCCGATTGATGCGCTGGAGCGCGGGCCGCCCGCCGTCACGCTTGAAGGCATAAAACCATGTGCGGTATGTCGTATCGTCGGGAGTAAAGTAGGTGATGTCGCTTGACGCGGCGGGCACCGTGATCGTGCTGCCGTCGAACTCTATGCCAACGTAGTAGTCGGTCGCGTCGTCTGTGATCGTCACGGCGGTATCCGCCAGCGTGTAGCGGGTGTCTCCCCATACGAGGATGCCGTTGGTCAATGTGATCTGGCTTGCGCTGCTGATCGTGTAGCCGAAGGTCCATGTTTCATCGGGCACGGCCGCAGACCCAGAAATGCTGAACCGAGCAAAGGTGCCGTTGGGCGTGATTGTGTACCGGACAAACTGATTGTCGCGCGGCGTGATGGCGCGCAAATAGTCGCGCACCATGTTCAGAATGCGCGAGCGAAAGCCAGTGATTTCATCCGGCAGCGGAACTGGCGTATGCTGCGCCATTACGGCACACCTAGCCCGTTGTAGTAAAGCGTAGCGCTCCAGCCCACCGCGCCTATCCACGATTGCTCTATGAGTCGCTTGCGGCTTCGCCCGATCTGGCGGTATCCGATATGCGGCGGCTCCACCAGCCAATCGTCAAACAGAACCTCGCTCCATTCGTTGTTTCCACCCGCCACAATCGCGCCCGGATTAATGTTCATGCCGTCGCCAATAAACAGCCATGCGGACGGCTGCTGAATGCCCGCGCTCTCAGGCATTGCGGCCGTCGCGTCCGCCCATCCTACGACCTGCCCCGCTCTGGCTTGGTCGAATTGGATGATATCGCCCGCGTCTTGATCGTCTGTTAGGGCAACGGACTTGCGGAGCACATAGCCGAAAAGGATAAAGTCGCGGGTTCCGATGGAAATGAGATCGCGATATGCGTTGTATTCGCTGTTATCCCCTACATCTGCCACTAGGTCATAGTCTTCTGTTGCTATCCCCGCTCTAACATCGGCCGCAATCTCTTGAAGAGCTTGCGGAGAATCTCCGTTTGCGTTTTGCAGAAAAGCCCCGTGCGTCGCAATGTCTGTCTGCACCTGGTACGGGACGAGCCGCCACTCGGCCTCGGCCTCGGCTTTTTCGTTATCGTCCCACGTTACGCCGTCGGGTGCCGCGCTGATCTCTGCTGTAATTCGGCACACGCTGCCCTTGCGCTCGCCGTCAACGCTACGCACGCCATCAGTAGCCAAGAGTTCCGCAATCTTGGTCTCGTATGCCGCCTCCGGCCCCTCCCATACCTGAACCGTGATCGGGCCAGAGCTGAAACTGTACCGAAACCGCTCGCGGGCGAGCGTGTAGCCTGTTTCGCCGATGACTACCGATGCCATATCTAGTCCTCCACCGAAGCTTGAATTTCTGCAAGCCTTTCGTCTTGATCTTTGAGCGTGTCGTTAATGTCTCGCAGTCGGTCGGCCTGGAGTTCCTGTATAGCCTGCTCGCGCCTATACCTATTGTCCGCGCTCTGGCCACCGATGAAGCCGCCGACTGCCGCCAAGCTGTTTGCGGCCGAAACGTCTCCAAAACTTATGTCAGAAAGCCTCTCGGCATACGCAACCTTTATGTCCTCAATTCTTTTGGCCGTCTCTTTCCTAACCTCCGCCTCTTCGTCTTCGGCCTCAGATATGCGCCGCTGCCTTTCGAGCCACTCATCTCTACGCTTTTCGGTCTCTTCAGCCCTGCGGGCGCGCTGGTATTCTCGCTCCTGCCTAACTTCGTAGTCTCTGGCCTCTTTGCTGGCGCGGTCCACGAGGTCAGCGCCGCTAATGTCTACGCCAGCGGGCATCCCCCGGTCTACGCGGTTCGCCCAGGCGCGAGCACGCTGACGGGTGCGACCCCGGGCGAGACTCTCCGGTGCCAAAACCTCCATGATTCGCTCCGGTACCGTGCCCCAGCCCTTAATAACATTGGCCAGAAATATCGTGACAAGGTTTCCTGACTTTTTGCTGAACTGCTCAAGCTCGTTGTTTGCATCGGCCAATACCTTGACGATGCGCTCCTCCATGACGGTTCCGGCTTCTTTGCCTTGGTCTATCAGGTTTTGAAGCCCCGTGTTCGCCACATCCTGAAGCACGCCGAAAAGCTCGCGCCCGGTTTCGCTCAGAACCTTGTCAACGGCGTTAAGTGCCTCGGCTTCGCGGCCAGCGTCGCGCATCGCCTGCGCGCCATCGGAAACGGCTTGTAGAAGCTGCTCCACGCTCATTTCGCGCAGCTGGTCAACCGTGATGCCGAGCTCCGCGAAACCCTTGCGGAACTCTGTGTTGGTGCGGATCGCTTCACCCTGACGGCGGCGAAGGGCAATCATGGCCTTTTCCACCTGCCCCAACGAGCCGCCGCTCTTGAGCGCCGACACTTCGAGCGCCTGCAATGCCTCGGCCGATATGCCCAGGTTGGCCACCAGATCGGCGGTGCGATCGGCGGCTTCCATCTGCGACCGAGCAAAACGAGTCACTGCACCAACGGCAAAAGCGCCACCGATTGCGCCACCCAAGCGGGCGAGCGTTCCCGTGCTGAATGCATCTACATTCTGCCCCATCTTCGCGAGCTTCGTATTGAAGTCGCGAGCGTTAAGCGTGGCGCGTGCCTTTAGTGTCGCCCTAGCCATCTGGCGCATCCTCCGTGCGGCGGGCGGTCACGAATCCCGCCTCGCGCTCTGCCTCGCTCTGCAAGCTGTCGTCGCCATCCAAGAAATCGAAGCCCAGCCGGTACATAACCGCCTCGGCCAGCGGCATCGTCCACGCCTCGCGCCGGCTCAAGCCGTTCCGCATCAGTGCGCACGCCGCGCTGACCGTCCACGGCACTCGCTGCAAGCGCACCTTGCTCGGGTCAACCTGGCGCGGCGGCATCTTCAATCCTGTCTTGAGGTAGTCCACAAACGCCGCCGCGTCCGCCGTCAACTGCTCAGGCTTGCAACGCTTGCCCCATCGCTCGGCGCGCTTCACGATTTTTTCATCCCTGACCGCTTCCGCGATGCCTGTAAAGGGGTAGCAGTCTTGGGTGCAGATCCAAACGGCGGCCGCCATGTCGCCAAGCGTCGGCGTGCCCTTCTTGACGTAGGGCGAGCCAAACGCCATCAGGACATGCACATGCGCGAGGGTCAGCGGCTTTAACTGCTGACCCAAGCACACGGGCGGCTGTGCGAACACAGCGTTGACGAATAGATCATGCACCCCGCTGCCGCCTTACGTCAGGCCGAGCGCGGCGTTGTAAGTCGCCGTGAAGCTGCACGAAACGCCATCCGGCTTGCGGTCGAACGTCGGCGAGTCGGAAACAAAGTAGACCTCCGCAGTGCCGCGCGTGTCGCCTGTGCCCGTCAGGGCCGCCGTGTTGATGGTAATTGAGTCGCCCGGCTTCATCGCCTCAAGCGCAATCAACTCCGTGTGGCTGCCGTCGTTTTTGACGACGCCCGTCAGGCTGATGGTCTTGCGCGGGTTCGTGAAGATCACCGTCTGATCCTCGCCAGCGTCCGCGTCCTTAATCATCGCCTGATCGGCCTGCCGCTGCGGGCCGTTAACCGCCGTAACCACAAAGCCGCTGTAGGTGATGCCCTGCAACCCGACTTCTACCGTCTCGCCAATCTGTACCAGTGCCATCGTGTTTCTCCTTATTGGCCCGTCTTGTTGGGCACTACATCAATCGTCAGCGTCCATCCGCTGACAAACATACTCAAGTCGTCGTCCACTTCGTTTTCCTTGCCAAGCAATCGCGTGCGGATCACCTGCACCTCTTCGTCTTCGCCAACCTCGTTAAGATTCGCCACGAATCCTTGCTCAAGCAAAAGGTCCGCAATGCGCCCGCACGCCGCATCATGCCACGCGGCACGGTTCGCCAGGTCTTTGCGCTTGCACGGCGTGCGCAGCGTGATCGAAACGGCACACGTCCAGTTGCCGTTCTGCACCACGGGCGTCTCGCCGCCTGGTTCCCACTCCACTACCTCATCGCATACCACGCGGGCAACTGAGCCGGAGTTGTTCCGCGTCAACTCGTAGCGCGTCTGCCA
>Ga0255751_10005598_pt1 | contig 11161 bp, 8 predicted proteins | sample 071ome_20_FD_179951 | JGI IMG/M metagenome (GOLD analysis project Ga0255751, IMG submission 179951) | Coastal salt marsh microbial communities from the Groves Creek Marsh, Skidaway Island, Georgia - 071412BT metaG (version 2) | ecosystem: Environmental > Aquatic > Marine > Intertidal zone > Salt...
CACGGTTAATTGCGCGAAATCTCGCTCCGGCGTGTGCGGAATGGAATTGGTCACGATGACTTCGGTAAACGCGCCGCTGCCTAACCGTTCCACCGCGGGCGGGGAAAACACCGCGTGCGTGGCGCACGCGTACACCTCCCTCGCACCGAGCGTTCGGCACAACTCCGCGCCAGCAAGTAAAGTACCGCCCGTGTCGATCATATCGTCCAACATGACGCAAACTTTTCCTTCAACGTCACCGATTAAGTTCATCACTTGCGCTTTGTTGTGTCCCGTACGTCTCTTATCGATGATGGCTAAAGGCGCGTCGGCTAACTTTTTGGCAAACGCTCGCGCTCGAGGCACGCCACCAACGTCCGGGCTAACGACAACAACTTCGTCCGGGTGGAAATCTTTCGATGTCAAATAATCTAAGATGACGGTTTCGCCGTAAATGTGATCGACGGGAATGTCGTAATACCCGATTGTTTGTAACGAGTGAATGTCCATCAACACCGCTCGGGTCGCTCCAGCCTGGGTCAACAAGTTTGCGACGAGTTTCGCGGCAATCGATTCTCTTCCAGCCGTTCTTCGATCGGCTCTGGCGTAGCCGAAATATGGGATCACAGCCGTAATCGATCGGCAACTCGCGCGTCGACAGGCGTCAATCATTACCAGCAGCTCCATGATGTTATCGTTCGTCGGCGGGCACGTCGGTTGGACTAAAAACACGTCTGAACCACGAATAGACTCGTTAATTTGCACGTAAATTTCCCCGTCCGCGAACTTCTTTATCGTCAGTTTCCCGAGGTCCATGCCTAAATAGTTGGCAATTTCCGTGGACAACTCTGGGTGCGCCGATCCGCTAAAAACTTTCAAAACGTTCTTCGTTGGCGAAATCGAGGCGTTGTGCTGATTCAACATATTTTCTCCGTTTGAACCATTCCCAGCAAAGGAGTAGTAGTTGTTATTGTTACTATTATTATTATTTGAAACGGGAGAGGAATCAACCAAATCGGCGAATATGTCCGCGGAAGAAGAAGAATAGGAGGAAGCTGAAGAGTTATCTTCCGATATCGCTTTTGATTTGTTGTTGTTGTTGTTGTTTAAAAATGACGGCTTGAATTTCAGGTTGTTGTTTGAAAAAGTTTTTCGTATTCCTTTATTCACTTTCATCGCTCTCTTCGATGACGATAAAGACGAAGGTAAACAACAACACCAAGGTGATGATGGAGACGACGACGACAAAGACAACGACGATGTTGTTGTTGTTGTTGTTGACATCATCATTGTTGTTATTGTCGTCTTGTTGTTGTTGTTGTTTTGTTGTTCCTCTTTTCCTTCTTCTTCAAAAATGTATGCGGGGCTCAGAAAAAAAGTTTTAGGGTTTCATTTCAAGCTTTTAAGGGTTCCAAAATGAGCATCATGCACGCAAAGGTAAAGAAGATAGCAAAAAAAAATAACAAAAAATTATAGCTTAAATCAAACCCAAAGCGTATTCTCGGTCGTATAATATAGTTGGTTAGTATCCTGGACTTTGACACGCAATTTGTCCAATGTAATCCAGTCACCTAGGTTCGAATCCTAGTGCGACCTAAGTCTTTTTTTTTCCTGCGTGATGCATGTGTGTACGTTTACGCGGCGATTGACATAGTTTAAGGAGCACTTCTGGGTCGAAAGTTCCTAACTAAGGAATTTTTGGCTAACTTAAGGAATTTTTTGTCTTAAGTTTTTTTTTCACTTCGATGGGAGATTTCATTAGAATATCTCTACTTTTAGTCGCGAGGAAAACGAGCGACGGATAGTAAACGGGAGTAATTACCCCAATACAAGTCACGACATCACTTACAGTGATATACTCTCGGAGTCTAGTGTATTTATATTTCAACGCATTCGCTGTTATAACGAGGAGATACGTGTTGAAATATCGCACCAAAGGCGCGTTTTTTTGACATTTTGATAATTTCGAAGGTCCAAACGCGCTCAAAATGGCACGATACGAGTGGTGACCGACCGCGTTGCACAAGTAGACGGTTTCTCTGGGTAGATATTAAGTCGATTGAACTTGATCGGGCGGTTTTACATTTGTTTGATGCATTTAAGGGTGATCTGATGCGCGCTTAAAAAAACGAGAATTGGCGAGTGTTTCCTTTATTCCTCCCGTTTTAGATGCCCAAATCGATTGGGGTATGTAATCGAGGCAGATAGTGTTCGTATCGATTGTTGTTAGATAATCAGTCATTAAAATTGATGTTTAACGTCGATTGTTAGTTATATACAGAGTTTACAGAGTTTGCACAGATCATTTCGGCCGTGCTTACTTCTTCGGAGCGGTGGCGTGTTTGTGACGTCTTCGTCGACTTCATCGTCGACGTCAGCGACTTCTGCGTTCTTTTTTTGCACGAGAACACGAACGAGAACACGCTGATGGATAACACGTTTCCAGAGGGATCGATCCGCGTCTTCTTTTTCGAAATTCATGGCGCCGTTGGTTCTCCACTTCTCAAAACGTACGCGATGAGAGACTTTTGAGGGAGATTCCTCCTTTCGGGCACCGATTTTATCGTACACTTCTTTCTCGTATGGTTTTGGGAATGTGAACGCTACAAAAACACGCGCAATACGCAGGGCATCGATAATGATGATGTTTACTCGTTGCTTTGTGCTTTTTTAAGGAAAAATCGGGCGCGTGACATCGTTGGTTGCGCCATTTTTTGCGGTCAATTCAGGGGGCTGTGAAAGCGAATTCTCACCACACGTATCGGAAAAGCGCTTTCACAAGATTAAATTGGAATTATGTATGTATGTGTGTATATTAATTAGGATGATAGGTTTACTAAACAACCTCTCTCTCTCTCTCACACGATGTCTCTCAAACGACGAACTCTTTGCGCTTGTGGCGTTCAAATTCACCAGATGGTCACAAAAAAGCCTTCCCGTACTCACTCATGGCGTTTGTGTGTATTCTTTGTACTTCTTCTCTATTCTTCATCCGAAGAAGGGGGGTTTCTCTCGCGCATCTTCACGTAGTGTTCAAAAAACGCAGCAAGGTTCTCGTTTTTCTCATCTCCGCCGAACGCCCAATGCTGCCACAGTTCTATGGCACGCTCATCAACCCAGTCGTCAAATGATTTGTCCTCCGAGTCCGAGCCGCCTGCATCGGCACTTGGATTTTCAACCAAACGATCAAGCTCCTTTCTCGTTTTTTCCACGTTGCGATCTTTTTGTTCGTAAACGTTAAACGATGTCCCTTTGTCGCGAACGAGTTCCGAATCACCCAAAGGATTACTCACGGAGTCGCTCGGCACGTAGCTTTCGCTCGACGGGCCGTCGCTCGTCGTCGAGTCGCCGAGCGTTATGACCTCCTCCTCCTCCTCCTCCTCCTCCTCGTTTTCTTCTTTCTTCTCTTTCTCTTTTTCCTCGATCGTTTTCTTTAACACGTCTGCAAACGATTGTTGCCCCGGAACCGTCTTTTTCGGCGGCATGATCGATCGATCGTATCGCGCGCGAGTGCTATTATACGCTTCTTCCTTCTTCGCTGGTCAAGTGCTTTTTGTTCTTGTGTATTTTTTATGAAGCTTCGTCGTCGGTTAATCAAATCAGATGCGATCGCTCTCATTAAAAGAAGCATAAAGTCACGCGCGCGCAGGACAAGTGTGTTGAAATCTAGAGAAAGCAGTAGTTTGCATCAGTGAGTGTGCCGTCGCTGTCGATCGATCAACTATGTCTTGCAAATGGATCTACAGCAGCGAAGAAAGCGAAGAAGAGCATGATGTTGTTCCACAGGTGAGCAAAGTAGAAGAAGTGAGATCCCCCTCGTTCGTCGTATTTTTCCTTCGCACTCAACTGTTTCGAAGCTGCGACTGCAAAACGCAACCGCGAGTAAACGCTTCGCGCGAATCGAGTCGAACTCGATCGCTTACCGCGGTACTTTGCTGATACAGAGGCGAGCGACGGAGAGACGAAGCGAGTTCTTCTTAAACTCTTCATAAAACTCACAACAAACGACGCCACCCCCCCCCTCTTTCTCATTCTTCTATATTATTATTCTCATTCTTCTATATTATTATTATTATTACAGGCACAACTCGCGCTGACAAAAGGAGGGGGTGAAGGAAGAAATGAAATAGAGGACGACGACGACGAAGAAGAAGAAGAAGAGGAAGAAGAAGAAGAGGAAGAAGAGGAAGGAGACGACGATTTCGACGAAGAGTTCGTTGAAGACGGAACAGAAGCAAACGTGCTAGAGTATCTGAATACCACGGGTATCGAAGTGGAATACGACTATCTGCGCCGATTAGTCTTCCGTACGTTGGGTGAGGATGCGAACAAGGAAGAGAAGGAAGAGGAAGACGGAGAAATGCGCTCGAAACAAATATTCGAAGAACAAATCAAGAAGAAGCTTGATCTTCTTGATCATCCGACGGGCGACGCACCACTGAACTGTGTCACGTTTGCTCCGAGTCCCCAACAATTGATACAAAAGTTCAAAGAGCTTATAGATACGGGAACGATTACGTGGTACGGTCGCCGCGACGTTCGCACTGGGAGCCAGGACCTTTCGGATCAAACGTTGGAAATGAATTGTATTAAATTCATCAAGACGTTGAGTGCTGGTGGCGGCGGCTCTGGCGATGCGATATCGACGAAGGTGCTTTATGATTTAGATAGCTTCCTCGAGAAGATTAGCTGCACAAAATCTTCTCCAACAACGACTCTTCTCGCGACAACGACTACTTAGCCGCAAGTACGCTCTCTCTCAGATTGCACGCGATTCGTCGCGTCATGGACAAGCATCCAGATATTCCGATTGGTGAACACGACAAGAACACTTTGTACCGCCAATATGAGGCGCTCGGCGAAATCGCCGGTATAGTCGATCACGTCGTCAGAGAAATCAAGGAGAGGCGCTTCAAAAAGAATTATTTTGATTTCGATTACTACGACGTTCTCGACGCCATTCTCAAAATTTACGACGGCAGGTTGGCTTTGGAAGAGCGCCAGCTCATTTGCGAATTCGGAAGTCGATCAGAGTTGAGTTTGATTGTTCTTGTACACAATCCGGAAGAAAGGTTTGTTCAACATTTATTAAAAGAAAGGCACATCGTTATCGTCATCGAATCGAAGATCTCTATCGATAAGGAAAGCGATTACTCGAACGTCGAAACTCCGTTGCCGGAGGATTTAAAGATACGCTTAAAAAAGCGTAGTCGTTTCATCAACAAAGACGACGAAACCACTACCATTTTCCCCTATGCGGGCGAGCAGCAGAACATCGCGAGAATTTTAGTGGGCATTTACGCCGCGGAAAAAACGAAGCAGGATTCATCATCTAGATTCGTCGTGCATCTTTTGAAAGCGCTCGATGAGAGAGGTTTCGATGGAAAATACTCCTGGCCGTACCGAATTTTTCGTTTGATACAAGAGCTCGGTTGCCGCGATGATTTGGGTACCATCCAGTTTGTGTGTAATCCAACGCCGGAGCAAATGAAAAAATTTGACGAAGAACGAGCCAACTTGGTCATAATTTCGACTAAAGACGGCGAAGATCTTCCAGCAGACGTCAACTTTTTGCGCGAGGCCGTGTTTCCAGAAGGCATAAAGGTTTCGGTGAGTTTGATGGCGCATAAAACCGCCGCCGTATATAGCTTAACTCCGGTTCGAGAAATCGAGAGCGAAGATGTGAAACGCATGGTGATTGATATCTTCCTCACGGAAAGAACCTCTGAGGATGTTAATCGTCCTTTCTTCTTGATTCCAAGAGTTGCTAGATTGGTCAACCGGAGAAAGGGTGCAAACTTTGGAATGTCGTATTTAGTGTCGTCGGTTCTTAAGAAACTTAAATCCGGTGACCGAAAGGTGAAGGAAAAGTACAAATCTACGATCTTTTTACGCAAACTCTTGGCATCGAGCAAGTTCCATAACGCCCGAGTGCGGGAATTTATATGTTCAGACGGTTCTGAGATTGAGAAACTGCGCGACCCGCCAACCATCGATGGTGTTTCGCTAAATGCGAACGCGTTTAAAATGTACCATTCGCTCTTGATACATATCGAGTACTACCTGAGACTGATTTGTAAGGCGTGGAAGGCGAAGGTTGATTTGGCCGCGCATTACGACGACGATGAAATAACACAAATTCGGTCGAAGTGGAACACGTACTTAGAGAATGCGTTGAAGAGAATGAAGAATCTTCCGGAAGACGGCGAGAATAACCGCGGAAAACCTTACTCCCAGGATGAAATCGAATTTATTCTTGGCTGTTGCGAGGAAGCATATCTCGACTCACCGAAGCCACCGTTGCGTGAATTAGAGGGCAAGGTTAAAAACACAAGGTTATTAGCGCTCTTCAAGATCATGAACGAGCGTAAAAGAAATAAAAATGTAAACGAGGGGGGATTGACGAAGCAAAACCTTCTCAAGAAGATATCAAGGGAGCTTGAGAAAAATTTTCCCACAAAGCCCACACGCAAAGAAACAGCGATCAAGCTCGCGATTAACCAACGTGAAATACTAGAACCTTTTTGGAACATTAGAGAAGGTTTTCTCTCCTTGCTTGCAAATGAACGCGAGCGTGCAATCGGCATTAAAAATACGATTATTCCACGGAACGAATTATGGAGAGGAGGCGGAGCAGACATGGTAGCAGACATGGTACGTCGCGCGAAGGCGCGTTTGTAGAAGTAAGATGTAAAACACACACACACGCATGTACACACACGCATATACACACACACACAAACACAAACACAAACACACGTAAAACTAGTACCTGTTGTCGTTGTCGTTGTTGTTGTTGTTGTCTTTGTTGTAAATCATTTCAAAGAGTTCTTCGTACTTAATTCAAAAAAAGGTGTCAACGCCACCGGCAATCGACCAAAGCTGCGCAAAGCATTCGCACACGAACCCATGAAAGAAAATCCCCAAAACTGAGCGGCATGTTTGCCGTATTTGTGTGCAAATATTTTTGTTGTTGTTGTTATACCTCTTCTTTTCTTTCGCGCGAGTTGCACTACTTTAATTTGTTGTTGTTGCTCTCTTCTCTCTTCTTCTTCTTCTTCTTCTTCTTCGTCTTTTGATAAAGCAGATAGTATTAATACTCCTCCTCCTCCTCCTCCTTCTTCTTCATCTTCTTTTGCACCCACCACTCGTAAAACGTAATAATTTTTCGCGCTTTCGAGCGAAGAAAGTAAAAACACCACGGTTGCTCGTACCAACAACGCAGCCGCGTGCAACAACAAGTAGCTCACAAAATACGCAAACGTCGTCGGGAAGAAGAGGAAAATAGGCGGCACGAAAAGAACACCAAACACGAGACTTTCCGTGGATTGCCGCTTTGTTTGGGTTGTTAAATGCTTCTCTTCTTCTCGTCGTAATAATGGACGACCGAAACCTGCTTCGTAACAAAATTTTCCAAACGCAACTTGAGCGGTGACGAGTAAACTCGAATACACATGCAACGCGGCGGCGTGGGAGGTGAACAGGAACATGCAGTCCGATAAACAAGCGAGTTGCGTCGTGAGACCGAGGAACCACATGCGTTCACCGATGATGCGGATGATGCTATGGAGCCGAACACCTAAAATGGAGGCGTAACCTTCAGCGAGTAGTATGGCTACCCCACTCAAAGTTCGACTCAACGGTAAATGAAGCTTGATGCCTAACGGGTTCCCTTTGGCGAGCCAGTTCGCGTTGCGAATTAAATAGTCGCCGTTTATAAAACCCGAAGATAGCTTTTGAACGCGGGATGCTATTTGCGTAAAACATAGTCGCGCGAGCAAAACATCGAACACGAACGCGGTCAACGCTTTAAAGAGAAGAGTATCGCGACGTTCACGTCGTCGCAATAGTATAGCCACTCGCGTCGCGAGCAAGCGCAAGCTCGTGCTTACTCCAGATATCGGTTTCAGTTTCAATTGTCCATCTTTCCAACCGCTGTTTCCTTTCCCGCCCCCGTAAAAATACGGCACGATGTCGTATTCGTCCAACATTTTCTGCATCGGCAAGAGAATAGCGGAGGAGATCGTGGTGAAGAAATTGTAATTGCTGTTGCTCGCTTCCTTTACTCTCCTCGCACGTTGTTGTTCTCTCTGTCGTTCATAAGACGCGAAAGAAGACAACGACAGCACTTTTACGATTGCATCTATTCCTATTCGTTCATCCTCCGCGCGTTGTTGAGCACGACAACGACGACGACTATCTCGAATATTATTTTCAATTGGGTTACTTTTGTTGTTGCCATTCATCATCGCGTCGTCGATAGCGTCGCGAGCGACCGAGACGAACAGAATATCGTCAAATTCTCTCTTTCGTCTCTTAGAGTCGACGACGCTCACCGCAAACGGCATACCGATGGAAGGCGATTTTGAACGAAACGTGACGAAATAAGCCGCATCAACGTCGCCTCTATTCTTCTCACGCGCCTCATCAAATACTATTTTGCCTATTCGTTTCGCTTCGACGACGACGGTTTTACTGTTGCTGCTTTTACCGTTGTTCTCATCGTTAACAACTCTCAGAACGGCACGAGAGAAACAAGGAGAAGAAGAAGAAGAAGAGGCATCGAAAACAATCTTCTCTGGACCTATTTCACTCACCACGCAATTCCACACTTCCCGTTCTTCTTCTTTTTCTTCTTTATTTGTGTCGTCGTCTACATCGTCTGTATCGAAACGCCCATCGTCACTTGGAAATATCCAACCGTAAACTTCTTTCTCTTCTTCTTCTGTCGTTTCCTCACCTTCGAAATAATCCGACGGGTAGAATATTCGCAACACCGAAGTAGAAGGAGATGACGATGAAGTAGAAGAAGAAGCGTTCGCATTCGATCTACGGCGACGACGCTTTCTCACAGATTCCATATTCTCTCTTTTCTCTTTGAAGTGTCGCGTGAAGAATGAGGACGAGTGAAAAAAAGTTTTACTCGCATTACTCTTACTGTATGATCATAAGTACGTATATGTATATATATTGTTACACTGCAATCCTCTCACATTCTCTCTCTCTCTCTTTGTCGTTATCTATTAAATTATACCATGACTGAATTCATTTGAATGCCGCTAAAATACCCGCTTTGGTCTAAATCCGAAGACGTTACTTTCTTTGGATAATACATCAAAATCGGCCCGCACATCTCCTCGTCGTGATTGGTCCCGTATTTTACCTCTTGCTTAATTTGTGACGTATCAAACGTACACTCGATGACGATTCTGTCCTCGCGATGTACTCTCGCTCGGTTTGCCAAGATGAAAAAGTCTTGGTCCTTCCCGTAACCGCCGTAGTTATCGATGTACTTGACGACGTTTCTGTGTCCGGAAGGAGATTCTACGGAAAGTTTGAACTTCTTGGCCAAATCGTGCGCGTGCAAGTGCGCCGCTAACAACGTCACCCCAAAGTCCTCTTGGTCTCCTTTTGCAAAATCGTCTTTCAAATGGTTCGCGTACACTTGATTTTCCGGACCTACGGAATAATGCACGACGGTTTCGTCTTGCCCTGGTTTCAACACCATGCTCGTTTTCATGATAGTCAACACGCCGGCATCGACAACCGATGGTCGATACGGATCTAACTGCATGATTGCCCCGGTATCGTCGTTCCACATCTTCAAGGGTTTGTTTCTCGGGTACAAGTAATGCACTTGCGTCAACAACACGTCGAATGCGGTGCCTTTACCGACTTTGTAACCGAACCCGCTCGGATACGAAAACGTACCTGCGCCTTTGTCGTACGCCCACGCAACTTCCAGACACGGTGAATCTGGTTCACCGTAAAACGGCCACGTTCCGCACTCGTTCGCACCGTAGAAATCACCTTTAGTCGTTCCAAACTTTTTGTACATGCGTTGCGCGTTGCACGCGAACACTGTCACGTGGTGCGTCGCTTCCGGGTTGGACAACTTTGGCGTGAACGATTTCACGTGGTAGGTCTGCGTCTGCGCTCCTGGAATACGATCAAACGAACACGCGAACCCGACCAACGGATTTTTGTCGTGGTCGTCGAATACTTTATCATCTAAGAGTACATCGTTGGTGGATACTTGGAACCGTTTCGAACCGGCGGGAAGAGGTGGGAGCGTAGGGGTTTCGTGCGTTGTCTCTTCTCCTCCTATTTTTTGTGTCTGCTGTTGTTGCGTTTGCATTTGCTGCTGCTGCTGCTGCTGCTGCTGCTGTTGCTCGTTTCCGAGGTTCGAGAAGAAGTTTGGCAGGTGCATGCGTCTCGGTAAAGTCAAAGAATACTTTCTCGACGCCGCTAAATCCTCCTCTCCGCTGAATGCATCGCTCTTCGAATCCATCGTCGTCGCGCTACCCGCTCCTCCTCCTCCTCTTTCTCCTCCTCGATTCACGGCAGCGGCGTAATCCTTCGCGGCACTCATGCTGTTCTCATAATGAGCACGTCCCGAAGAGTTCCCTCCGAAATACGATAACGTGATGAATATCAACGTCACGATCGCCGCTAAGAACGGTGCGCCGTACATGCTCACCGGGTTCTCGTCTTTCCGATAGTACGGAACTGAATTTCTCATCTCGATTTTTGGTTAAATTATAGTGGAAGAAAACGAAGAAAACCTTCTCTCTCTCGCGTCCTTTCTTCTACGCGCTTCTTTACTCCACGCGCTTTGAAGAAGTCTCTCTCTCTCTGAGTCGACAAAAGTGAAAAGATACCAACCGTCGTCGTTTTAGTCGTTTTAGTCGTCGTCGTTTTAGTTGTCGTCGTCGAGGGTAAAGAAAAACGCGCGTTTCTCGTCTCCTCGTTCTCTCTCTTTCTCTGCGCGTGCCGCGGCGTGCTTTTTTTGTGGGTGCGCGATGCGTTTTTTTTTTGCGAGAGAGTTTTGCTTTTTTTTCGTTTTTTTTAATAGACCGCGGCTCCTTCTTTCTTTTCGATTCTCTCTTTCTTTTCTCTCTTCTCCTTTTTCGACCAAAAAACAAACAAAAAAGTTTTCTCTTTTCGACTCGCACTCTCTCTCTCTCTCTCTCTCTTTGGAATCGTTGCTTCACCACGCACCACAAAAAAACAAAAAGTCGTCCAAAAAGAGAGAGAAGGAGAGAACACTTTCCTTAGTTTATTATTCGCTTCTATTCACTACCACCACGTGACTACCTGACGCTGAACAATAACGACATCATCATGTTTGCAACGACGGGTTCTTCTTCGTCGACATCCTCTTTTATCGGAGGAGGAGGAG
>Ga0255751_10005608_pt1 | contig 11149 bp, 7 predicted proteins | sample 071ome_20_FD_179951 | JGI IMG/M metagenome (GOLD analysis project Ga0255751, IMG submission 179951) | Coastal salt marsh microbial communities from the Groves Creek Marsh, Skidaway Island, Georgia - 071412BT metaG (version 2) | ecosystem: Environmental > Aquatic > Marine > Intertidal zone > Salt...
AAGTATTTAGAGAATGCAATTTATGTGTACCCGGATATGGCAAACGGATTTAGAAATGCACTAATCCGAATGGCCGGACCAGAGTATGAATTTCGTACCCGTATTTTAGCGGCTCAAGCACTTCAACGACACAATTTCCTGGACGAACGTTTTGCGCATAATTTATTTGAAGGTTATATAAGCTTTAACTCAAGACTCGCCGGACCGTATGCCGATATTTTAAGATATTATAGTAAACAAACTAAATACGTTATCAGCCTTGCATTTTGGCACAATACTTTCGTGCGCTCAAGAAATATTTCTATCGAAAGTAAGAATAAACTGCAGAATTTAATGAGCAGATTATAGTATTTGGCATAGTTCTTGTTTAATGTTTTAGCATCATGAACAAGATCAAAAAATACGGTTTACTTGCTATTGCAATATTTGCAAGCTGTATCACTTTTGGTCAATCAGATCCAAGTTTTAGTATGGTTCCGAATCCTGCTAACCGCAACGTTTTGATTCAACTCAATGGCATCACATCCGATAACAAAAAAATTGAATTATATTCTGTTTTAGGCACTCGAATTGACTTGGGTGGGAATATTCAAATTTCGCCAAATACGTTCGTTATAAAAACAGAATCTCTTCCTGAGGGAGTTTACTTATTGAGAATTAAAGGAAATACCTTTGATCAAACGCGAAGATTAAAAATCCAGCACTAACATATTTTCAATAATTTAATCGCTGTTTTTCTTTGAAGTTTGAAGAAGAATCTATTAATTAGCGTTTTAATATTGGCGACATTGTGAACATGCATTCTACCAGTGAAAACAAACGAACTAAAATCCCCTTCAAATCTTTATTTGTTTGGGTCGGTTTAGCAATACTCATTTCTTTATTTGAAGGTTGCGCTCCTAAATTTGAGGAAGCTCAAATGCTCTTTGATCAAGGCTACTTTGGTCAAGCTGCTGTTACCTTTGAAAGTGTTAGTAGAGCGGAGAAAGATAAAAGAAAAAAAGAAACTGCATATTTTATGGCAGGTGAGTCGTATCGCTTAAATAACAAATACGACAAAGCATTAAAATATTACGAAAAGGTTCTGAAGACCGATCCCAATAATACTCAGGCATTATTGATGCGTGCGCACATGCTTAAAGAATTAGAAGACTATCGTAAAGCAATGGATGCCTTTGACAAATATCTTGAAAAAGTTCCTGGAGATTCAGTAGCGATGATGAAGAAAGATGGATGTTTATTAGGTATCTCCTGGACGAAAGATTCATCACTTTTCGTAGTAAAAGAATTTAAAAAGGCTAATTCGAAAGCGAATGATTGGGCGCCTATGGTGGCAGATAGAAAAGACCAAGAGGTGTATTTTGCTTCCGATCGTGAAGGTGGTTATTCAAAAAGAATCTACGGAGGAACCATGGAAACTTGGTCTGATATTTGGTCAATTGAAGGAAAAGTTAAGAAATCAAGAAAAAAGGGTGCTTCTACTGCACAAGTAAAATGGGAAAAACCGACATACAATAAAGGAGCTAGTACCAAATTCAATGAAGGTGGTGTTACTTTTAATAGCCGTTATTCAGAAATGTATTTAGGGCAGTGTGGTGGACCTAAAGGTAGAGACGAAAAATGTGCTATTTACCAAGTTAAAAAACAAGGACCCGATTGGGTAATTGGCGAACCATTGGATATTTGTAAACAAGATACAGCGCATTCTTACGGACACCCTGCACTGGGTGAGGACGATAAAATTCTCTATTTCTCTTCTGATCGTGAAGGTGGTTTTGGAGGATTTGATATTTGGGCAGTTACATATTCTAGAAGATCTCGCACATGGGGGAATCCAGTTAATTTGGGTCCTGATATTAACAGCCCTGGTAATGAATACTTTCCTTATTACAACAAATTCGACAAAAGATTATTCTTTAGTTCCGATTATTGGCCTGGACTAGGTGGGTTAGATATGTTTGCGGCCGAAAAAACGGATGATATCACAAAATGGGAATTTCGAGAAAATCTGCGTGAGCCATTAAATTCAGGAGCAGATGACTTTGGTATATCTTTTAAAAATAGAAACGAAAAAGAAGGTTTCTTCACATCTAATAGAGGTCGTAAACTCGATGATAATATATACGAGTTTAACATCATTCCATTGGTTATAACTATTAGAGGCTTAGTTACCGATTGTAACACAGGGGAACCACTAGAAGGTGCAACAGTATTGATTTCTAATGATAGAGATACCTCCATTATAAGATTAAAAGCTGATGAAAACGGTGAATATCGAGCTTCCTTAAACCCTAAAACAAATTATGAAATTGTAGCTAAGTATCCAGAGCTTTATTATTTTGATATTCCTCCAGTTTCAAGAACTACCCACGGTATAAGATTTTCAACAGAACTAGAACAAGATTTCTGTTTAGTAAATCCATTAGATCAAATTATCGCACTGCCAATATTCTATGATTTAGACTCGGCAGCTATTCGTCCTGATGCAGCTAAAGTTTTAGACCAATTTGCTCAAGACGTTTTAGTACGCTATCCTAAATTAATGGTAGAATTGGGTTCACATACAGACTGTAGAGCAAGTGTTGAATATAATCGTAAACTCGCTCAGCGTCGTGCGGATTCTGCTACCAATTACTTAATCCGTCGTTGGAATATTGATTCAGGAAGAATACGCGCAGTAGGTTTTGGTGAAAAAGAATTGATTAATGATTGTAGATGTGAAGGTGCAGAAGTTCAAGGATTCACACCATACATCGCAGGTACTACTAAGAAAATGATCATTAAAAAAGATTCAAGAGGAAATGTTGTTAGTAGCTACTATGAACCGTATCCGGCAAATGAAATTCAAAATATTGATGGAAAACCCTACGTAAAGTGCGACGAGTTCCAACATCAACAAAATCGTAGAACCACGGTAAGATTTGAATTTGAAGATCAAAAATCCCGAGTTGATGTTAATCTTAATGTTGATGCTAATAACACAAATAAAGGAGCTAATTCTGACAGCACTGAATCGGCAACTCCTGCCATTAATGTGACTACTGTAAAGAAAAAAGCAGTGGATACAACTTATGCAATTCGCACCAATATTTCTACTACGAACGGAGTTCAAACCATAACTGTTTGGTTTGATGAAACAAACAATACTCAAGTAAGTCTAGACGAAAAACAACGATATAACCTTATCTCACCTGAACTTGCAGCAGAATGGTACGATAAAGATATCATTCGTAAGAAAGACTTTGTAAAGGGTGATAAATTCAAAGTAGGTAAAGTAAAAATGCCAGGCAATAAGTTTGTTGTTCAACAAATGTTTATTGGTATGGGTAACCGCCGATATGAGATAAAAGGAGTACAATTCAGAATTGACGAGAATGCAACTGTACCAGTTTTCGGAAAGTCAATTACGAAAAAATATTTCCATCCAGATTCTTACATCAATGGTGATACCTATATGATTATCCCAAGACGTGTACCTAGAGAATGGAGAGCTAAAAAGAAACCAGCACGTAAACAACGACAAAAGAAAACTAAAAAAACAGAAGATAAAGAATAAAAAAAGGGGCTTGAAGCCCCTTTTTTTATTTATCCTAATGATGATATCTTAATCAATAACGGCTTGTCTTATTTTTTGTAATTTCTGCAGCAACCCTTTTAATTGCGATAATGGCAACATGTTTGCGCCATCACTTTTTGCTTCACTAGGATTGGGATGTGTCTCAATAAATAAGCCATCTACACCCACCGCTACCGCAGCCTTTGCAATAGTTTCTATTAATTGCGGTTTACCACCAGTAACACCACTATTTTGATTAGGTTGCTGTAAACTATGGGTTATATCCATTACTACTGGCGCACCGAATGCTTTCATCTCTGGAATATTTCTAAAGTCAACTACCAAATCTGTATATCCAAAAGTATTTCCTCTATCGGTAAGAATTACATTATTATTTCCTGAATCAATGCATTTTTGCATGGCATGTTGCATTGCTCCTGAACCTGCAAATTGACCTTTCTTAATATTTACGTATTTGCCAGTTTTTGCTGCCGCTACTAAAAGCTCTGTTTGCCGGAACAGAAATGCCGGAATTTGTAAAACATCTACATATTGTGCTGCAATGGCTGCCTCATGTGATTCATGAATATCGGTTACTACAGGAATTCCGTATTTCTCTCTTACTTCTGCAAGAATTTGAAGTGCTTTATCATCCCCTATACCTGTGAATGAATCTATCCTTGAACGATTAGCCTTTCGGTAAGACCCCTTAAACACTAATGGAATTTCTAATTCATTAGTAATTTCTACTAATTCAGCTGCAATATCCATAGCCATAGATTTACCTTCTATAGCACATGGACCAGCTAATAGAAAAAATGAATTACTCTGTGCATGTTTAATACCAGGTATTGCTGGAGTTTTCATATTGCAAAAATAGGTAATATATCAATATCGATAGAACGAGAAGCTACGAGATGAACCGTTGGCATCTACTCCCTGAATATTCATTCTTCCAGTACTGCCTTCCATTGCTGCAATTAAGTCTTCGGCATCAGCATAGGCTTTTCCGTTAAACTTCACAATTATAAAACCATTTGGTAGGCCAATTTGATTAATAGCTCCTCCCCTTTTAATATTTATTATTCTTATTCCCGATTCTACTCTCAAACGATTCTTATCTGAAGATGTAATAGGTTGAAAATCTGCCCCTAAATATGAACTGCGGGTTATTCCCTTCATTCTCAACTTTTCATTCTCTTCAGCTCCTATTAAATTAATATTAACCGTTTTCTTTTTACCGTCCCTAACAATCACACAAGTAAAATTCTTACCCGGTCTCTGATAGGCCAAATATTCATCATAAGAAGAACGTCCGTCTATTTCATGATCATTTACTTTAACAAGAATATCCCCCGTTTTAATACCTTGTTTATCTGCCGGTCCATCTTCTAATACTTCGCTGATTTTTAGGGGTTCTTTTTCAAAACCCAATTTCATTATTTCATTAGAAGTCAATGATTTTATTTCAAAACCCGTAAATGCACGTAATACCTCTCCCTCCTCAATAAAGTCCTCAGTAATTTTACGCACTATATTACTTGGGATCGCAAAACCATATCCTGTGTAACTTCCAGTATTTGATTGGATGGCAGTATTAATTCCAACTAACTCACCTCGAGAATTTACTAATGCACCTCCTGAATTACCCGGGTTTATAGCTGCATCTGTTTGTATAAAGCTTTCAATGGGAAATTGATTTTTCACTATATTTATATTTCTTCCTTTAGCACTAACAATTCCCGCGGTCACCGTACTTGTTAAATTAAAGGGATTACCAACCGCAAGAACCCATTCTCCAACCCTAACATTATCTGAATTTGCAAAGGAAATCGCCGATAAATTCTTTTCATCAATTTTTATTAATGCCAAATCTGAGCTCGGGTCTTTACCAACAATTTTTGCTTCGTATTCTTTCTTGCCTTTATTCAATACCACTTTAATCGATTCCGCACCTTGGATTACGTGATGATTTGTTACAATATATCCCTCAGCATTCACAATAACTCCACTACCTGTACTCGACGCTTGTCCTTTTCTTCCAAACGGGTCAAAATCCCAAAATAATCCTCCGAATGGACTTTGATATTCTACCGTTGAGGTGGTTTTAATAAACACAACACTTTGTGTAGCTGTTTCGCTTGCATTTACGAACTCCTCTGATTTAGGAATGCTAGAATTTGTTAATACGGTAGGGATATTATTATCCGCTACTTTTATAAAATTTGACCCCTTAATAGGAGTAGATTTGAAAAAATAACCATAAAAAGCAGCTCCCAAAAAACCTGCTGTCAATGCTACAAAAGCTGTAAATAGAATATAGGATTTTTTCATACTACTAATTTAATATCAACCAATTTAAAAATAAAAAAAGAGAGGTGCTAACCTCTCTTTCTTCGATGTCTTAATTAAAATATCGACAAAGCTTAACAACCTGAAACTCCAGGTATTAAGGAACGTCCTACATGTTCCATAAATGGCCATGGGATTCGACTTAAAATCACTAATAATGCGGCTAAATACATCCATTTAGCACCTGATTTACCTTGCTTCAACCATGAACCACCAATTGTTATGAATACAATACCAATAATCATCATTAATGGATGCTCTATAGTATAAAACCTCTGAGTCGTTAATTTCATTAATTCCCCCATTCCTAATTCTTTAATAGCTTTTAATCCGTATTCACCAATAAACCATTGTATTAATCCCAAAAGAAGCATCGTATGGGCAGAAATAGTAAGAAATTTGGCTGTCTTTGACTCTCTCTTTGCAAATGCATCAATCATTGTCCATACTAATAATATCAAGACAATCCAACGCAATAATGAGTGTAAATGTACTAATCCTTCTAACATAATTTTCAGTTTTATACCGGCCAAATTAATTAATTATCGATGATTTTCGTTCATATAAGAGAATTAATTTTAAAAACACTATCAAAGTGTATTTTCGTGTAACATTAGAATTATGAAAAAGTGGATTAAAAGAATCGCCATTGGGTTAGCAATTATTTTCATCATCCTGTTAATATTACCTTTTGCCTTTAAAGGTAAAATTTTGCAAGCTGCCGAAGAGGCGGCAAACAAATCTGTAAAGGCCGAAATCCAGTTTGACAGAGATATATCACTGAGCTTAATTCGTAATTTTCCTAACCTTACAGTGGATATTCCAAATATTCGTGTTATTGGAAAAGACTCATTTGAAAATGATACACTTTATGCTGCAAACAATACGCAATTTACAATAGATATTAAATCTATTATAGGCGGCGATCAACCCATCTCAATTAAAAAAATTGCATTGGAGAATCCATCAATACAAATCATATATCTTCCAAGCGGCAAAGCAAACTATGATATTGTACCTTCAGACACTACAACAATGGATACAGCTATATCTGCACCTTTAAATATTCATTTAGAGTCAATCACTATTGAAAATGCAAATATTTTATACAACGACATGAGCATGTCTTTAGTAATGGCTACGCGCGGATTAAATTTTGAAGGAAGCGGTAAATATTCTGGTGATGTTTTCACTCTTGCGAGTAAAATTGCTTCAAATAGTTTAGATTTTGAATTTGATGGATCTACCTTCTTGTCTAATGTATATACACTGGTAGAATCTGAAATTTCCATGGACTTAAATACCTTCAGATTCACCGTTAATTCATTAGAAGCTGCACTAAATGAGTTACCCATTACAGCCAATGGTTTTATTCAATTAAATGATGAGGATATAGAATTTGACTTCAATACGGCGGTTAAAAGCTCTGAATTCAAATCGTTCTTATCTATTGTACCAGGTTGTTTTACTCCTGATTTTGGTGATGTAAAAACTTCTGGAAAATTAGGGTTTTCTGCAGCGTTTAAAGGTATTATGGATGATAATACCATGCCAAATACAAAAGTAGACTTAACTATCGAAAATGGTCGATTTCATTATCCTGATCTACCTAAGTCTGTTGAAGATATTCAAGTAGACTTCCATTTAAATAACGCTGGTGGCGATCCAGATCAAACCATTATTGATCTTAAAAAGTTACATCTTAGACTAGGTGCAGATCCTATAGATATTGCACTCTATTTAAATACACCAATATCAAATCCATACGCAAAGGGCAGTGTATTGTCCAATATTAATTTAGACAATTGGAGAGAAGCAATTCCATTGTCGGAAGGAACAGTGCTTAACGGAAAAGTTTCAAGTTCATTGCAATTTGATGGCCATTTCTCAGAAATAAAAAACGGCAATACCGAGGATCTGAAAATGAAAGGAGAGATTGTAGTTGAGTCACTTAACTATCGAGATTCAACTAGTCCTGAGTTAAAGATCAAGAAGGTCCAAATGATTGCTCAAATCAATGAATTTAATTTACCTGTTTGTATTTTACAATATGGTAAAAGTGATTTATCAATGACAGGTAAAATACAGAATGCCCTTGGATTTTATTTAAATGGTGAAACACTTCACGGACGACTTTCAGTTAATAGTAACAATATCGACATGAATGAGATTCTACCTAGCGGAGAATCAACCATTGATTCATCAGCTTCTAAAGAAGCTAATTCAGAAATTGCTGCACCTGAAGTTCCTAAAAATATTGATTTTGTATTTACCGCAAATGCAAAAAAAGTTACTTATGATAAGTACCCCTTAGAAAACTGCGAAATGAAGGTCTCAGTTCAAAATGGAAAAATCAGTATTAATCCAATAAAAGCAAATTTATGGGGCAGTGAATTCTCTTTAAAAGAAGCTGAATATTCATATGAAATGGGTGGGAAACCCAGTTTTAAAGGCGTTATTGGTTTTAATAATATTAGTGCTCAAGACATTTCAGAAAATATATCAATAACACAAAAATTTGCTCCAATTGTAGAGAGTATCACTGGGATATTGAATTTTAATATGGGAATGAGTACTGAATTAACTCCCAACATGGATCTAGAAATGAACTCTATGGTAGCCAATGGTAATTTCCAATTAATAAAGGGGAAAATGCCAATTCCACAATCATTAAAAAATGTATTCCAACAATTCAACTGGAATAAAGCGCAAGATTTAATATTAAAACCAATAAAAGCTGGATTCTTAATTGATAATGGTTCTTTAAAACTTAAAGATAGTATAGTTGTAGACTTACCAAAGGGATCCGAAATGAGTTTAATAGGTAAAGTAAACCTAGATCAAACTATTGATTTTGGGGGTTATTTGAGTGCTGAGGGTAAATCTGTCCCTATGCATATTAAAGGAACCCTTACGAATCCCAAAATATCCATTGATTGGAAAGCATTTGGTAAAAAATTAATTGAGGATGCAAAAGAAAAAGCGATTGAAGAAGGCAAAAAAGAACTTAATAAAATTGCTGAAGACATTATAGAAAAGGCAGAAATACAGGCCGAAAAAATAAAAGCGGAAGCCAAAGTTAAAGCAGATTTAATACGAACTGAAGGAAAAAAATTAGCCGATAAGCAACGTGCAGAAGGAGAAAGGCTAGCGGAAGAAACTGTAAAAAAGGTCAATTCTGAAATTGATGAATTATTAAAAAAGGCTTCATCTCCACTTGAGAAATTAGCTGCGAAAAAAGCTACAGATGGTCTTAAAAAAGAAGCAAATAAAAAGGCTCAAAAAATAAAAGATACTGCTTTCAATAGTGCAAGTAAAACAGAATCAGAAGCAAATAATAAGGCTGATAGAATAGAGACTGAAGCAAAAGACAAAGCAGATGCTTTGATAAAAGAAGCTAGAGAGAAACAAAAAGAAAATCTACAGTAAAACATTTTCATAATTTCAGATATAAAAAAAGGCCGAGCATGCTCGGCCTTTTTAATATTAGATCTTATTTAAATTAACGTCCTAATCTGTAGAAAGAAACGTTGTAACCAGTACGGCTATCTCCACGGAAAGTGATTTGAGCATCTACGCTCTGTCCACCTGCCTCACGCTTCAACTGATTGTACATAGCGTCTGCCATGAAGAAACATGCCTGGAAATTAGGTGCTTCGTTAAAACTTACAGCAACTTTGCTGAAACCTCTTGGTGGGTTACAACGTACTGCTACGTTTCCTGCTCCGTTTGCTCCTGGTGCTACCTGTGGCATTCCGATTGCTGCTCCTGGAGCAACTGGTGCTGGTGCGATAGCTCCTGCTGGGCTGTTCATAGCATTAGTGAAATCTACCTTGATTTCTTTTACAGTTACTTTACGTCCGTTAAAACGTGATGGATTGTCAGCGAATGCTCTTCCTGGGATTGCCATTTGCGCGAATGCTGAACCTACTACTGCGAATGCTACTGCGAATAATACTGTTAACTTTTTCATAATTGTAATTTTTTTAATGTTTAATAATTTTGTTTGATAGACAATGAACAAACACCGTGCCAAAAATTAAAAAACTCTTCTTTTCATTGATATACAATTACTTACAGCTTTTTAAAATCTGAGAGAATATTGTAATCTGTCTAGTGAAAGTGTTTTTTTAGCTTCTAGGTGCTAGAGGCTAGATGCTTTATTATTCCATACATCAAACTCCAGCCCAAAGCTTGGTTAAATTCACCAACACTTCGACAGATTTCTCCATATCCTGTACACTTACATATTCATGTTTACCGTGAAATGCCATTTCTCCGGTAAATATATTTGGGCACGGAAGTCCCATGAAACTCAAACGACTACCATCCGTACCCCCTCGTGCACTCATGTACTTTGGCTCAATACCTACTTGTTTTATTGCTTGAATTGCGTAATCAGAAATTTCAGGTGTTTGTTGAACTACCTCTTTCATATTGCGGTATTGCTCCTCAACATTCATATCAGCCTTGGCTCCAGGATAATCAGAAACAGTATCTTCCATTATCTCCTTCAATCTAGATTCATGATCTCCCAATTTTGCTGTTTCAAAATCACGCACAATAAATTTCACCCAGGCGTGTTCTGCAACACCACCCATGGTGACAGGATGAACAAAACCTTCTCTTCCACTAGTAGTTTCTGGACTAAAGTTTGATTTTGGCAATCGATTTAAAAAATCACCTGCGATCTTTAATGCATTAACTAATTTTCCCTTTGCATAGCCGGGATGTGCAGAAACTCCATAAAAATTTACAGTTGCTCCGTCGGCACTGAATGTTTCATCTTCATATGCACCACGAACACCAGCATCTAAAGTATACCCATAATCAGCTCCTAATTTTTTTATATCCACGTGATCAACGCCTCTACCAATTTCTTCATCAGGTGTAAATAATATTTTAATATCACCATGAGGTATTTCTGAATGCTCAGTCATGTATTGAACAAAGTCCATAATTACTGCAACTCCAGCTTTATCATCTGCACCTAATAAGGTTTTTCCCGAAGCCGTAATAATATCCTCGCCTATTTTTTCCTTTAAATATGGGTGCTGTTCGGGACTAATAACTTGGCTATTGTCATCTGGCAATATTATATCCTGACCTCGATAGTTTGAATGAACAATAGGTTTTACATCTTTACCCGTGCAATCAGGAGATGTATCGACATGAGCACAATAGCATATTGTTGGAACACTACCCTCAATATTGCTAGGTAGTGTTGCGTACACATAACCA
>Ga0255751_10005609_pt1 | contig 11149 bp, 16 predicted proteins | sample 071ome_20_FD_179951 | JGI IMG/M metagenome (GOLD analysis project Ga0255751, IMG submission 179951) | Coastal salt marsh microbial communities from the Groves Creek Marsh, Skidaway Island, Georgia - 071412BT metaG (version 2) | ecosystem: Environmental > Aquatic > Marine > Intertidal zone >...
ATTAAGCATATCTTCTCGCAATGTAAAAGGCAATCGCCGCGACCAAACCGGTCGATGCTAAACCCACGGCACTTCGGTGTCCTTGGTCGTTCAAAAACGATGGGACGAAGTTTGCGAGTTTTTCCTGAACTGGCTTACTAATTGCCACCGCAGCACACGCCGCAACGATGAGTGCTTCGAACTGGTCATCAGTAAGGTTGAATGGATTTTTAGATTCTGGTTTCTTTTCTTGGGTTTGTTGTTGAATTGGTTGTTGTGCCATCATCATTGGTGTTTGCATTTGCATTTGCGTCATGCGTGGGTCTTGAGACATCATGGGTGGTTCCATTGGGTCTTCAGCTTGACCCATAATATCGGAAATTGAAGTAGAGTCCATCGTTTGTTTATTTTCACTCACATTTTTTTCGGGTGGGTTATTCGGCACGAAATTAGTAGACTGGTTATTATTTAACGATACCATTCCGTCGCCGGAATCTGATAAATTCATAGTTCTAACGTCCGTCATTTATGGTAATCATAGGTTTTTAGACTCAGTCATTGACGCATCGCCTGAGTGTAAAACATATCTTGGGTACATACCCAAAAATGTATTTAAAACCTTAGGTAAAACATCACTTTTTTCATGTTCTGGTATAGAATCGTTAAAATATATACGTTTGGAATCGTGACATACATTTACGTACACATAATAACCATCACTTTTCCTAAAGCCATCTGATGAGAGTTCGTTAAATTTTGCGTATGGGTACACCATTCTCGAAGTACACGTCCGTCTGATAAAATTCATTATTACTTTGTTTTTGTTATTTTAAGTCTCGTTTTTTTAGTTGCATTTTTAGCATCAGATTCCTTTTGATCCAAATATTTAGGATTATACATTTTTTTGTGAAGTTTCCAAAGATCCGGACTACCTACCCTGAAGTTTTTCCTGAGTGTAGCCTTGTACCAAAATACACAGTCCTCTATTTTATTACTTTTTGATGTATTATCTAACACTAAACACTCGTAATTTTCTGTACATGCATCCATGACCTTATTAAACATATCAAAATTCGGAAAAATACCAAAAAATGATTTGTATATTTTTTCTCTATTCTGAATGATATTTTCTCTTAAAACGAATACGTAATCGACATTTGCTCTGAGCGCAGGTGGGAGATCCATGACGTATTGCATAGTAAGCATGAAAAATATATTATAGTGTCGTCCATTCATAAAACATTGACGTATACACGTATCTTTTAAGAATTTACTATCATACATACAATCATCTAAAAGCATAAATGTACCATTATTTATACTCTTACCTTTCGTACCAACTAATTTTCTTTGTCTCGATATAACTCTCTCTATAGCATCTCTATCGTAATCACCATATACAAACAGATCTGGAATAAATTCACCGTAAAAATGATTCCCTTCTTCTGTACCGGATAGAACAACACCGGCTGGTATATGTTTCTTATAATACATAATGTCTTTCACGAGTGTTGATTTACCCGTGTTACGTTTACCTATAAAAACACATACCCTATCATCGGACATTTTTTCGGGTTTGAATTTTCTCAGTTGAATATTCATTCTATGATAGTGTATCGTTTTATTTCATAAAATTTTACTCACATAAAGTAAGAATGGCTGGTCGATTAAACCTTGCTGTCACGGGTATCCAGGACCAATGGCTTACTGGTGATCCCGAATTTTCGTATTTCCTGATGAATTTTAAACGACACACGAAATTTTCAATAGAAGCTATAGAAACACCGTTTGATGGTGATATTGATTACGATGCAACTGTAGAGTGTCGTATACCCAAAAACAAAGGGGATCTCGTTCGAAGCATGATGCTTAAATTTACTTTACCGCAACCGTCCGGTACAGCATCGTCTGGATACGATATAAGATACATGAAATCTATAGGTGCACGTATCATAGAGTACGCAGATCTTTTGATTGGTGGTCAAACCATTGAACGTATAACAGGTGATTATATCTACATGTATGATCAGATACATAATAACAAAGACGATATAGACCAAACGCTTTATTTCTTAACGGGACACGATAATTACATATCGGTTTCATACGATTGGGATTATAACGTCCTTTTACCGTTCTATTTTTTTAGACACCCGAGTTTAGCTATACCCGTATGTGCACTTACGAAACAACTTGTCGAGGTACGCATAAAGTTTAAAAAACTCGAAGATGTTATTATTCAGTATAAAACTGCTACGGATATCATCGATCCACCTTCAGACGTTTCTTCATCAATTAAAAAGGTATCACTCGTCACCGATTTCTTTTTCGTCACGGAAGATGAAAAGAACTTTTTAATGTCTAAACCAATAGAATACGTTATAACCCAACTCCAAATGTCTCAGTTTAAGTTTAAGGCGGGTGAATCTAAAAAGGCGGGTATGCTTAACTTTAAAAATCCAGTCAAGGAAATGTTCTTCTTAGCAGTGAGTGATGATGTTCACAAACTCAATCCAATAAAACACGTTACCATGAAGTTTAATAATAATACAATAATAGACGCCGATAACTTAATGTTAAGTTACGAACAGCCTCTGAAATATTACACGGGTGTTACTGAAAACAGCTTCGGGGTATATAGCTTTTCACTTAAACCCGAAACGTATTACCCAACAGGACAGGTAAATATGAGTAGAATAGCACACAATTTAATCGAAATCGAGCTCGACGCACCTGATACGAACTACGGTCACAAAGTTTATGTATACGCTGTAAACTATAACGTATTGCGAATAAATAGCGGACTCGGGGGTTTAAAATTTTAGTGCCTTATACTAGTAATGGCTGGTCGTGTTCAATTAGAAACATCCGGTCCACAGGACGCCTTTTTTACGGATAATCCAGAGTATACATATTTCATAAAGAATTTTCAAAAACATACGAACTTTGCACCCTTCTTTGTTGATATCGATGTAGATGGAGAAATTGAGTTTGGAAATACCATCAGGTGTACCATTCCCCAAGACCAAGGTGATCTTCTCAAAACCGTAAGTTTGAAAGTTGAGTTAAGTGCTATAGATCAAAGTTTAAAACCTGGATACGACGGGTTTGGTTATGTAGAATCTATAGGTCACGCCATGATTGAATATGCTGAACTCGTCATAGGAGGTGAAGTTATACAACGCGTACCGAGTGATTTCTTAGCGATTTATTCGGATAATTACGTGACACAGACGAAACAACACAATTTAGCTAAACTCGTCGGTAAACCACCTCTCGAGTTTTCGGGTACACCCGTATCCGATAACTCTATTTTGGGATACCTCGGGTACGCAACCTCCGATACAAAATATTATGTCGATATACCGTTTTACTTTTATAATAACCCCGAACTTGCTATTCCATTATGCGCCATAAGTAAACAAGAAATTGAAGTTGTTATAAAACTGAGAGACGCGAAAGACTGTATATACGGTAAACACACGGAAGAACAAGAATCTTATTATACCGACGAGTCTCCAAAAGGACTCATAAAAAGTATAAAACTAAATACCGAAATGGTTTCGTTAGACGAAGAAGAAAAACAAAAGTTAAGTAATCAAAGAATAGATTATACGATAACACAAATACAGGAAAGTCGCGATACCATACCTATAAACACAACGTCTACATTTAAACATAAACTCAAATTTAAAAACCCAGTAAAAGAGTTATTTTTTATAATACAAAGGCTCAGAAAAGTTGTCGATGGATTTTTTATAAGTTCGTTCAATTACGATTCACCTAATATGTTTATCAATAACGAATACACAAACTATGAAAATGTAAAAAATATTCAACTCAAACTCGACGATTCCGAAATACTAAACGAAAAAACGGGTAGTGTTGTTAATTTACGCGCGGTACAAAGTGGTATACACCATTCAAGAACGCAATTATTCAGACGATACTACTCATATAGTTTCGCACTCGAACCCGAACGGTGGTACCCCACGGGTCAAAGGAACTTTAGTTTAGTTAAAGATCAAATATTAAAAATAGATTTACACCCGGACTCTAGTGCAGATAGAGAACTTAGAGTTTTAGGCCTAAGTTATAATATACTCCGTGTAGAAAACGGTATCGCTAAAACACTGTTTAACTTATAATGAATCAACAAGAAAAAGACGCAAACACAAACTTAATTGAACAAATACAGGAATCTGCCATTAACATTATCCAACCCGTATTCGAAAAGTCCATGATACTCGCCGCAGAGTATGCAAAAGCGTGTGGGCGCGATATTGTTCTCGCCGAAGATATGGAATACGCCATGAAATACTGTGCCATGCACGAGGTTGGTAAAAAGTTAGGAACACATTTCCCGGAACTTTATGATGAAGAGTCTTCAGGTGACGAAGAAATTGAAATCGAAGAAGACGAAGACGTTCCTTTTACGCGATATTCAGGAAGAGAATACAAGTTTGTAAAAATGAATATGGCATACGACAATTGGAACACATGGGAACCCAAAAATCCGTCAGAACGGATGTTAAAAAATGCCATAGATAGTAATGAACACATCAGATCCGGAGGGATGGTCAACGACTTCTGAATATTTTAAAATATACGGCGATGAAAGTTCTAATTCTGAATCAGATACGGAATCGGATACGGAATCGGATATAGAATCTATAAATGTTGGTATGCTCAAAGGGTATCTAAATCCACAACACTATAAAAAGATTTTAGTCGAAGAAGATTTACTCCCAGATTAAAATCTCAGGATACTATATAAAAATGTCTACTGCTGCTGAAACTGTTACGCTCGTCACGCGTGAACTCGAATCGCAATCCCTCAACGCGATCGTTGCTGGTTTTTCCTTTGCCGCTGCTTTGTCCTGGATGGACTTGGTAAGATGGTTGGTTAACCAAGTTGTTAAGGTTAACAAGAACGGTGGTATGAACTACACGCTCACTGCCTTGTTCACGACGCTCTTGTCTATCTTGGTATACGTCGGTATCTCTCGTGTTTCCACGCGTGTCCAAAAGCCAGCGCAACCAATCTTCGCGGTTACTCGATAAGCCTTGGTTTTTTCATAACCAGTAATAAAAATAATCCGGTTGCGACTATCATGAATATAGATATAAACGCATCCCATCTATGCGGATCCTCTAATTCGGGGATACTCATAGGTGGTGGAAGAGAAAAGTCTCTTTCCAAATTAGTCACGTTCTCGAGTTTATCGGTAGAACACGTTACGGCAAGTTTAAGTATATGGTTCGCGTTTCTAAAATCATAGGGTATCAATCGGTTATTGCTACTATAATAAAACTGTACCCTTAAACTCGATATCGTCTTTTGTGACCCGGAATCGAAATTGTGTTCGACTGTATCATCTACACCCGAATAATTAATCACATCCCCACACAAAAGTATACGTCCTGTATAAAAAGGTATTTCAGAAAACACGGTTTTGTTAAATTCGTCCGAACCACTACTCAGTTTAACAATAATCGCATCCGCGCCTTGTAAATTAATGCTTCCCGTTTCGAGCGTTGTTCCAGAGGAGGCTACGTTACTTGCAGGCAAACCTAAAATATCGTGTGGTGTCGTGTACCCACTCACACCAGTCGCGTACCCGTTCGTACCCCCGTAAAACTCAAACGTAAAAGGTGCACTACCCGTAAACGTTATGGCATTCGTTTCCTTATCAAATATAGCGGATGTAATATCATTAGAGGCTGTTACAATAGCTTGTGCCAAATCTTGACCGCTATAGTTTCCTATCGGTATGGTGACTGGTGTACCATTTATATCGAACTGGTTATTTCTATCGTGTATGAGGTACTGACTATTGTGTATACGTGCAGAAATGAGCGATATTTTTGTCACGTCATAAATGGGATTTTTTAAGTGGACGACGTAATCACCTGGGTTTGGGTACAGAACAGGATCGCGTTCGCTACTGTCTATATCTAAGGTATGTACCTTCATTAAAATATATGAACAATATTTTAATGAGTGTATATCACGGTTCAACTATTTATTTAATTACGAGAGACTGTGAACCAGTGGATTATTTGCGAGCTGTCTTTTAGCCACATCTAAGCTTGTACTCGATGCGTTTGGATTTTCGTACCCTTTATAAGCATTGAATTTATGGTAATCGTTGTTTCTATATTGTTGCGTCCACGCACCGTCCGCGGCGTTTACTCTTCCGTCAATTCGTGTTGTATCCGATCGAACACTCGTGACCATACCACCTTGGTTAAGAGCATCGGCGCGAACATTCATTCTCCCTGGACCAGCCATACGGTTCGCTTTACCACGACGGTCATCTGGCCTGAACCCATATTTCATAAGTTCTTCTACCGTATGCTGCGTACCATACGTCCTCTTCTCACCAATTTTACTCGCCGGTGAACTCAAATATCCACCAACAAAACTACTTATACCCGGTGCAGGTTGGTTATTGTACTGATACTGTTCCATGTTACCATCCTTCTTGTTACGAGTCGGTTCTTGTGCGCGTGTAAGCGCAGAAACCGTTCTCTTTGCACTCGCGTACCCCAAAGTATCCGTACGTAACCCGGTTTCGGATCTATTCGTCGTTCTTTTCGTTCGCTCGTGTTCAGCTCTTGGCGTTCTACCACCCATACCTTGTGCTCTACCTGGTACTGGTGGAAGTCTACCTTGAAGAAAAGCGGTCTTTTCTGGTCTGTTGTGTGAAACTTCACCAACAATACCTCGTCGACCACCTTTAGAGTCGTAAGCCGGACCAGATCTACCTGGCAAAGTTGTTAAACGGTATGCACCGACATTTTCTGGGTTCACGCGGAACAACTGTTGATGACCACCAAATGCAGGTACATCCGGACCAACACCCAAACCTGGACCAACGAGCTGTTTCTCAACTGGTGAAAGATTATTCATTCTACCCGCGTCGTACATGCGATTTCGCATGTTCAGTATTTCGCCCCCGGAAGACCTACGTTGTGGTGCAATTTCAGCAAACGAACCAGTTTCTTCCTTGGACGTATATGATGGTTCAACCAATGGTGATAAAGGACCTAAATAATCAGATTCTATGGTGATATCTCTGTTTGCAAATTCGGAAGAGACTTCCTGTTCTTGAATAGGGTTACCTTCTACTGTATACATTTCATTTGGACGACTTAATTTTCGACCAGCATAAACTAAACCGGCTATAGCCAATATTGAGATGGGATCAGCCATTCTTATTTCTTATTAAGATTTTTATTGAGGTATCTTTGCTGAAACAAACCATTTTGTGTTTCTGCTCGTGTACTCATGGGTTCGTATGTTTGTGTTCGAAGTGGAACTTTACACTCGACGTTTTGGAGCGGGTGGAAATTTCTTTCATACGTTTTTGCCAAGACCTTGTTAAAACGGGACGTGGATTGGGGTCTGAGTTGATCGGAAGTTTCTATGTATTGCGCTGGTGCACCTTTACCTGCCATGTACGGCGCAGTTCCATACAACATCGTGTTTGGGCGACTTGAACCGTAGTTCAGAGTACTGGGCTGGGGATACACAAAAACTTCTTCAGTTGCACACACGGATGGAACCGCATGATCTTGTACAACTTTCATACCTGGTTGGAGTTGATACGCCATTTATTATTACAAAATATTTTGTTTAAGCAAATCGAGTATCTACTTTACTTTATTTATTTTATATGATTTAGTTTCTCACGTCCCCGTTTGGTGCTAAACCGGAAAAGGCTTCGAGTTGTACGCCTCTTGCATCTGGATCACATAATCTTGGGTCTTGTCTACACGTGTTTTGTCTCTTACCGTGAATAAACTCGTAATAAGGGGTATTACCAATAGAAGTATCTGGCATACTTATGAATTGTCTAGATAAGGCGTTTTTCTGGTATTCTGGCATAGACGAACGAGACCGCGCTGGACCATAATTTATACCTTCTGTTATGTAATCATTCACGGGCTTTCTCACGGTAGGATAATAACACGATTGTGGCCTATCTGGTCTGTCTACGTAATCCGACATGAGCACGTTACCCATTGGATTATCTCTCGTAGGCACGAGACACTCTTTACCAATGTTGTTATACGCCGTAGTTGGTCTAATAGAATTATCCTTTACCATGTTGGATTTTTCCATTATATAAAGAACACCGAGTGCAGTAACACCCAAAACGAAAATACGAGGATCTCTGTTTATGAGATAGACTATACACGTCGCATAAATGATAAAACGTGCCGATGCATTAACACGTTCTGCTGAAGATTGTGTTTTTGACGGCCAAAATTCGAGGACTTTATCTGTACGAATCAATTGTTTTGGATCTTCAAACCAAGATGTCATTTATATATATTGACTTTATTTTTTCAACATGCCACCTAACATGCCTTGCATGGTTTTCATGAGTGCACTTTCATCTAATTCCGAACCGTCGTCTTTCATTTTGTCTGCGCACTGTTTAGCTACATTTTCAATCATAGAAAGAGTGTCTTCTGGAATAGAACTGATAGTTGTACCGAGCATGTATAAAGTTTGAACATACTGCCAAATAGCATCTTTTGTGTTTTGTGAACACGAGGACCAGTGCTTTTCGAGATTTACATCTTTCATGAAATCCAAGTTTTTAGATTCGTTTATGAAAAAGGTATCGTCTTTAGCGGAAATTTTATCCGCGAACGGCGTAACGCTTGCCATAAATCCATCGACTACTAACCGAGGATTCGTCTCTTTCATTAAATCGAACGCCGATAAGCATTTCTTCAAGCCTTTTTCTTCTGGAAATGTCTTGTGTAATTCCACAAGAAACTGGCCCATCATTTCATTAAATGCAGATACAGATGTCATTTTTATACTGTAAGTGAGTATTATATCTTTAAGTAAATAAAATTAAAAAGGTTCAGTTGATATGGTTTCCTTCTTACCTAAACCATTCGTAACAATAAAAAATACTAAAATTGCGTTGAGTGCGGCTGGTTTCGCGTATGCACTCACGGGAAGCTTACCTTCGTTATTTAGTCTCGCTTTAAAGTGTATGTACCCAGCTGTTAGTAAAGCGGCAATTATACCGGCCCACGCGGGATCTCTCAAATAGTCTTCAAACTCCATTTATCTAATAGTAACCAACTTTTTTTGCACGAGTTTCAGATGCGTCTGGAAACAAAACCTCTTCATCCTCTCTTTCTTGTACTGGGGGAGCGGTATTTATAGTCCTGAACTCGTTATCTAAAGGTGACGTTTGTGGTTGTTGCGGTTCTTCTTCCATTGGTTGTGGTTCTCCTTCCATTGGTTGTGGTTCTTCTTGTTCTCTCTCCATTGACTGTTCGAACGGTTCTTCTGAAGTTTCTTCCATACCTTCTTCGAGAATGTCCGGATCTTCCGAATCACCAACTTCGGCTTCACCCACATCCAAATCTTGACCTTCTTGTGTCTGAGACATATATGTTTGTAAAATTTGTTGAACAGGTATGAGTTCCTTTATGGAATTTTCTATACACGCGGAAAACCTTTCGTATAATTTATCATTTCTCGCGTGTTCGTTTTGGTTTTCGTGATAAATGTACGGATCCTGGTACAAATCTTTAGCGACGTTGTTATAACACGTCTGAATAAACACCTCGTTCGTAGGAAGTTTGAGTGAAATTTTCTTATTATCTTTGTTCAAACGAACAGCTGATAAAATTTTAACACAACTTACGAATACCGCGGCTAATAAGTCATTAAACCACGCACACCGATTCGTTATATTATCCGTGTGCTGTTTTGACATAGCATCACTCCAATTTGGAACTTCTTTTAAAAGTTTTTGATACATGACAAGAACTTTTCGACCTTTCGAAAGTTTATACGCCTCTTCGTATAAGTTCTCGAAGGTTTCGATCATGACTGGGCACATGAGTAAACACAATTGACCAACGTATTCGCGTCGCGCTTCTACTAATATATTTAATGGATCACTCATATTTGTGATTAATTAGGTTTTTTTATAAACTCGTATCACGCGTTTCGCCTGTATTTATTCGCAGCCTTTTTAAGGTTTACAAAAGATGGGAATTCTCCTAAATCTTCTGTATCTTCGTGCTGAACATTTTTAATAGATTTTTTGGGTTTCCATGAAATACAGAGTTCGTATTCACCTATTTGTTGTACAGTAAATCCACCTATTTCAAATTGACGTTTTATATACTGTAACGCCTTTACTCTGTTAAAGTGTGGGTGTCCCATGACAAACGAAGGAATCTGACAAAATAAATATTTGTGTCCTAATTCAACAGATTGTCTTATCTTTTTTGATACCTGTTCGTATATTTTAACATACGTCTCTTTTTTTAATCGATTCCTTTTTTCAGTTATACGTGATATTTCATCAATACTGATCATTACATTTTATTGAGAACTTTTAAATACGAATTTTACCGTACATACTTTGTGGTTCTGGTATAACCTTTTCTATAAAATTTTTACTTTTTATGATATCTATTTCACTTTGTCTAACATTCGTATAATCTTCAAACTCTCTTCCTTTTATAGACGTTTGATAAATACTTGGATCCGATGGTGGACTGTAATCTATAGGCTGTGTTGCCAAACTTAAAACGGTCGCCTTACCATCAATAATTCGTATGTCTGATGTAACAGCAAACCCTAAAGAAAACCCTTTATGTTTAACCGCCATAAACATACACCTGTACATTTCCTGGTTCGTTTCTTTGTGTACGTATTTTTTTACCAAGGTAGTTTCTATAATATACGTACAAAGTCCCGTTCTTTTTGATATTTCTTTATTTGTCGCGAATACCATTTCCTGCATGAGATCATTCGTGACTTCAACATCTTTATCGTATTCAATATATTCGGATAAATCAACAGTTGTATCTTTTATTACTATAGGTCCTATAGGTTTAGTGTATCCAGATAATCCAAAGGATTCAGTGAATTTTTCTGTCCTGGACATACTTATGAGTACAATAAGTAGTAATAATACCAATATAAGCTTCATTATTTAATATTAAAGGTTATTTTTTTATTAATTATTAAATAATATTATACAAAAAAAAGTATACACAAAACATAGAGGGTTTTTAAAAAATCTTTGTCAATAAAAGTACCGACTACTTATAAAAAATAATTTTATTTCATTCACTTTTTACTTTTTGGAATTCGAATATATAATTATTTTTT
>Ga0255751_10005622_pt1 | contig 11134 bp, 11 predicted proteins | sample 071ome_20_FD_179951 | JGI IMG/M metagenome (GOLD analysis project Ga0255751, IMG submission 179951) | Coastal salt marsh microbial communities from the Groves Creek Marsh, Skidaway Island, Georgia - 071412BT metaG (version 2) | ecosystem: Environmental > Aquatic > Marine > Intertidal zone >...
GTCCCAAATGTCAATAAGTTGATCTTCACTCATTTCCATCACTGACTTTTTCCTCGTTAGTTGTAGTTGATGCTTCTTCCGCTTCTTCAGTCGGTTCTACAGCATCTTCGTACTTATGCCTAATCTTAGAAAAGTCGTCCATTACGAGTTGAAGATTGTCGCCTGTCCAGTCCTTACGATAGTTTAAAATTTCTTCGTTACGACTGTTAACAAACTTTAGTCTGTTACCTTGTTGTGTTAGAATACCTTGCTTTTCAAACAAGTCTACTAGTCCACTGTAAGGATCCATACCTGTTTCATATGGAATCTTAACTTGTACGCCTTCAAAAGGTTTTGCGTAACGTGTTTTCATTACCTTACAAGCGGCTCTGATACCACGTACATCTGTTACCTTTTTGCCTTCTTCATCTTCTTTTAGTTTCAATTTTTTCATTGCTACCACAATAGATGAAGCATACACAAATCCTTGACCACCTGAGATTTTATCATCTGGATCAAACATATCTTGTGATGCGTATGTGTGGTTAGTACATACCATACCAACATTATAACTACCAAACATGTTTACACAGTTACGTACAAGTGCTGTAAGTGCCTTAGGTTTTCTACCCATGTCACCTTTCAAGTCACCTTTACCAAACTGATCAACATCTGTTGGAGTCAGCAACATACCTAGTGAATCAATAACAAACAATACCTTTGGTCTGTCTGCTGTATCTACAGCATCATAGTCTGATCTGTAGTCTTTCATAAACTCACTAATTGTTTTTGCTACATCGTCAATCATAGACATTGACAGTCGAAGCAGTTTGCTTTCGTCTGTATCAACACCTAATGCTTGTAGCCACTTTTCATCAAGTGCATTCTCTGAGTCAATTAGCACTACAAAAATGCCTTGTTCTTGAGCGGCCTTTACAATATTGCCTGAAGCAAAGTAACTTTTACCTGCGCCGGATTCGCCAGCAAACACTGTTACCTTACCCAAGGGGATCCCTTTGTAGAAATCCCCAGAGATAAGATAGTTAAGTGCGTAATTGCCAGTCGAAACCCAGTCAGTTGGATCGTTAAAACCTACACCTAGACCAGTAATGCTCTTGGTAAGGTTCTTACGAAATTTACTAACGTCAAATGGTTTCGCCATGATTACTCCTTACTGTTGACGGTTACGAATCATTGCTAAAATATCATTAGCACGTTCGCTACTTGGTTTATCTTCAGTTGCACTTTCAGTAGTTGCCGCTGGAGCAGGTTGTGCTACAGTTTCTGCTACTGGTTGTGGTGCAGGAGTAGGAGTTGGAGTTGGTGTTGCCGCCGCAGGTGCTTTACTTGCGTTCGGATCACCAGTTGGAGCACTCATGCCTGGAGCACGAAAGTACTGTCCCCAACGCTCTGGATCATATGCTTCACCATCAACAGATGCTTCGAACATTTCTTGAATAACTTTAACTTCAACGTCAGTTGGCTTCTTAGGTAAGAAGTCGTTAAGGTTATATGTACCATGTGTTTCAATTGCCGCTTTTTCTTCATCAGTTAAAGCACGTTCTCTACGTGACCATTGTGATGTAGAATAATCAGCATATCCACCTTTAGATGTTTTCTTAATACGGAAGTCAACACCACGTACATAATCTGTAGGTAGTTCTTCCATCTCTGGATCCATCAAAGCACCTTTGATAATTTGGAAAATTTGTGGACCAATAATAAAACGTCTAATTGGATTTTCTGGAGTAGAGTCTTCACTAATTGGATTATCTGCTACAAAGCCTTGGAAAATATAAGAACGTTTTTTCCAATACTTACGACCTTGATCTTCCAATGAAGGATCTTTAAACCAACCACGTACTTCTTGTAGTACTGGGCAAGTTTCTCCATACATTTCCATACATGGAACGTTAACTGTCACTGGACGTGAATCAGTTTGACCTTTAATACCTGCGAAAGGAAGTTTGATCATTAAACGTTCTTTCCAAAAGAAAGTCGCTTCTGGATCTGCATCAGGCAAGAAACGAAGTACTGCTTCGCTACCTTCTGCCATATTCCAATGTGGGTAAATTGCGTTGTCGCCGCCGCTTGATTGATTTGAACCACCAGTGCGTGATTCTTGTTCGCGTAGTTTTGCACGAATTTCTGCTAATGTTGCCATAATAAGCCTCCTTGTTTGCCTTTAATATATGTGCCTGTTGTAGATAGTTTCTCTAACAACATATCTACTATTATATTTAGTCTTGACTTAAAAGTCAACTAAATTTGTGAATTTTATCTTAGTAATTTTGCCAATTTGTCTGTGATGTAGTCTAATTCTTCGTTTGTTCTCTGTAACGCTTTAGCCACACTAGGGTGTTTGGATAATCCTTTAGCAATCTTTTCAATTACCTCAACAGCACCTGTGTAATTACCACCTTTGAATCTTTTGTCATTCAATACACCAAAAGCCATTTTGATTTCTTTATCACTAAAACCCATGTTGTCTTTGTCAGCATCTTCATCAGTTTTGCTCATAGCCTTTTTAACTTCATCAGCGGACATGTTTAACTCTTTTGCTATTTCTTCATCGCTGTGACCTTTTGCTTTTAGACTATGCATGTACTTGATACTACCTTCTTCTACATCTTCTTCGTCTTCCACTTGTACCTTATTACCTGTCAGTTTAGATACAAACTTCTCAACTAGATCCCCTACGGAATCGCCAAAACGCTTACGAGCGGAAATAACCACGCCTGTTTCACCTTTTGGAAACGCTCCAGTTTCTTTATCATAGAATGAGCGGACAAACTCAATGATATCCTCAGTGCTTGCTTTTTCATCTTTAGGCTCTTCTTCATCGCCTGCTAGTTTCATAGCACCGTCTTTATCAATTGTTACATCTGTTGTTCCGTTGTCATCGTTGCCATCTTCGAGAGCATTGTTAACAACATCATCGGCCCACGATTCAAAATCATCTAAGCCTTCTGTCTTACCATAATCGTCTTCGATGTTATCTAACATACGATCATAGATTCTTTCAAAATCATCGTCTGGGTGTAGTCCGTGATCCGCTGAAATATCATTGTACATGTCTTGTACTTCTTTTTCTACAGCCTTACCATACTTGCCCATCATAGCATCATGAAGCATATCAAAGCCATCTGAATCTGCGCCAGCAACTTTTGTAAAGAAACTGTCTAGATCCATTTCTGCTACAGCACTGGCTTCGCCTACAACAGAATCTAAGTCAAGTGTTGTTTCAGCAACACGCTTTTGATGAATGCTGTGTAGCAATGGGAACATGTCTTTTAGTTCTTCATTAAATTGTGGAATTGTAAATGCATTGGTAAGTTCGTTTATAACGTCTTCGCCCAATTCTGTGTCCCCGTTCTCGACAGGAGCAAAGTTTTCTTTTGTTTGTACATAGTACTGTTGACCTTGTAACTTTTTTATATGGTTACGTAAGTTTTCAAGTTCAACATTAGATCCTTCAATGATATCATTTGAGGTTGTATTCATGAAGTCTTTTTTACCTACGTATCTTTTGAAAGCAGTTAGTTTAGCAATGTTTGAGGAAGTTTCAATAATGTGTTTACCAAAGTCGTCATGTGGAACACCACCGTTAGCAACGTGACGAGCCATTGCTCTTGCACCTGCTAGATGAGCATAAGGATATTTAAAACGTTCGCCTGATTCATTTTCAATAAACAGTGAACTAATGTGTCTTGTTCTAGCACCTGCTTGCTCTGGTGTAATTTCTTTTTTGTGTCTAATAATTAATTTAGTTTTGTCTAGTTCCTCATAACTAGATTTTGTTGTTCCATACATTGCTGACTCCTGAACTTGTTTGTTTGCCAAGTATTGATAATCTCTTTTGTCTAGATTAGACTTTGCTAAATCTCTAGCATCAAATCCCATCATATGCTTTTTAGCAAAGAAACGCATTTCTTTTAAAAATGCATACCATTCGTTTTCAATAGGCTCTGGTAAGTTTTCAAGCATATTTTGGCTGTAATAAATCTTTAATGATTCGCCTTCTTGTATGCTTATGCTTACAGCACCTTGATTTTCACCATTTACTACCCAATCAAAATCATAAAAACGTGCTTGACTTTCATCAGATGTAGGTGCGCCGTTTTCGTCTCCCATTACAATTTTAGGAAAACGACTGCGAATTTTTTCAAATAATTGCTTTGCTATACCGTCTAATCCATTCATACAGTTATTTATGCTACTAGAATGAAATGAACACAGGCATGGGCATCACGCTACTTTCGCTATCTGCGTCACGCATTTTCTCGTATATTGCAGGATCCCAGTCTGCAAGTATCTTTTGCATACGTACATTAAGCATAGTACTCATTACCAAGTCGTCGTGTTCGCCTGTTTTAGCACCAAAAGTAGTACCATGTGCTACAAATGCTTTAAGTTCTGATATAAGTGGTTTTGATTTAATCTTAAGTTGACCGCTTTCTAATAACTGTTTGAATTTGGCACAAGCACTGATCTTGGTCTTGTGTGTTGTGTTAAACCCTTTTCGGAATTTACGCACATGTCCTTTACGTGCAGGTTCACTTAAAAACATACCGTAAATATTTTCTTCCCCAAACTCATTAATTGCAACTAGTACTGCTTCACCTATTGTGTTGTTTTCCACACTGTAATACACTTGGGGAAGTTTGCTACCTCGTTGTTGTCCTTCTTCCATAATTGTTTTTGTTATGTCTGCAAGTATTCTAACTTGTCCTTGAACGGGTGTAACATTGTGTTGCCATTCCGCTACTTGTTCAAAACTAGGCAATTCAAATACTTGTATAGCCGCATAGTCGCCACCTGTACCTAAACTAGGGTCTAAACTTACCACATATGTGAAATTAGGATTGATATCTTTATACCAACGTGTTTGTCCAAATTTACGTAAAGGATCCACACCTTCTAGTTCAGCAAGTTTGACACTGTTGATAAGTGTTTCATCAAAGATCAAAAATTCACATTCGTGTTCACGTCTAAAACGTTCTTCACCAATACGTGATTTTTCTTCTGCGGCCCATTGCTCATCTCTATCCGGATGTTCACTCCAGTGTGCAGAAAAAGCATAGAAACCATTTATACCAACTTCAGTATCATTACCGTGTTCGTCAAAGCGTTTCATTGCTTCTGTCCAAATAAGTGCAAACTGATCTTCGTCACTGTTTGGCGTAGAAGTAATAATTGCCTTACCACCTGTTGCTAGTGTTGGAGAAATAGCAGTCCAGAATTCTTTGGCAATGGTAGGGTTAACGAACGCAAACTCATCACAGTATAGTAATGAAATACTCATACCACGTCCTGTATTGTCTGTTGTGGTTTGTGATACTATTCGCGATCCGTTATCAAATTCCATTGACCCTTTGTTATATGAAGTTACACCACATCTTATATGGTCTGGACAGTCTTCGTAGGCATAGCGAATACGATGCATGATTTCTTGGGCACCTGCATATTTGTGTGCCGCAATAAGAACAGTAACATCTGGATTAAACATTGCATACCATAATAGATAACCTGCGGCAGTTGTTGACTTACCTGTTTGTCTTGGTAGCATGTTAATGTTAAAACGATAATTGTGATACGAGTCTACTAACCTTTCTTGGAATTCAAAAGGTTCAAACAACAGTTTACCTTTGGTAGGGTGCTGAATATAAAAGAAATTATCCATAAAGAATTTAGCACCTGTTTGTGGATCCGCACAGGCTCTTAGTTCTTCAATTTCTTTTTCTGTATATCTAGTCCTTGTGTGTGCTTTTTTGACAAGTACACCGTCAAGGCTCTTTGCGTTCTGTGCCATACAAGTATTTACTTTAAAAACGGTGGTGTTTTACGCTTATTGATGCTGATATCTATAAAGTTACGCAAAAAGTCAAAGTGTGTGCTTAAACTGTCAAATAGGTCTATGTTTAAATACTCCTTAGCCATGCTATAACTGCTTTTTCCTATATTGCTATAGTAAGTTACGTTTAATCCTTTGTCTTGCCCGTATGACGGAAATACACCTGTCACAAATAAACAGGTATCACCTAGTTGTTTTGCGTTTTGTGTATAAGGACGTTTTAATTTTAGATATGCTTCAGCAAATGTTGATTGTGGTAAAAAGTCTGGACGATCTAAATGGCTAGCCAAAAGATATACAATGTAAGACTCAAGTTCAACTGGAAGTTCGTAACCGTGTGTTTCTTTAGTCTCACATACGATGTCATAGAAGGCGTTGGTATATTCCGTCTTCATAAAAATATTTATCGGAATTTTAGTCAAAAAAAAGCCCCGCTTTTACACGGGGCAACGTTCCTAAGGTAGTTAGGAATTATTTTTTAAACTTTTCGTATTCTGCTTTTAGGTTGTTTTCAATTGACTCTAAGGGGTTATCGCCATATCTACTCGGTACATAACGCACTCTAGGTTTTCCATCTTCTGTGTGATCGGAATAGTCTGGATCATAACCTTTGTAAGTTGGCTCGTCTTTTTCATTGCCCATTGAGTTAGCATAACCTTCGTCGGCAAATTTAGGATTTTTTTCTTCGCTGTGTAAGACACTAATTGCTTCTTCAGCCGCTTCTGCTTGTGCTTGTGGACCATCGTGTATTGAACTCATTACTATCTGAATTGCCTTTTCATAGTGTGAACCTTCCGGAGCCTCACCATTTCTTAAATAGTCTCCTAATTCGTCTGCAATGTCATCGGCCATGTCGTTGCCATCTAATGCATCATTCATAATACTTTGAATGTCATTGCCTAGTCTTGCAAACACTGATTTTGGATCTATTGGTCTAGCATTACCGCCTACCACTGCTTCAGTTTCAATGCCTGCCAGTTTTGCTAAACGCTGTTCATAGTTTGCATATGGACTTGCATCTTTTACTCTGATATCCTGTGGATGATTAGTTCCATTTAATCCGTCTGTGCCTGCATTAGTAGTAACTGCATCAACACCTTGGTATGCTTCATCTGGTGAGTTATCATATGACATGTCAGGTGCACCATCTCTATCTAAGTCAAAGTCTACGCCTTTATCTGTTTTTGTGATAACAGCATTATCCGAGTCGTCATCACAACCACATGGTGAACCGTTAATATTATCATCTGCCTTCATTGCAGGAACATTGTCAACGTCTGGCATCATGTCTGGTGTTACAGCCTGCATACCTGCAAGTTTCATAATCTGTGCAATAACCGGTAAGTCTTCTGGTGAGTCAGCACTAATAGTAATAGACTCTTTTACATTTTCTTTTTTAAGATCGTCTTTGCCTTTACCGTCGATAGCATAGTCTGGAACCATCTTACCTGTCTTTGGATCCTTTACCATCTTCTTCTTAGCCTCTTCGACTGGAGGATTTAATTTTTCTGTGTTCTCTAATGCGTCAGTATGTACATTAGGATTCTTTTCATCTAATTCTCTTAAACGTTGTAGTACGTCAATCATTTCACGTGATGCCATTATGCTTCTCCTTGATGACGTTCTTTTTGTTCTTTTGCTAACTGTTGTAAAAACGTCTCTTTACCTTTTTCAGTTGTTACTAATTCGTCTTTATCTACAGCAGGAGCATCTTTATATTCACCGTCCATGAGTTTGTCTTCGTATGGCTTGTCTTCGTCACGCTCTGCTTGATATTCTTCTGTAGGCTCTCCTGGTTTACGTACTTTGATATAATCTTGTTGCATATTAAGCACGTCTGACAAATAATTTCTTAATTCATATTGTGTAGTTGGATAGTTAACTGTTGTTTCGTATACAGTTACTTCTGTGTTTGTCATTTCTGGAAAATCAAGTGGCACACTTTGAATTGGAGTTTTCTTACCTGCTGACAAATTAGCAACATCAAATTTCTTTAATGCTACTTCTAAACTTTCTTCAAAATTTTCGTCTAAATCCCCAGCAACTTTGATTACAAAATCATACTGCTTTGCGGCTTCTGCTAGGTATTTTTTAAATGCGCCTGCCATCATATTCTCCTTTAACTACGTTTATTTATCTTGATCCTTGTTCAAAATCTTCTCTAAAATGGAATTGCGATCCATTACTACATAGCCTTCAGCATCTACAGTATCGGCGTTTTCGCCTTGTTTTTGATCAAGATTTTGTTTTTTAAGTTGTAATTCAACCATTTTTAGTTTTTTATCTAGTTTTTGACTCTTTGCTTCGATGGCATTTTTAAGCATATTGCTTGCTGTTTCAAACACCCTACCAGCATAACGTGACTCTACGTTCATGCCCAAGTCCATTAGGTCTTCATAACTTTGTTTTGCTTTTTCTGCTAGATCATCAAGTTCTTTGTCTGCTAATTCTCCTAGACCTTTTACCATAGGTAAAGCGGCGGATATTTTATCAAATTCCGCTATTGATCGCTCAAGGTTGACTGTTTCCTTTTTAACCTCTTTGCTAGGTTCTTTTGGTTCTTCAACCTGCTCCATGGTTTCTTTTACTTCTGGTAAATCTAACAGTTCTTCTAATTTCTTTGTCATAATAATACTTATCTTCTCTTGCCTTGATGGAATAAATCTTTTTCAGTTATAACCCTAAACTGTATTCCATGCTGTTTACAATACTTAGCCGCGGCCTCCCATTTGGCTTTGTTTTTAATATAGTTGGCTTGATTGTAAGCACTCTTGCCAACACTTTCTTTTACTGTGTGATTCTCTGGTTTAATTTCAATTATTTCTGCTCGTGTTTTGCCTGACTTGTTTGAATACACAATAAAAAAGTCTGGAACATAGATAGTATATTTTCCATCCAGAGGATTTCTATAAGGTATCTTTATGCTTTCACTTGCCCACTTTGCTACAGCAGGATGTTCGTCACACATTTTCATAAAGTGCCATTCCCAACTACTGCGATACGTAGGAGTTTTTGTTCCTATATATTTGTCTGGATTTTTGAGTTCATATTTGCCGCGGGCAAACGTTCCTAAACGAGCCATTATGCAACGATGTTCCTCTTGACAGGATTGTCTTCTTGTTCTTTTTTGGTTCCAAGTGCAGAAACTTTAATTCGATTAATATTTAAAATTTCTCCAAGAACATTGTCTAATTGATTTCCTTTTAGTTTTTTTAAAGTGCTTAAAAGTTCAATAGCAGAAACTCCATCTAATTTGCATTGTTTTAAAAATATAAAAGAAACGCTTCTTGCGGCTTGTTCGTCCATTCCTCTACCTTTAAAAAATGCAACAGTAGCATCACTTTCGCTTGCTTTAAATTGTAATTCAAGTTTGTTGTAATTTTCAAAATATTGAATAGTATCTTCGCCACTATCTTTCTTTTTTATTTGTACATCTAAGGGTAAATTAGAATATGTTTCTTTCATAATTTTATCTTATCCTAAACTAAATTATCTCGATATGTTCGAGTATCATTGTTTGTGTCATCAATTACTTCTTGTTGAGTTTGCTGACTACTATAAACAGTATCTTCACCATTGCCTGTTGCACCTGTTGCACTTCTATCATTTAATTTGTTGATGCTAGGAACCGTAACTGTATTAGCAATAGTATTTGTGATTGCTCCTGTAGCAATACTTTCAATTTCATTTCTAATGCCTTGTTTTGATAATTGTTTTGCATTATCATAAGTATTTTTTGCTTTAATTGCTGTGCCAATAAATGATAACGGATTAGCAAAAGCATTCCCGGATGCAATATCTCCAAACACATCTAAACCTCCAGCAAGTACACCAGTGCTTCCGAATAATGATGCACTTCCACCTCCCATTAATGATAACGGACTAGGTGATTTATCATAATGTAATTCTGCAAAGCCGTCCGGATTTTCAGAAGTTATTCTGCCTTCAGCATACTTAATACCTTCATATATAATAGTCATTTGATTTTCTGCTGGCTGACTACTTGCACTACTTAATGTTGGGCCTTGCCAACTTTGGATTATAGGATTTATTAATGTATATTCAAAGAATGCATGTCTGCTTAACTGATAGATGCTTATTCTTCTAAAAAAGTGACCACTATTATAATTTGTTAAACCAAAACTATATTGTTCATTTATTCCGCCCGATCTTCCGCCATTTCTTTCTCTTTGTTGTGCTTCACGTCTTCCAGTTGCCGCGGCGTTATATACAGGTTGTCTAGATAATGCATCAGGATAATTTGAATCTGCATAGTAATTTTTAAAATACTGTTGCCACATGCCACTAACTAAGTTAACATTGTCATCATGAAATGTAATATTTACAGGTGTATATTGCACCTGTGTTTGCACATTAGTTTTTTTACCATATTGATTTTTGGTTTCTGTATTAACTTGTACTCCAGGTACCTGACAGGCTTTAACTAGCATACCAACTTCGACATTTGGATTACGTTCAGACCAGCCAATGTTTGCACCGGGCGAACGTGCCGCCGCAGGATTGATATCAAAAAACACATGATAAAGGAATTCAACTTTAGGTGCAAGACGCATATACTCGTCTGTAAACAAACGAGCCGCGTGTTTATAATCCTTCATATCACCTTCGTTTCCAAAGATGCCGCCTACTACATTACCGAGAAATTTTGTTAACTTTGCCATACTAATATTTAGTCATAAAAAAAGGCCGAGTTTTGACACCCGGCCCTTTTACAAACAGATGACTACTAACTAAAAGATTAGCCTGTTGCTAAAGTTCTAATTGTTCTTCCGATAGCACTACCAATACCGTTTGGCTGACCAGCACCATTAGTTTGGATTGCGTTATCGTATTGAATTGACATTGTAATGTCAACTGGGTTAGAATCTGAATATGTTAACTGATTGTAGTTAATGTCTTGTACAAAACATCCAACCAGTTCAAATGTTTCAAGCACACTAGGTGTGTTAGCACCGTTACCACCGTCTAAGATTTCAATTCTAGTTTTGAATTTGTAATCTACGCCGGATGCCGCACTTGATTGTTCGAAGAAGTCGAACTGTTTCTGTAACTGTTGACCTGCACTCTTACTCACAGCATTGTTTACATCATCACGTATTGTGATTGTAATTGGTTGCCATGTGTGTTTACCAGCATAGTAAACTTTTGAGTTGTAAACATCAATCGCAATTGATTCAAAGTTTACGTTTGGTCTTGTTACGTCAATAATCTGTTTTGTTAGTTCAATGTTAGGAGCACCAGCACCAAAATTTTCAAGGCTCACTCTAAAGCGATACTTGA
>Ga0255751_10005640_pt1 | contig 11113 bp, 8 predicted proteins | sample 071ome_20_FD_179951 | JGI IMG/M metagenome (GOLD analysis project Ga0255751, IMG submission 179951) | Coastal salt marsh microbial communities from the Groves Creek Marsh, Skidaway Island, Georgia - 071412BT metaG (version 2) | ecosystem: Environmental > Aquatic > Marine > Intertidal zone > Salt...
ACGCAAAGGGCGAAGGCGAAACCGTTCGCGATCTTCTTCCAAGTCAGGTGGTGGTAGTAGTAGTGCTAGTTCTAGCGGTAGTAGTTTTAGTGGTGGCGACGAGGAAGGGGACGATACGGGCGGCGGCGAGGACGACGAGAGCGCCGACTCAGCGAGCGCCGGAGGTAACACGTTCCTCCCGACCGCGGATCATCGCGCCGGCGCGGCAGCAAAAGAAGCGATGGACATGAAAAAATTGAGAGAGTCGTTCGATATCGTGCTCCCTCAGTTGTGGATACCGAAAACGCCGGAGTGGAAGAAAGCGAACGTGAAGAGAATTTTAGTGACGAAAGCGCAAAATAGCAACAAGTACCATCCGAGCGGCAAGAATAATCCGGAAGTGTTACCGGCGGATGATTTGCACGAGAAACAATTCAAAACATGTGCAGTCGTCGGGAACGGTGGCAGCAACTTAAACGCCAATTACGGAGAGGCCATCGATGCGCACGACGCCGTTTTTCGTTTCAACGACGGTCCGACTGTCGGTTTCGAAAACAAAGTCGGTTCGAAAACCACCTTCAGAGTCATCAACAACGCGTGGACCCGAACGTGGTTGCGACGAAAACCAAGAGGTGCGTCCGAAGACGCGTTGCTCCTTTTCGGCGCCGGTGCCGCGAAAAGCATGGACGCTTTGTACAAGAAATGGGGCAGCGAAGAAAAAGTGTACTTCATGGCGCCCGAATTCGCCGGCGCGGCGCGCGGCCAATACAAAAAAGCCTACCTGGCGTTCGCGGACCTCAAAGCCGTCTCTGTCAAAGGCCGCAACTCCCCACCAACTGGCGTCGAAGGTTTATATTTCGCCATGCTCACGTGCGAGTCCGTCGACTTGTACGGTTTCGGCATCGAACCCGACCCATCGACCCCGTACCACTACCACGACAAAGTCAAAGGCGTCGAAGCGGCGCACTCCTTCGGCTTCCAGGCGGTATTTTTAAGAATGTTGGAACACGGCGGGCACATGAGCGTGTGCTTGGGAAAGAAAACGTCCGATCCGCCCTCGTGTTCTTCGATCGAACGGTGATGGTAACGGTGGTAGTAGTGCTGGTTTTCAGCGGTAGAGAGAGAGATATTTGTAGCAAACGTGTGTGTGTGTGTGCGTGTGGTAGCGAGCGAGTTGGAGTTGTAATAAATAACGAGCGTGTATTTTAGACAAAGTATGTAGACTTTTGCCTTTTTTGTTTCGGGGAACGAGAAGGAAGGACGTTTTTACACCTTTCTCTCTCTCTACGAACTCTCTCTCTTTTTTTTTTGTTTTTTCCCGCCATCCTCCGCCTTTCTTTGCGTTTGTTCTCCTCTCGCTCGCTCTCCAGCCGCAAAACCACAGATTTGTAGTAATTGTCCCTCTCCCATTCTCTCCCATTCTCTCTCTCTTTAAACACACGCGCGCGCGCTTTGAAAGAAAGGTAAGGATCTCTACCTTTTCCCCCGTCCGTCTCTCTCTCTCTCTCCGTCTCTTTTTTATATCGTCGCCCGTTTGGGGAAGAGAAAACACTTCTTCTGCGCTTTTGAACCGCGACGAGAACTTCTTCTTCGAGAGAGAGAATTACGTCGATTCGATTGCGCCGTGTCGGCGTGTGTCTTTTGTTTCATTTTTTAGGATCAATTTTCTCTCTCTCTCTCTCTCTTGTTCTCTTTTGAACGAGGAGTCGGAAATCGGCCGATCGCGAGCGAAACGCTGACGCGACGAAATTTATCTCTTCTCTGGCATTCTTTCGCCACAGAGTCTCTCGTCGTAGCGAGTAGAGCAGAGTTCGTGTTTTCGACGACGCATTTTTCGAAGAAGGATTTGGAAGAAGGAAGAAGAAGGAAAAGAAGGAAAAAGATGACGCGAAACGGCGGCGTCCGACCGGCGGAGAAAGCCGCGCAGGAGCAGAAAGAAAAAGAAGCCGCGATGGCAGAGAAAGTGGAATTAGAAGACGATGACGAGGAGTACTACCCGAGCGGGGCGAAACCGGCAGAAAAAGGTGAACTTTTGCTCTCTAAAACGCTCGCGTTGAGGTGCCCTAAAGGTTTCGCGTTCATCAAATCGAGCGAGTTTGAGCAGTTTAAAGAAAACTGGGAAGCGAATAAAGGGAAGAAGAAAAATCAAACGTCGACGATGAGTGGAGGTATTGATCCGATGTCCTGGCGGTCTGGGATTTTCGATCGACATAAAGTTGCGACGCCGTATTCTGGGGGAGGACACGCCGCGGCCGCTGCGCCAGTCGCGCCAGTTCCGAAACCGGTAGTGTCTGCACCTCCGGAACCACCGGCAAAGAAAGAGGTAGACCCTACCATTCTTCAAAAGGTCGAGTCGATTATCAATACACCGGTGTTAGAAATTCCACTGGCCGGTGGCAATAAGACGGACGAAGAGTGCACGGAGGAAGAGTTAGCAGAGAGGAAAAAACAAAGAAAAGCAATGAGAAAAAGAGAAAAAGAACTAGCAAAACAAGAATTGAGAAAGAAATTGGAAGAGATTGCAAACGCAAAGAAGAGAGTTGAAGAAATCGAAAGAAAGAAAAAAGAAGATTTGGAGAGAAAACAGGAACAGTTACGAGCGGGCGCTGCGAAACCAGGCGGGTACGGATTCAACCAGTACGACAACATGTTCAACGACATGTTACCGCCTGCGGATGCGTACGTCGCAAAAAGACCAGACCCATACGCAAACAGATCACTGAAGCCAAGCTTGAGTCTCGGTTCCGACCGCACTCACAAGAGAATGCGCGATGGACGCATCATTAAGAATCGACGGATGTTGAGAGAAGCGCAAATCGAGGACGAACGGCAAAAGAGGAAAAACGCGTTGATGAAGTCGTGCAGAGACGTTCTGAATCACGTGAAAAGAAACAAGTTCCACTGGATTTTTGCACAACCCGTTGATGCGGTAAAGCTTGGCATTCCCGATTATTACGAGATTGTGAAGAACCCGATGGATCTCGGTAAAGTGAAAGAGAAGTTGGACGGGAAGAAGTATTCGTGGCCGACGGACTTTGCGGACGACATGCGATTGATTTTCGATAACTGTGCCTTGTACAACGGGACGACGACGGATGCTGGACAAATGGGCGAAACCGTCCGTGGCGCTTTCGAAGAAGCGTGGGTGAAGTACAACGTGGAACAAAAAATGAGCGACGAGGATGACATGCGCACGAAAGAGGACATTGAAATCGCCAACACGCCGGAAGATCCAATCAGACAAGAAGAAGTCTTCGCGGAAGAGCAGGCCAAGTTACTCGCGGAAATGAAACGCGAACTGGCGGAGCTGAAAAGACAAAAGAATGGCGGCGGTGGATACACACCCCGAGATCGTGATATGGACGGATTCTTAGATGATGACTTTGACGCGAACATGTACGACGACGATCCGGAGGAGTATGCCGTCGCAAAACGCGGTCCGACTGGTAAACCAAGAGGTCGACCGGTCGGCAGTGGCAGCGGTCAACCGAAACCTAAACGACCGCGCGCGACACCACAAAGCAAAGTTACGAAAGATCGCAAGTACATTGAGCTCGATCAAGAGCCGTTGCCGACTAGAGAGATGACGTTTGACGAGAAGCACGCGTTGACGATGTCGTTGCAAGAGCTTCCGGAGAGCAAGCAAGAGATGGTGATTACAATCGTTCAGGAAGGACAAGCTGCGATGGGTAAAGCCGAGGGCGATGAGATTGAAATCAACATTGAGGAACTCGATTCGAACACGCTTTGGAGACTTCAAAGGTACTGCGATTCGCAGCTGAAACCGAAGAAGAGCAAAAAATCGGCGTCGGCGATGGATTTGGTGAAGGAAGCCAAGGCGCGAGAAGCGGCAGCCATGCGTGAACTCGAAGCTTGCGAGGCGAACTTGAAGAAGAATCCAAAGAAGAAGTCTAATGTCGACTTGACCGCTGTAGCGGGCGCATCCGGTGAGAAACCCGCAAACTCGGACTCATCCGATTCCGATTCCGATTCGGACTCGGACTCTTCGTCTTCGGAAGGCGGCGACTCGAACCCCGAGAAGGGTAACAAAGCCGCCGGCAGTGGCGGGAACGACGATGGGACCTCAAATGTTCGACCAGTCTCTCGAGTCGAACAGTCGACGAATCAGCTCTTACAACCCGCTGTTGACGAATTGGGCATCAAACGCGACCAAAAGCAACCCGTCGCTGCGGTGCAAAATCCAGAGGGTTGGTCCGATCTCAACAAAAAGGATGACACTGCAAACACTGGTGCGGCACCCGCGGCGGATGCAAGCGCACCCACGGAAGCCGTCGATGCTGTCCCGGATGACTTGTGGTCCGATTTTGAAGCCGCAGCAACGCAAAAGAAGGACATTGAGGCGAATCGAAATGCGGAGATTGAGAAGCGCGAAAAAGAAATCGCCGAAGCCGAGCAAAAGTTGAAAGATGAGCAAGCGCAAAAAGAAAAGGAAGAACAAGAAAAAATCCGAAAACAAAAGGAAGAAGAAGAAGCAAAGATCCGAGCCGAGGAAGAGGAGCGCGAAAGAGCGAGAGCGGCGGCGAGAGCGGAGTTACAAGCGGAGACGAAACAAACGATCAACATCGAAGAACAGAGAGAAGCGATGAAGGAGTTTGGAGGCGAAGGCATGGTCAGTGGCATGGAGAAGCACGCCGCACAGATCAAAGAAGCTCTTGGAAATGGAAACAATGGAGAGCAATAGTGATCTTCTGCAAACGAAATCCAACAATTAAACGGAGTACTTTTATACATATATAATAACAACATTAGCAAAACAAAACGAAAAAACAAGAACAACGAGAAGAACAATGGAAACAATAATAACGCCAAGACGATGGATATGGTGCGCGAGAAGTAAAGATAGTTTATTTGTCAATTAAGAAAGAAACGTGAACATAATTGTCTCGCTCCAAAACGACGGTGTGAAATATCTATAATTATTCGAGGACGCGATACGAACACGTGATGCTTGTCTTGTTGTTGTGTGCATGATAATAATCAACACAATAATATGCGTATCGTTTCTTCTTCTTTACAAAACATCTAAAACGACGACGAAATATCAAGCGCGTGTGTTGAACGCAAAATGACGACTCTCACTTTCTCTCGTCCTCCGCTTCCTCTCTCTCTCACTCTCTCTCTCTCTCCTTTTCTCTCCATTATTCCTGTTTGCTAAAACACTTTGTTCTACAAAAATTCTCTCCTCTCCTTCACTTCCCTCTCTCCTCTCTCTTTCGTCGGTAGGCGAACTTACAAGGCAGAAGTCAAGTAGATGGCGAGCGCACCGGAACCGATGATACCGGCGAGCGTAACCGCCCAGTACAACAAGTTACCTTCGTACTTGTCGCCGTCCGACTTGAATTCTTCCGGGGTGTAGATCGGGGAGTATTCGTCAACGTTCGCCTTACCGTTGCGGATGCCCAAGGAGTAGACGTAGCCAGCCTTGCCGTCGCGTCTCTTCGGGGCGGAACCGGCTTCGGTGGAGCCCTTGTAGCCGACACCGGCTTGGCCACCCTTGGCTTTGGTACCCTGTGATGTTCAAACGAGAAGGAAGATTCGATGGTCAGCTTCGTGGATTAAAATCGCGCCAGAAAGAGGAGCACTTTACTGCTCTGAATCTGATTTCTCTCTCTCTTCATTTTTTTTTCTTTCCCCGAAAAAGCCGATCGGCTTTTCTTTTTTTCCCTCTCGCTCTCTCTTATCGAGAGGCGAGAGAAAGAGCGTATCAAATATTATGAAAAAAATAAATAATAATGAATCGAAATCGGTCGCGCGCGGACGCGCGGACGCACTCGAACCTCTCGAACTCACGCGCGATTGAACTCGAGAGATACTCTCGCGTTCGAACGAGCGTCGATCGATCGACCCCAAAACTCGCGCGTCGCGTCGAATACGCTCACAGGAAATTTCCAAATTGTTTTTTTCTGTTACAATTTGGCACTTCCTCCCTTCTTTACTTTCGCCCATCGGACGCGATGTTGAAGATTTTTAAGCGTACAAAAAAAAGAGAAAAAAAACGAAATCGGAATTCGTACCCTCTTCGGTCCGCTCGCGTTCGCTTGAACGGAGAACGCGGCTCTCTTGGAGACGGTGGTAGTTTTCGCGACGGAAACTTTCGCGCCAACGAACGTGGATGAAGTCAAAGCAGCAGACATGTTTATTATTACGTGTGTGTGTATAAATGAGTGATTTTATAAGGAAAAAATAGTTTTGGTTTCGTTTTCCTCCTTCTTTTGCAGAAAGGAAGCACAAAAAACGAGATTTTCATCGAGAGAGAAGAAGATCGATCTTTTCTTTTTGGGGGGGGGAGGGAGACACACAAAAAAGAAAGAAAAAAAGATAGAAAACAAAAAAAAGCGAAGAGAGAGAACAAACAACAACATCGAGAGAGAGAGAGAGAGATGAAGAGAGAACGAATTCTCATTCGTCGAGACAGACGCGCGGGAGAGAAGCAAAAACATACACTTCGGTGCAATCCATAACAATAATTCAGAGAGAAGAAAATAGTTACATTACACGCGCGCGCGGCGAGATAAATAGAAGAGAGAAAGAAAGAAAGAAAAAAAAACGATGAAAAAGCGAGCATCATCGATGATGCGACCCGGCGGCGGCGGCGGCGGTAGGGTTCGCGGCGTGTTTCTGTGCGTCTGCTTGTGCGCGATTGCGATGATTTTGATGATGTTTTCGACGATGATGGTGCCGCCTTCTTCTTCTTCCGACGGTGAATCGTCGTCGTCGTCGTCGTCAATAACGCCGCGAGGAAGGACTCGGAGCAACGCGTTCGTCGCCTTCGCTTCCGCTGCCTCCGACGATGATTTCGAAGACGACGAGGATGAGGAGGACGACGACGACGAAAACAACGGCGATGACAACAAAGTGTTTCACACGGAAGTGCGAACGTTGTACGACCCGAACACTTCCGGCGTGTATGGTTTCCAGTCCTCGGAGGAGTTCAGGGAGAAAGTTTTCGAGACGAGGGACGTTTGGGTGGTGCAAGTCATCGCGCCTGGGTGTCAACCGTGCAAAGAAATGGCACCAGCGTTCAGCCGAGCCGCGTTGTCGTTAGAGTCGGTGAATATAAAGTTTGGAGCGATTGATATCGCCGGTAACGAAGATATCGGACGGTTGCTGCAAATATCGAGAGTGCCGGCCATCCTCGGTTTCGGAGGGAAGAAGACGTGGAATCCGTACAGAAAAATAGCGCAGAAATTGTCCAACGAGTATCTGGGGGACGCGTTGACCGCGAGAGCGTTGAGAGAATTCGCGGTGAAGAACTTACCGGACGACGAAGTCGCGAGAATCGATTCCGTGGATGAGTTGAAGAACCTCGTTTCGGACGAGATGCCGACGTTGGTGTACGTGACGGATAAAAGCGAGACGCCGTTCATGTTGAAAGCGTTGGCGTGGAACCAGAAGAAAAGAATTCGCGTGGTGGAAGTGACGTATGACTCTTCCACGGATGATTTATTGCCAACACCGGTGCTTCCTGGCTTGGAACCGCACGAAGACGAGGAGGACGCCGTGAAGTTGGCGTTGTACAAAGATGCGGATTTGACCAAGAAACCGATTTTGTTTGACGGCGAGAGCATGAGTAAAGACGAAGTGTTCGCGTTCGCGGGAAAGCACTTGGGACCAGAAGTCGGAGAGTTGGAAGTCGAGGTCCTTAAAAACAAGAAAGACGGCGAGGAGAGTAAATCCGCCGACGAAAAGGAAGGAGAAGCGGGAGACGAGGATTTTTCGTTATTCATTGAAAAGAAACCGAACAAATTCGAGCAAGACGTGATGGAAGTGAAAGAATCGGTGGTGGTTATGTTCACGAAACGAACGGACGAGTGTGGCGTTAAAGTGAACGAAGCCATTGACGCGTTTGCAAAGCTTCAATTCCAAGCGGAGCTTTACGAATACGTCGTGAACCGAGACGGCGAGGATATTCCGAAAGCGGTTAAACTCGCCGAAACGCAAACCTTGGGTAAGTTTCCGAACAAAGACGAGTGCTTCTCGTTGATGTATTACCCGTTCAGTGACAATAAAGAAGACGATGAATCGTACCCTTTTGAAGTTTCTGAGGATCATCCAGTGAACGACGCGAATTTGAAAGCGTGGATGTACGAAAATACGCCAGATATCGTTTTAAGAATCACCCAGGACAACTTGGACCAGTATTTAGCCTCGGATCCGTTCACTCCGAAATGCGTTTTGTTCTCTCAAAAAGACGAGACGCCTGGAATGTATAAAACCTTAGCGGCTAACTTTAAGGACGATTTCCACTTCGGTTTCTTTCGAGCCGAGAATAAAAACGATCCAAACTTGCAAAAGTTCAACATTCCGAAGTTACCCGCGGTGCAATTACTGTTCATTAATCCCGCAATAACGCCACAACAAGAGGCGTCTGGAAACGTCCAAATGAACTCTGCGCCATTTCCTGGACCGATGAACTACATTTATCTTCGTCAATGGTTGATGGAAGCTAGAAATCAAATCAAGAAGAAAGACGAGGCAAAGTCGCCCGGGAAAGTCACACCGCCGCCGCACGTCACGACGCAGAAGGAATTCCAGGACGAGTGCGAATCCAAAGGCGGTTTGTGTGCCATCGCTTTTATCCCTGGAACGAGTTCTTCTTCTCAATCTATGTTTGAAGACCGCGTGGAGAGAGCGTTTGAAGCGGCAAAACTTACGAGCGGACGACCGTTCTCGTGGATCATTGTCGATCCGATTGTCCAGAAAACGTTTGCAAAAGCCTTCGACGTTTTACCGCACAATTCACCAACCGTGACGGTTTTGCAACCGAGAAAAGGAAGGTACGCGACTATGAGTGGATCTTTCGATCCTCGCGAGCTCGCCAAGCACTGCGAATTAGTCTTGAATGGCAAAACGAGAACGTTTATGATTCAAGACGTGCCGAAAATAATCGACGGCGGCGAGAGCGAAGAAGAGAACGATTACGAACCCGAGGAACCAATCGAGGAAGAGTTTGATTTGAGCGACATTATGGGCGAAGAAACCGAAGACGCTACGCTGGGTATGACGAGAGCAGAGATTGCGGAATTAGAGAGAAAGAAGGAAGAAGAGGAATTAGCGGAAGCGGCGCGCATCAAGGAGGAGGAAAAGAAACAACAACAAAAGAGCGGCGGAGGAAAGAAGAAGAAAAAGAAAGGAAAGAAGGGAAAGAAGAAGAAAGAGGAGCTCTGATTAAAACAATTAACGTTGTCACGCGATCTTTTACGAATGACTCTTATCTACGTTCTTTTTCACTGTGCACTATACAAGCGCTCTATTCGTTATCTATATACGTAAACTACACTGTCTAAGTCCTCACCAAGGAAGCCGCGTCTATTCTCTCTCGAAACGGCGTATACAACCACGCTTTAAACTCGCAAGGCGAACCGTCGTCGTGCTCCCACTTCTCTGTGAATATTGTATCCTCTTTAAATTCGTACAAATGAGGCACGTGAGGTGGTATCCGTATCACGTCGTCTTTACCGTATTCAATCGTCCTTTCGCCCGTACCTCCCGCGACGAGCGGTTTCTTCAAAGTCGTCAAGAGCACTTTCCCGAAAGCGATGTAATTCACTTGCCAACACTTGTGCACGTCTCCCGAACGCTTACTATCTCTCTTCGAAAACACCACGTTCACGTATAAATCCGCGTCGTCGTTCTTCCCTCCTTCCGGCGCAAATCGTAAATACGACCCGCGCTGGTCGGTGAACACAGCGTTCGCGTTTGAAAGCGAAGCCGGTGGCGCTTCTTTTACGTTTTCGTTGTTTTCGTACGTGAAAAATGTGTCGACGCCGTTGGCGTCGCTCCTCCTCCTTCCTCGCGTAAAAATCATCATCGCGAACAACACGAACGACGACGACGACGCGATGATGATACCACAAAATGACGACGACATCGAGAACGTGCCGCGTTTTTGCGCGACACCGCTCCTCATTCGATGAGAGAAGAGAGAGAGAGAGAGTTATTTACGTTTACTGGGTTATACATCAGATATTTTGGCGAGATATTTCTACTTTTTGTTTGTGTGTGGTAAAAAATTTTGGTGTGTGATGTGCGCTATAATATATTTCCCTTCTCTCTCTCTCTCTCTATGACGATGATGATGACGTTAACGATAAGATTTTACGCCCCGGTGCGCTCGACCCCCTCTTCCGCCAACGGGTTAACCGTCGCTTGGTACCCTTTCGTCCAGTCCGCTCCCGGGTAAAACACTTCCCACCATCCCGGCGAGTACTTGTTGTAAGGCGCGGTCCACTTGGACGGGTCCACCTTCGGAAACGCGTCCGCGGCGATCAACTCGTTCGATTTCAACAACTCCGCCCCGGTTCCGTCCACGGAGCCTTTGTACACTCGGTCCATTCTTAATTTGATAAACGTGTTCCACACTTCGTCCGTGGTCATCACCGCCACGCACGGTTGGCGGATTTTTTTCTTAACCTCTGGCATCGAGTCCAAAAACGTCGGATTCGGGACGATCCAAAAGTCTTGCGGTTTCTCGGTTTCTCGGTAAAAGCGTCGGCGTTCGCGCAAGATTTCCGGGAAGTGTTCGTTGTTTTCGTCGTTGAGCATGAAGTCCGCGTTCGCGATGCAAAAGTAATACTTGCGAGACTGTCGTTTTGTTTTCAGAAAGAAGAAGAAGAGAGTTTGAAAGTCAATATTTATTCGTAATCGCCGCTCTCTGCGCTTTGCTCGCTGCGTGTGATTTTATCCGATATCTCGGGAAAGATCTCTCTCGTCTCTCTTTCGTCGTCGTCGTCGTCATCGAGTTCTCGGCAACACGCGAAGATCGCGGAGAAAAAGTACACACAAAAAAAAGGAAAAGAACACCACATCACTCACCTCGTTCATGTCGATGGTCTTCTGCGCTTCGGCGCGAACCGAGACGTTTCTCTTGGTGAAAGTCGTCTTTCTCGATCGGTGCGAATGCAAAGACACCGCGTTCACTTTCGTCGGGTTTTGCACTTTAGCGGCGGTAGTGGCAAACATATTTTTACGATGACGACGTGTAGTTTAAAAGAATAACGCGCGTTGTTTTCTCTCTCTCGTGCGCCAGAGATGTAGCTTCTCGTCGCGCAAAGAGCGAAGTTTTTGATGTTTTTTGTTCCCAAGACACACACAAAACGAGAGAGACGAGAGA
>Ga0255751_10005642_pt1 | contig 11112 bp, 10 predicted proteins | sample 071ome_20_FD_179951 | JGI IMG/M metagenome (GOLD analysis project Ga0255751, IMG submission 179951) | Coastal salt marsh microbial communities from the Groves Creek Marsh, Skidaway Island, Georgia - 071412BT metaG (version 2) | ecosystem: Environmental > Aquatic > Marine > Intertidal zone >...
ATGGCGAAACCGATGGGCACGCCGACGACGATCAGGCCCAGCATCGCTACAAAGGAGAGGATGCCGATGAGTCCCTTGTCCACCTGCTTGAGGTTTTCGAACCCGATGCCCGAGTTGGCAGCCACGAAGAGCGCCGCAAATGCAATCAGAACGCCCAGCGCGACCATGTTGATGGATTTCGCGTTCATGGACTTATTCCCCCATATCCAGAGCGTCGGTGCGTGAGAACTGTTCATAGCCGAACAGCGCGCAGACCAACCTCAGCAGGTAGTAGATCTCGAGAATGACGCACATGATGAACATTGCGAGGTGATGGCCCCAGATGGGGAGGCGGACATACTCGGTGATGCGGTTGAGTTCGTAGTCGAAAAGGAATTCTTCCCAGGCGTGGGAGCCGAGAAGGTAGAACAGCCACATCGCGGAGCAGATGTAGATCACATCGAACGCGTCCTGGAGCTTGCGGGGAAGGTTGCCCACCAGAAGTTCCATACGGATATGGCCGTTCTGTCGGGTGCACTCCGGGATCGCGAACGCAAAGATCAGAAGGAGCATCCATTCATTGAATTCGAGGCTCCAGATCCAGGGATCGTTCATTACATAGCGGCGGAACACATCGACGATCACGATGATGGAAATACCTGGCAACACGATCAGTGCCGCGATCTTGTCGAGACTTTCCGACAGCCACCGGAAGATGTTTTCGATCTTTTCCATGAGCACTTACCTCCCCCCAAAAAACAGTTCAGCCGGGGCCTGGAGGCCCCGGCTGACTGGACTTACTTCATGTCGTACATGCCCTGGACGGGATTGTTGATCGCATTCAGCATGACTTCGTTCGGGCTCATGGCCTGATACTTCTTGGCCGTTTCCTTTACGGCGGCGATGAACTCGCTACCCGGCAGGCCCTTGGCGTTGGTGTCGTCGATCCACTTCTTCTCGACACCCGCGACAGCGGCTTTCCAGCGATCGATATCGGTGAGCTTCACGGTCTCCAGACCGGTCAGTTCGCCCATTTTCTCGACAGCTTCCACGCCGCCATAGTCATAGAAGCCGACGGCTTCGGCGATCGCCATCTGGCGGCCCCAGTTGTTGACCACCACCTGCAGATCGGCCGGAAGGTCGTCGAAGAAGTCCTTGCTGAGGCAGTACTCGACGGTCAGGACGTTGAAGCCGTTGAGCGTACGGTACTTGGCCACTTCGTTGAGGCGGAAGGTCAGCGCCGCCGCGTCGTTGAAGTGGATGCCGTCGATCGTCTTGCGCTGCATGGCCGGATAGATGTCCGGAGCCGGCATGCCGACCTGGGTGGCGCCCAGGGCGTTGACGATGGCGGAGTGCGTGCCGCCGCCGGCGCGGACCTTCATGCCCTGAACGTCGTCGAGCGTGCGGACCGGCTTGTTGTTGTACAGGTTGTACGGCGAGGTGTGGGCCTCGCGCATGATCAGCACCTGATACTTCTCGAACTCTTCCTTGAGATACTTCGGATAGAGACTCTCGGCCGTGGCGACCGCTTCGTGCGAGTTGTTGAACAGGAACGGCAGGCCCAGGCCGCCGACCATGTCATAGTCGCGTGCGGTATAGAGCGAGAAGCACGGCGCATGATCGGACAGGCCCGTGCGGACGGCCTTACGGCCTTCACGCGCGCTGTGAACGGTCTGCGACCAGGTCGTCTCGACCTTGATCTTGCCGCCGGACATTTTCTCCAGCTGGTTCCAGCCGTCGATCTGCAGCTTGGCCAGGCCGGACACTGCCGGGACATGGCTGGAGGAGCGAAGCGTGAAGACGGGCCCGTCATAGGACACATCGTTCTTGCCGTAGCTTTCGGCCGTACCGGCGAGCCAGTCGAGGACGACCTGCGAGTTCTTTTTCGCTTCCGCGAGCGTCTCGCCGACTTCGCCTGCCGATGCTGAACCGAACGCGAGTGCGGTTCCGAGCAGCAGGCCCGTGGTTGTCAGAAGTGTTTTGCGCATAGATACCTCCCTAGGTTCGTGAAGCGCGAAGATCCCGCTTTTTATTTGAACTGTGCGGGCCGCCCTGAAGCGGGTCAAGGCGGCCCCGACGCACACATCCGTGACTTCCAATTGTGATCACATCGCGACGGATGCGGTTTCTACCGGAAGTCCCGTGATTTCAGGACAAATACTTCTTTGTCCCACTATTTGATCGCGAGCGGATTGACCGGCGAGCCCACAGCGCCCGTGATCGGCAGCGCCGGGGCCACGAACATGAACTCGTACACCTTGTCCTCTTCGCAATCGTCGGCGATGTCCTTCAGGTAGAAGATCTCGCCCATGGTCAGCCCCAGGATCGGAATGGCGATCCAGTGCCAGGGCTGGTTGATGTTCTCGTCCGTCTCACACGGACGCACCTCGTTGCCCCAGGTGTCCGACGCGTAGCCGGCGATTTCCTTTTCGTAGATCCATTCCAGGGTCTCGAACGCCATGCCCGGGGCGTCGCCGCCCGCATAGCCGTCCCAGCTGCCGTCGTTCAGGCAGCGTTCCATCATGCCGGTGCGCAGCACGACGAAATCGCCCTTGCGGACCTCGACGCCCTGCTTCTCGCACGCTTCGTCGAGATCGGCGCAGGTGATCGGGTAGCCATCGTCGAGGGCGTCAACACCCTTCACGCGCGCCATGTCGAGGAAGACGCCGCGGCCGGTCATCTTGGCCTTTGTCTTCTCGATGCCGGCCTTCTGCGCACCGGCCGTCGTGACCTCCCGGCAATCATAGCCGTTCCACATGAAGTCCTTGTAGAAGACGTGGCCCAGACCGTCCCACTGGGTACCGCACTGCAGCGGCATCATGATGAGGTCGTCCGCGCCACGGATACCGCGGTGATCCAGCACGCCGGAATAGGCGTCGGTGCCGGTGCGCGTCATCATGTGGATCGGATTGAAACGGCCCATGGCGGGGTAGGGGGTCTTCGCGCCCTGCGGGCCGAACTGGTCATAGTTCAGGCCCATGGACATGACCTTGCCCTTCTTGACGAGCTGGGCGGCACCGACGATGTCGTCGGCGGTCGTGTAGTTGAGGGTGCCGATCTCGTCGTCGTCACCCCACTTGCCCCAGTTCTTGCATTTCTCCGCCCACTCTTCGAGGACTTCGAGGGTGACGCGCATGTCGCTGTTGGGATTGGCCATCGTGCAAATTCCTTCTTGGCTCAGGCTTGGTTTGTATTGAGGTTTTGCGCCGGCATTGCCGGATTCTTGAACAGCTGCGCCATCATCGGCACCAGATGGTCGAGCGCTTCGTCGATATCCGACGGATCGCACGCGCCACTGCTGAGGATCTGGATGCGGCCCGGGTTGGCCAGCGTGTATATCATCGAACCCAGCACGACGTGGAAACGCCAGTAGAGGTCGGTCTCCGGCAGGTCCGGCACTGCTTTGTGCAGCGCCCTGAGGAAGCTGCCGGTCGAATCGTTGAAATGCCGGGCATAGAGCTCACGGGTGTGTTCGGTGTTTTCGGCCAGCATGCGACCGCGAAACCGGGCGAATCCCGTTCCACCGTGTTGGCCGCGCATGCCCGGCTCCAGGAACGCGCGAATGATCTGGTCGAGGAGGGGCGGGCGGCCGGGTTCCTCCCGGCAATCGCTCAGAAGCTTCTCACGTTCTTCCGCGATGGCCATCGCGTGCCGTGCGAACACGGCTTCGAGAAGCCCCAATTTTGAGCCGAAATGATAGTTCGCGGCTGCCGAGTTGGCGCCCGCCTCGGCTGTGATGGCGCGCAGGGAGACCCCGGTGCTGCCGTGCTCGGAGAACAGTTTTTGCGCAGCATCCAGAATGCGCTGGCGGGTCGCTTCCCCGCGCGCATCGCCCGAGACACCGGACGCGTGATCGCTTTCGTCCAACGAAAGTGCGCTCACATTTCCTCCCTTGGCGTCCGTTGGCCGGACGCTCATTCAGGGATACTCAATCAAGCGTTTGATTGAGTCAAACGGAGAGTCGCCTGATCAGGATTTTCGTGCGCCCAGCACCTCCGCCGCCCAGTCCGCCATGTATTCGACGGCCAGCGCACCGTGATCGACCTGGCAGTGTTCGATGCCGCCGTCATTAGCTGTGAACACCTTCAATTCCGCGCGAGGGCTTTTCACGGCCTCTCGGATGGTCTTCTGCGCCATCTCCAGCGGGATCTGGCGGTCGCCCTCGCCATGGACCACCAGGAGCGGGCACTCGATATTGGGCACCGCCTCGTCGAGGTTCATCCGGTCGGTCTGCTCCAGGATTTCCTCGGCGGAATTGGTCCCGAACACCCAGTTCATGTGCTCTTCCCAGTGGGACACGGACAGTTTCGTGCCGGTCCCGGCGAGCCGCCCGCGGGTGATCTTGCCGTAGTCGTTGATGGCGCCCCAGGCGATGGCGCATTTCAGACGGTGCTCGAAGCCGGCCGCACGCGGCACGTAGTAGCCGCCCAGGCTGATGCCCGCCATGCCGATACGGTTCGAATCCACGTCGGCGCGCCCTTCCAGGTAATCGACCGCGGCGCCGGCCGGAATCTCGGTCTCGGGGAACAGCTTCAGGTCACGCAGCCGCAGCGCCTCGCCGACGCCCGGGTGGTCGATCAGCAGGGTGGAGACTCCCCGCGCGGCGTAGGCGCGTGCGACGCCGGCCAGGTAGAGGAACTCCTTCATCACGTCGAGGCCGTCAAAGTGGATGATACAGGGGGCGGGTCCGTCCCCGGTCACGGCCTTCGGGTTCGCAGGGAAGAACAGTGCGGGCAGGCTCGTGTCCTGTCCGTTGTGGCTGTAGGGCACCTCGACCCATTCGACCGGGCCGTTCTCTCGCTCCACGCCTTTCCGGAAGACCTCGAGCATATGCTTATAGGTCTCGATCCGGACCGGATCGTTCGACTTGCACATGCGTTCCGCGGTCATGAAGTACACAGCGGCGCGCTTGTACTTGGCACTGGCGCTGATGCGCCGTCCGGCCGCGTCGTCCTCGTCCGCGAGCCGCTCGCTGCGCTCGCCCAGCATCATCCAGCGCTTGTGCCATGCGTCGTTGGCCGCGTCGTCATTAGCGCCCGCCACGTCCTTCAGCGGGGCCAGCGCTTCATGCACCTCGGACATCACGGCGCCCGCGTTCACGGCCATCATGGCGGCCATCGACCACGGGTAGTTGTCGGGGAAATACTCGAACATCATGTCGGCGGTCTCCTCATATGTTGCGGGGTTTGTCCCCGCTTTCATGTCTCGTCAGGCGTCGGACAGTTCCTTCATCACCTTGTACAGCTCGGCCTGTGCCTCGAAGCCGATCCCCGGGCGGTCCTCGTCCAGGGTCAGGTAACCGTCGATCACTTCGGCGTCGTCGGCGAAGTCCGAGAACATACCGAAGGTGTTCGGATAGGATTCGCACAGCAGCATGCCCAGCCCCGCCGCGATATGCAGCGACATCTGGTTGCCGCCGTGCGGCATCAGGGAATTGGCGTCCCAGCCGTGCTGCCGGAGCATGTCGATCGTGCGGGTCACGGCGACGACGCCGTAGCTCTGGGGCGGGTCGGTCTGCAGCACGTCGTGGCCGGGCCGCATGCCGCCGAACCGCGCGAGGTTCTGCACGTCCTGGGTGGAGAACAGGTTCTCACCGGTCGCGAGCGGCGGTTCATACACCTCGGCGATCTCGGCCATCAGCGCGTAGTCGAGGGGGTCTGTCGCTTCCTCGTACCAGCGCAGCTTGTAGGGCGACATGGCCCTGGCGTACTCGAAGGCCGCCTCGCGGGTCAGGCCGCAATTGGCGTCCACCGCGAGGTTCCAGCCGTCGTCCCCGACCAGCTTCAACACCGCTTCCAACCGCTTCATGTCGTCGGGCACCGACATGCCGCCGATCTTCATTTTCAGCTGGGTGTAGCCGGTATCCAGATAACCCTGCATCTCGTCGAGCAGTTCCGGGATGCCCTTGCCCGGTGCGTACCAGCCGCCGCCGACATAGACGAACATCTTCGGCTTCGCGCCGCCGGGGTTGTATCGCGCCTCGATGGAGCGGAAGGCCGGCTTTTCCTCGATCTTCGCGATCGCGTCCCAGACGGCGAACTCGATCGTGCCGATGCCGACGGAGCGGTCGGAATGTCCGCCCGGCTTCTCGCCCTGCATCATGGCGGCGAGGATCGCCTCGGGATCGAGGTTGTCGCGGTCCTCGTCGATCAGGCTGTCCGGATCGGCGTCGAGGATGCGCGGGATGAACCGCGCGCGCATCTGCGCGCCGCAGGCATAGCGGCCCGTCGAGTTGAAGGCGTAGCCGACGACCGGCTTGCCGTCACGCACGACGTCGGTGATGACGGCGACCACCGAGGTGGTCATCTGGCTGAAATTGAACACCGCGTTGCGCAGGTTCAGGTTCAGGGGAATCGCGATCTCGCGGATGTCGGTAATTCGCATGGTGCGGGAGTCTTACGCTGTCAGTGGGCGCCGGCCAATGGGTCAGGTTTTGGCGCCGCCCGAAAACTTCTCCTTCACCTCACGCCGCTGGACCTTGCCGACGGCGCTGCGCGGCAGGTCATCGACGATGTGGATCGCCTTGGGGGCTTTCACCGAACCGAGTTCGGCCTTGGCGTGGGCGATGATGTCCTCGGGCGAGGCGGACATGCCTTCGCGAAGTTGGACGGCGGCCTCGACCCGCTCGCCCCAGTGATCGTCCTCCGCGCCGAAGACCACGCATTCATAGATCGCCGGGTGCCGGACCAGTGCGCCTTCCACATCGCCGGGATAGACGTTGAACCCGCCCGAGATGATGACGTCGCGTAGCCGGTCCTTCAGGAACAGGTAGCCGCGCTCGTCGATGACGCCGCCGTCGCCCGTATGCAGCCAGCCGTCCTTTATGGTGGCCGCCGTGGCTTCCGGGTTCTTGTAGTAGCCGGTCATGGTCAGCCCGCCGCGCACCACGACCTCGCCGGTCTCGCCCGGCGGCAGGATGTTGCCGTCCGGGTCCATGATCTCGACCCGCATCATCGGTGAAGCCCGTCCGACCGAGCCGTTGTTGGCGTCGTCCTCAAGCTCGGCGGCGGTCATCGCCGTGCAGATCGAGGAGGCTTCGGTCTGGCCGTAGAAGGTCTCGACCGTATGGGGGAAGGCCGCCTGGGCCTGATGCACCTTTTCCGGTGGCATCGGGGCGGCGGCATACATCAGGTGGCGCATATGCGGGAAGGAGCGCTTCTCGAAATCCGGGTCGGCCATCACCTTGTAGATCATGGTCGGCGGCATGAAGATCGTGCTGACGCCGCGCTTCTCGAAGGAGTGCAGGATGCGGTCCGGGTCGGGCGAGGGGAGCACGAGGTTGCGCCCGCCCACCGCGAAGATCGGCAGCATGATGATGAAGGCCGCGTGGCTGACGGGTGCGGCGGCGGCCTGGCAGTCGCTGGTCTCGAAGCGGAAGACGGACTGGAAGTTCGCGATCAGCGTGAGGCCGGTCCGGCAGGGCTGCATCACGGCCTTGGGCAGGCCGGTGGTGCCGCCCGTGAACTTGATGGCCTGCAAGGCCGTGTTCGGGTCCAGCAGGTGCCGGACAGGGCGCTTGCCGCGCCACGCCTCGGCCATGCCCGCGATGCTGTCACGCGTGCCGGTCTCGCCATCCGGCTGCGCCACGATCATCGGCGTGCCGCCGATATCGAAGGCGTCGCGCGCGGCATCGTCGGCGATCATCAGGTCCGGTTCCACCAGATCCATCAGCGCCGTGTTCTCGGCCTTGCCGCTGCGCGGGTTCACCGCCACCCAGACATGGCCCGCGAGCTGGGTCGCGAGAATGCCGACCACATGATCCAGATTGTTGAAGCCGCAGGCGGCGATCTTGGCCTGCGGATGGGGCAGGCGTTCCTGCAGCGCGGTGGCCACAGCCTCCACCCGCGCAACCAGTTCGCGATAGGTCAGCCGGGTGTTGTCGTCTTCCAGCGCGATGCCGTCGGGATTGATCTGGCGGCCACGGTAGAGCGTGTCGATGGGGAGCATGGGGCGTTTCTTGTCGTTGGGGAACCGGGTAGATAAATCGGGTGTCGTGCAGGCCAAGCCGCTTCGCGTAACATGAGGGTGAACGGACGGGTGGAACACCGCACGATACGCGGTGGCTCGGTCTCACATTCTGGGAGAAAACAATGGCAAAGCAGATCGAACATATCCACTGGCCGGATGCGCCGGATATCTGGATGCCCTATGCGCCGGCCATCAAGGTCACGGGCGGCACCACGGTCTATCTGGCGGGTGTGACGGCGGCGCCGGTGTATCACAGCCACCCGCACATCCCGGAAGAGTTCGCTTCCATGCCCGACGACATGGAAGGCCAGGCGCGCGCCGCGCTGGAGAATTTGAAAAAGGGCCTGGAGGCGGTCGGCGCCACCTTCGACGATGTGGTGGTCGCGGACCGGTTCCTGACCGATATGGAAGGCCAGGACGATCTGAATCGTGTCTGGGCCGAGTATTTCGGCAACGCCAAACCGGCGACCACGACCGTGCAGGTGGTCCGCCTCGCGACCGACCCGCGCTGCAAGGTCGAGATTAACGCAACGGCCGTGATCGGCTGAGGGGCTACACCTTCGGCGGGTCGCGGTAGCGCAGGATCAGGTCGTCGGGGTCCAGGCTGTCCACCTGCCGCAGTTTGGGGAACAGCCAGGTGAAGGTGGCTGCCACCGTCACCGTCGCCGCGCCGCCCACGACCACCGCCGGGACCGTGCCCCACCAGTGGGCGGTGACGCCGGACTCGAACTCGCCCAGTTCGTTGGACGCGCCGATGAACACCGCCGTCACGGCGCTGACGCGCCCGCGCATGTCGTCGGGGGTGATGATTTGCACCAGGTTCTGGCGCACGAAGACGCTGACGGAATCGGCCAGACCCATCACCATCAGCGCGCCCAGCGACAGCCAGAAGATTTCCGACAGGCCGAAGACGATGACGCCCACGCCGAACAGGCCGACGGCGAACAGCAGCTTGCGGCCCGCATGGCGGCGGATCGGCATCTGGGTCATGCAGACCGCGCCGACAAAGGATCCTGCCGTGAAGGCCGAGCGCAGGATGCCGAACCCGTCTGCGCCGACACCCAGGATGTCGGTGGCATAGACCGGCAGCAGCGCGATGGCGCCGCCGAACAGCACGGCGAACAGGTCGAGCCCGATGGCGCCCAGAATCACCTGCCGCGAGGCGATGAACTTGAAGCCCGCCAGGATGTTGGCGATGTTGATCGGGGCGGTGCTGCGGACCTGCACGGGTTTCCGGATCATCGCGGCCAGCAGTGTGGATCCCACGAAAAACGCCACGGCGAGGATATAGACGAAGAACTCGTCCTCGCCGCGCGCCGCGCCATAGGCGATCAGCAGGCCCGCCGCCGTCGGGCCGATGATGCGCGCCATCTGGAAGCCGGAGGCCGACCAGGCGATGGCGTTGGCCAGGTCCGTCGAGGGGACGAGGTTGGGCACGATGGCCATCTGCGCCGGGGCCTGGAAGGCGCGCGCCACCCCGAACAGCACGAGGATCGCAAGGATCGCGGTGAAGTCGATAGACCCGGTCCACGTCCCCCACAGCAGGGCTGCGGCGCAGACGGTCTGCAGGGCGACGCAGCCCAGGATGATGCGCATGCGCGGCAGCCGGTCCGCCGCCACGCCGGAAACAAGGAACAGCAGCGCGAAGGGCGCGAACTGGGCGAAGCCGATCAGGCCAAGGTTCAGTTCGCTGCCGGTCAGGCGATAGACCTGCCAGCCGACCGTGGTCACCAGCATTTCCGTCGCCAGGATTCCCGATGCGCGGGTCGCCCAGAAATAGCGGAAGTCGCGGTGCCGGAATGCGCGCATGCCCGTCAGCGAACTGCGGGTTTCGGATGGAGGTGCGGGGTCTGTCATCAAGGATCGGGGCGCGGGTGCTGCAACGGCAGCGAGGCCGGTTAGGTAGCTGCACCGGTTTCGCGTGTCAAAGTCGTAGAAGCACCGCTATCCTCCCGGCTTCTTATCGTTCGCGACAGAGACATCCACGATGGCCGAAAACAGGAAACGCCCGGAAGATTTGCGCAGCCACAACTGGCTCGACGGCGACAGCATGCGCGCCTTCGCGCACCGGGGCCGTCTGCGCCAGCTCGGCTTCAGCCCGGACGACTTCGCGGGCAAGCCGGTGATCGGCATCCTCAACACCTGGTCCGACCTCAACACCTGCCACGGCCACTTCCCCGAGCGGGTGGAGCAGATCAAGCGCGGCGTCTTCCAGGCGGGCGGCTTCCCGGTGGAGATGCCGGCGATCACGCTGGGCGAGATCCTGATGAAGCCGACCACCATGCTCTACCGCAACATGCTGGCGATGGAGGCGGAGGAGTTGATCCGCTCCTACCCCGTCGATGGCGTGGTGCTGATGGGCGGCTGCGACAAGACCACGCCCGCGCTCATCATGGGCGCGGTCTCGGCGGGGCTGCCGCTGATCTTCATGCCCGCGGGCACCATGCTGCGCGGCTTCTGGAACGGCCAGACCATGGGCAGCGGCACCGACCACTAGAAATATTACGCCGAGTTCCGGGCCGGGAATGTCGGCGCCGAGGTGGTGGACGAGGTGGTGGCCGGCACCGCGCGTTCGGCGGGCACCTGCATGACCATGGGCACGGCGGCGACCATGATGTCGATCACCGAGGCGCTGGGCCTGTCCCTGCCGGGGTCGTCCTCCATCCCCGCGCCCGACGCGAACCACGGCGTGATGGCGGCGGCGACCGGGCGGCGCATCGTCGAGATGATCTGGGAGGATCTGACGCCGGATAAAATCCTCACGCCCGCCTCCTTCGACAACGCTATCACCGTCGATATGGCGATCGGCGGCTCGACCAACGCGATCATCCATCTGGTCGCCATGGCGGGCCGCGCCGGGGTGAACCTGCCGCTCTCGCGCTTTGACGAGATTTCGCGGCGCACCCCGTGGCTGGCGAACATCCGCCCGTCCGGCGAGTACCTGATGGAGGATTTCTATTATGCGGGCGGCCTGCGCGCGCTGATGCGCCAGCTCGAAGACCTGCTCGACGGCGGCGCCATGACCGTCGTGGGCGTCACGCTGGGGGAGACCTGGAAGGACGCCGAAATCCACAACCCCGACGTCATCCGCCCGCGCGACAACCCGCTGGGGCCGGACGGCGGCACGGTGGTGCTGAAAGGCTCGCTCGCGCCCGACGGTGCGGT
>Ga0255751_10005644_pt1 | contig 11109 bp, 28 predicted proteins | sample 071ome_20_FD_179951 | JGI IMG/M metagenome (GOLD analysis project Ga0255751, IMG submission 179951) | Coastal salt marsh microbial communities from the Groves Creek Marsh, Skidaway Island, Georgia - 071412BT metaG (version 2) | ecosystem: Environmental > Aquatic > Marine > Intertidal zone >...
ATGTCAGGCGACACTCACAGTGTAAGACTTATGAGGAACTTGATAGTATTTCAGTTCATCAGCAATACGTTGCACCAAGTTCTCCATCTGACGATCACGACCACGAAGAGACTTAGTTGCCTTGAGACGACGATACTCAACGAGATTGGTGATGTCACCGTTAGGTTCGATACGCTGAACCTCGATGCAGTAGCGGTTCATGGGGTGCTCCCTTGACGACTTCTATAGAATACACGAGATGGGGGTGGAGCACAATGGGGGTTGTGCCACTAGGTCAAGTGTCCTCAACCTACATGTTTATACTTACTACACCAGAAGTCTTCTGGTACAATACGCCAATCTTTGTATTCTGTTGCTTTCTCATCAGCATATGGCATTGGTGGATTATACCTACACGAATACCATTTCTTACCATCTTTATCAGGGAATGAAGATGGTGCTGCCCACATACATTTACTACATTTCATTAGACTACCTCAGTCCAGCGTTTGTGTTCTGCTTTAGTGATACGTCCGTCTTCCAACAGATTATCACATACTTGACAAAATACTTGAAACTTAAAGTATCTGTCCATTTTGATAGTATTGTCCGTGTTGTCATCACATACTTCACGGACAATACGAAGGATTGCTGCTTTTCTAGACATCAATCAAACTCCTAGGATTATGATTGTAGATAAAGATACAATGCTAGTTCTCGCGTCTTAGCACTATTTTGATGTCCATTACCAATAGATCTGGCAATGTCAAAAATACGACCATGAGATCCTCTATCTTCATCATTATACCTGATAGTTTTAGTGGCAATGAAATCTACGTCATAACACACAAACTCGCCATAATCTCTCCATGGATTGTATGATATGGAGTTGTTAATTTTGACTAGACCAAGATCAATATCTTTTGTGTCACTAGGATTAGCAGATTTTGCAACAACAAGACTTACGCTGCCTGATTTTAGATCGTATTTTTTGGGACCACATCCTAACACACTAGACAACTTACCAGTGGTAAAAAGGTCATGATGAGTATATTCATGACCTTCTGGTGTTTGATAGATGGAGAGATAAACAATGTTGGACATCAATCAAACTCCAAGGAATTGGTGCAGTTCATCAACAGTCATCTCAAGTTCTGCTGCTGCTTCTTCATCCCATTCACGATTGTTACGCTCACATTGCTCAATGAACTCAGGATCGTTTGCCATACCTTCAACAATATCATCGAAGGTGAGAGACATATCAGCATCGATAGCATCGAGAAGACGCTGACCAATAGCAATATCTTCATCAGTCATAAATGAACCATCACCCATATCAAAGATCTCGCCAGGCATGTCCATGATTTCGTCCCACATAATAATCAAATGGTAGTGTGTGAGTGTTGAGAGTTTATCACCAGCAGTAGAGTTGCCAACTGACTCGCTAGGAGTGATGATTGGGTGTCCTGTGCCCCCCTCAACATTGATAATATACGGTCAATCGAGCAGCATTGCAATGGGGGTTGTGCCACTAGAAGAACTGTCTGCTTGCTCTATACGTTGTTGAGCAATGGTGTAATACTCTTGATTCGATTCCATACCAATAAATCTACGTTTGAGATTGATTGCAGCAACACCAGTAGAACCAGATCCCATACAATTATCAAGTATAGTATCACCCTCATTTGTATATGTGTGAATTAACCACTCCATCAATGGCACTGGTTTTTGTGTAGGATGTACCTGTTGTTGAGCACTAAAGTCGCGTGAGATGTTAAGAATAGATTTAGGATAACGTGTTCCCTTGTTCTCAAACTCTTTGCGTGGTTTCATACCATAACCATGGTCATTTTTTCGACCCACATATCCCTCTGGATTCTTACTCTTACGAGCATATGGTTCTCCTACTTCCATTTGTGGATTATACACACCACCCGGTTTCTTTGCAAACAATAGTATATTTTCATGTGTCTTCATTGGTCTATATTTTGCAAGACCAGGAGAACCACATTTATTTTTATTCCATACTAATTCATATTTGAACCATTTAATCTTAGAGCATATCAACTGTGCAGAGAATGGTTGTGATCCAAACAGACACATCATGCCCTTGGGTTTAATAATACGTCCATATTGTTCCCACATGGCATCAAAATCCAATACTTCATCCCATTTGATGCTGGTGGTGCCGTATGGTGGGTCACAGCAAATAAAATCGACTGATTCATCAGGAATCTCACGCATGAGTTCCAAACAGTCACCTAATTGTAAATCAAAGGGCATCGAAACCGTCATGAGCACTAATCTTTTTACGAACAGAGTCTATGTAGCATCCAACCAGAAAATCATACGCTTCGCTGTAGGTGCGTTGCATAGGGTTGGTGTTATCCTTCCACTTTATCTGGAATGGCAGGTTGTTACCATTGGCAGTGAGTTTGCTGAGAGACTTGAGTGAAGTGAGATGAACCTCATTGTTTGTCTTATTCAAGGAGAGAATATAATAATCACGATTATTCTCTCCACTGTGATTCTTCAGAGCATCTTGAAACTTCTTCCACGATGATACATTCAACTTATCCTCAGGCAGATCAGTCAGAGCATACAAAATTGCTGCTTTGGAAGAGAAGTTATCAGCAGCACTACCATACTTGGATGACTTGATGTTGAAATAATATCCAAAGATCTTTACATCCCACCAGCAACGCGGAGGTGGTTTGATGATGTTCTCCTCACCATACTTTTCAATCAGCAGATCAATGATAGTATCCTCATCATCAATACTATTTACACGACCATCTTCATGACTTTCACTGACAGCGATAGAAATACTGTTGAGAAACTCAACAACTTCAAGAAGTTTTGTGGGAAACATAGGATTCTCAGGTATGTTGATAATATAAAACACACAGAAGGTTTCCGCAACCCCCTGTGTGACAGTTTAGTTAGTGTCCTTTTTTACCTTGACCGTGAAACGGTCCTGTAGCAGTCTCGGGCAGTCAGTCTTACGATTCCCCACGTTGATGGGTTTAGGCACCTTAGAGCGTCTCCTAGGTGCTGCTGGTGGTGCTTTGACCGTAACGTATGTCTCAACGTCAGCAAATAGTTTCTGTTTTGGTGCTTTCTTTGCTGTTTTGGAGATACTCTTGCCAGAAGTCTTTGTCGAACTCTTTACCTTCGCTTTCGCTTTCGTAGTAGTCTTCTTCTCGCATTTGAATGGTTCGTAGTTAGGATGTGTATCTATTTTAGGTGATGTTGGTTTGTACCTATCTAAGTATTTTTGTAGATGAGATGAATGACAGAACCAACACACCTTTACATTCTTATCTTCCTTATACTCAAGGCGATAACCAAATGTATTAGAGTGTGGGAATAGTTCCTTCATTACCAATCATGAATTGTTTTGCAATTTGAAACTGTCTATCTTGTTCTGGTGTGGTGTTATTAAAATTTTGTGTATTTTGTACGGTAAGATCAAACGATATGGTATATCTTTCACCAACACTAGGAATTGTCCAGTGTGTTAAATGTGATGGAAATAGTATTACTGTTCCCTCTGTTAAATGATTTGTTTCGTATATTGTTCTGGCATATCTCCAGTTTCCTACATTCATATTATTCATGAATCTAGTAGGATTTGGTGATTCACTATGAATAATATAAATGCCACTAATATCAACAGAGTGATGTGAGTGTGGTTCAATAAATGAACCACTCTCATAATAATTAAACCATAACTTGTCAATACTGTAATGTACTGGTCGCTCAGGTATATTTGGGTTAATCTTAAATAATGCTGCTGTCAAAGCATCTACACTTTCCCATATAATTGCTTTATTCCACTCTTCAGTGAATCTGAAGTGTGGATATGATGGGTCACTATCGCCATTAAATTGTTGAACAAAATTGCTAGTAACTTTACCATCTTCAATGGTGCATAATTTATGTTCAATGTATGCGTTTATTTTATTGATCGTATCAGATTTGAAACGATCATGACCCTCTGGTTTATGTGTGAATACAAACGGTGAGTCAAAGAAATAAATATCACTCATTTTTGTTTTTACGTCCGCGCTTCTTACGTTTCTTCAATCGTTGGTCCATCAATTCTTGATAAATGTCAACAAGTTCTTCCTCATCAAAATACTCAATATGTGTATTTTTATTAGGATCAAACCATTCGTAGAACTCATCACCAAGAGCGATAGCATCTTCCATACGACCTTTCCGCATCAGATACTTAAATCTACGATTGCGATTAGATAGAATAGATTCTACTTGGTCGCTTAGTTTCTGCTGCTTACTCATCAATGCACTCCAAACGATTGTTAAGATGGTCATAGGACACAAGTTTGTATCCTTTCAGTTTATTCTCTATAGTATGATAGAACTCAAGCGGAAACTTGTGGTGATACACCCAGAATACTTTCTTTTCTCGTGTACTACAAGTTTCCTTGGGTCGTACACTCATTTTATCATAGTTAATCTCCATCCACTTGCGTAGGTCAGAGATAACAAATTGTGATAGTCGTTGTGCCTTAATCATTTAACAAAGATAGCATAGGTTTGAAGGTCATGTTCTTGCTGTAAATCTGCTGCTTGCTTGACAAGATTACACATGTGTGCTACATGTTCGATGTCTTCATCACAAGGATCAAAATCATAAGCAGAATCCCATTCTACTGTGCCATCAACACAAACAGGAGCACCAAACACAGAACCATCATCGTCAATAGCGTAAGCGTTACCATCAGAAACCAAGTAGAAGCGCGGAGCAGTCATTGGAGGAAAGAGGAGAGGATACTATAATTTAGCACACTTTGGTGCTGGTGTCAAGCGTATTCAGAAATGGTTTTGATTAGGTTTTCAATCTCAGACGTGTTTTTGAAGTGAAACCACTCACCATGACGATGATTATCTAGCGCAATGCTGTGTGCTAGTGCCTCAAATCGTTTCATGTCCGTATCAATACCTTGCCAATAACCCATTACTTTAATTCTATTACCATTGTAATGTTGAATGTCTTTGTAACGTCTGGTGATACTATTAGTATAACCAATTTTGACATTACCCATGGGTATGCCATGCTTAGAGCACTCAGCAAAAACATAGACAAACGCCTCACCTGGACGTTTATCATCCTTGACAAATCCAGCAAAAGGTGTATCATCAACACCTTCTGCTAAAAGAGGTTGTGGAAGTTTCTGTCCGTTCATAATCAACCAACATAGTGTGGATTGCGGTACAGATAACCGCCCGCCCAATCAGCATTATCAAACATGAACTCACGTTCTTTGATGATAAGCATATTGAAGCGCACACCTTTAGCGGGTGCTTTTACTGATGCTGCCTTATAGACTTCACCAGTCTTCTTATCAATGAAAGCGTGGATAGAACTACGCTTGCCATCAATATACATCCAGATCTTGTGATACTTACGACCAGAAGAATCTAACTGGAAGTCATAATCACACTCACCACGACGCAGTGCTTCAAGACGCTCTACAAAATAGTTGCCTTGAACTGAATTAGGAGTACCATAAGTGTATTCATAATCAGCGATAGAACGCTTACAAGACTTGATGCTGTAAGCAATGTAATCTTCACGCAGTTTATCACACAGAGTCAGGCAATGCTTGACAATGTTGAGTTGAATGTCATTGCGAGCATCCTGAGTAGCAACGAAGTCGCTAAACTCTTGCTTGGTAGGATTGGGAAGCGAAATCATGGTGCTCTCTTGACTACCTTGTTAATATAGGGCATCAAGCGGTCTCTGGCAAGAGGTCATGGACACTTATACAACTGGCACCCAGGGGTGGCGTCATCGCAGAGTATGGTGTAACTTTGGTCGCCAACTTACCCACCTTCTTAGCATTTACTGGAGAATAGATTTGCATAGTTTTCTTCTTCAAGAATCCCCAGATAGTCTTCACTTCTTCAGTAGTGTATGAATACTCACGCTCATCAACTAACCAAATTGCGTGATACTGTGTGTTCCAATCACGTTGAATCTCGTAGTGATAGTTATCAGGTGCCTTCGGCAGTGTCACTTTGCTCATCTTCAAACTCCTTCAGTAATGCGTGTAGTTTAGCAGACAACTCTTTCATGGATGCCATTTCTTCAGCATCCAACACATCTTTTAACATTTCCCAATCCGGTTCTTCCATTTTAATATACAAATAAGAAATTGTTTACAAATTGTTTTGCTTTGTCCTCATCAAATGTACTCTTCATGAATCCAAAGATAGGATCTAATCTACGCATGTAGTCATCAAAATCACGATAATATGACGTATCATAACCAAATGGCGCATCAGTATAAACTATCTGTTTATAGATGTTGAGATACTCAGCAAATATATCTAGATAATTATCTACTTCATCCATTCCACATTTGCGTACAAATATATGCTCGCTGAAATGATTACCCATCTCAAAGAATCTATACGATTCATTTGCTTTGGGTAGAGCATCACCAACAGAGAACAAATGATTCTCTACAGGATGTTGGAAATCAAATACTATGATAACCTTATTCTCAGAGAATCCCATTAAATCCATACCAAAACAAGGTGTATTCTTACCTGTTAATGGATATAATATGTGATTGTAGATTTGTGTCTTTTCATTACACACAAATGCCTCTCTGGTTCTAAGAAAATAACCACCACGATAAATGTTACCATCCATCATCATTTTACCTTCCCAGTGGTCCCAAACTGTATCTAGTTTGAGTTCTGGAAAGGTATTGAATAGTATCTCTCTGTAGTTACACCAGAGGTCTTTCACAGCGTAATATGGTCTCCAGTTTGATTAGGAAAGTCCGCCCAGGCATCCTCATTTAATAGTTGAGGTTCATAATAATTCATGCCAGTGATAGTATCAGTCTTACGATGTCCGTTAATCATCATCTTTGCTGCTTTATACTTTTCAGCAAATCGTTGATGATATTGAATCCAGTCATCCATCTCTTTAACTAAATCATCATAAAACTCTTTTGCTGTTTTGTCATCATCATTCAAATAATCAGAGATAACATCACCAAGACGGTCTCTACGTTGGTCGTTGTAAGATTTCATCATGTATGCCTCAAAAGATGGGTCTGGAATTAAGTCAGGGCGTCCTTCAATCGTCATAAACTTTACACTCAAGTGCTGATGGATTCATATCACAGTATAGTTCAAGTGGAGTGGGATCGTGATGGTCTCCTGCTTCAATCTCTTCCTTATGGTGTTCTGCATATGCTTCTAGGTCATGCAACTCACCTTCAATATGGCGTCGTTGTTGTGGTGATGTAGTGGGGTCTTGAAGAATATCCTTATCCTTCTGAATATGCTGCTCGATACTATCCATTTTTACCCTCCTTAAGTTCTTCTAGTGTGTCTAAGAGATTGTCGTGCATTTGCATCATCTCGATACTATGTATCATCTCAGCAATCTGCTTCGCAACAATACTACGCTCACCTCGCGCAGCAAATGCTAGAGCATTGCGTAATGATTGTTCTGCTTCTTGTAATGAATCTGTTACTGATTGTGATAATGCCATTAAAGTTTGCCTCCAACAGTTCCGCTATTGATAACGCGGGTGTATAAATGTAATGTTCCTTCCTGTTCGCATTTAAGATGCCATCGTGTCATATTGATGACAATCTCTTTTGTAAGTCCAAACAGAAAATCTTTACCTGTGTCTTTACGAACACTTTTCCACATGAATCGACTTTGCTCTACATAGAAAGCATCGTCAATCCAATCTACTTCAGCAATTTCTGGATGTTCGTTAGTCATTAGGTAGTCCGTGTTCTTTTCTAATTCGTTTGACCTCTTGTTTCATTCTCCACACATCATAATGCAGACGTGGTGCCAATGTCAAGATAAACCAGCGTCTCCTGACATTGACCCAGAACCATGAGAATTGTAACCATACCCAAGCAGAGACATTTTCATCCACTGACATTACATAGACAGCAAATACAAATAGTGCTAGCAAGGTGTAGTAATAAGTTTCAGTCACGTTGCCTCCAATCATCAGGTTTATCTTGCTTGAACCAATCTACGATCTCATCAGCACCACTGAAACCCGTCTTGTAATTGGATGGGTCCGGGTCTCCTAACCCCATCCTATTCATAAAATCATCCATGCTACCCTCTTGGATGTCATTTGCGGCACATCTGCGTGCTTTGTTTAACCAGTCGCGTGCTGTTGTATGTCTCTTGGCAAGTTTCTCTGCCCAAATCATATCTTCTAGTTTAACTTCCTCCTTGTTCGCAATCTTCTTACAGATGAACTCTAACCTTAGTCTGTATTGAGTGGATAGCATATTATTCGTCCGAGAGATAGTGCTCTAGTTGGTTAATCCTACTAAACTCCTGATACGCTGCTTCTGAGCGAAGGTGAAGAATATCACGCAGGTCATCCATAATAAATGTAGGATCAATACCATCTTCCAAGTATTTATCGAGTGCTTCCTTGAGATAGCGATACCTATGCCACTCAGGACTGTATGGTTTGTAGTTCATTGGTTTTTTAGAAATTTACGACACTTTTTAACCTCTTTCAATTCATCTTTAATCATTTGATACGCATCTTCAGCACTGATGCGTCGAGACATTTCCATGGCGGTAATAATCTCAACGCGAGTGCCAAAGTGCTTCAGTGCTTCTTCAAAGCAGTTAAGTTCCTCATACATAACGGGTCTCCGTGGCAGCAATACCTTTGACAAAGATGCAATCAATCACATCCTGAAGACGTTGCTCTGTACGCTGTCCGTAGTTGGCAAACACAGGAACAGTGACAAAACCAGTCTTCTTACGATAAAACTCACACTTACCAGCAGGAATCTTACCGGATGCAATATCAGCAGCATCATCTTTATCTAGGCGAATCACACGCCCGATAGTCTGTGCCATCTCGATGATAGGCAGACAACGGAGCATGATAGTATGCGTCAGACCAGGGCAGTTGATACCCTCAGCAAGGATGCTGTAGTGGAAGATGATGAACTTACGATTAGGATCGAGACCCCAAGCAGTAAGAGTGTTGAAGAACTCCTCACGACCAACTTTACGGTCATTGACATAGGCACCATGCTTAGCAGTAATATGCAGCACATCATAACCCAGTTGAGAGAAATGATGACACACATCAGTTTGAGTCAGCAAACGCCACAGAACCTTGGTGTTAGGAGCAGCAACCAGAATCTTCTGTGCTTGCTCATCATCAAGGTCGCGCACAATGTCAAGCAGCACCTGACGGTCATTGTCAGCAGCAGCGGCAGACTTTTGACGCTGGAAATCTACCTTATGAGAAGTGATGGTAGGTGGCAGGATGCTACCGCTAGCAATCAATTCAGGAGCAGGAACAGAGATAAGTTCCTCACCATACACACTGGTATTGTTCATACCATTAGCGTAGGGAGAACGGTGATAACGAGGAGTAGCAGTAAAGAAGTATGCTCGCTCAGCATTACCACTGACATCAGCAACAGAAGGGAAGAAGTCACGACGAACACTATTGTGTGCCTCGTCAAAGTATGCGTAATCAACATCAACCTCCGCCTCTACAATACGATGGAGAGACTGATAGGTGGTGAAGATAAGTTCGTGAATACCAGCAGTCTTACAAACTTTGTGGTGGCAAGCAATATCGTTTGCCTTGGTGCTGCTGTTGAAAGAAGTCTCACCGCTGTGAACGTGCATCACAGCAACATCAACAGTACCATTGAGAGCACTGAAGAACTCCTCACACAGTTGGTTAGCGAGAAGAATACGAGGAGCAACGATAACAACAGTCTTAGGATTGATAGCAGTCATAAGACGACGCTCAACATCCTTGATAGCAATCAGAGTCTTACCACCACCAGTGGGGATGGTAATACGACCATGAGTGGATGCCTGCATGGCATCGAGAGCACGTTCTTGATGGGCGCGAAGACGCATGGGACAACCACGAATGTCTAGACAATATAAACCCCCTCACGGGATGCCGCAAGGGGGTGTGTGACAGTTTAGAAATTGTTTGTCCAGACCATATATCCTTCTTTATCATATACTTCACAATATATGTAATATAATGGATCTATACTCTCCATATTTGTTCTAAATGAGAATACTTCGTCAGCATATTCTCTTGCCATAATATCACTTTGAAATTCTAGATAGTTATCATCTTCACGTTTTAGAGATTCGTAAATCTCGTCAGGTATTTTTCCTTTGTAAAATTCTAGTATTTTTGTAAGTTCTTCATCTGTTCTTGGTTTTACTTCATAATATACTACCGCACGTTTATGAGTAGTGCAGTATGAACCAACCATTTCGTGATGTTTAATAATTTTCATTACTGTATACCGTCTCTATATTGTGCCCGAGTAGAAAAATTTCGTTTTAATTCATATTCTAAACCCTGAATACCATCATGAAATGTATCATAAAAATCAGAGTTACGTTCTAACTTATCATACATTTGTTGTGAAAATGTAACCATTTTTTCGTTAAAATGTCTAACTCTAGGATCTTGAAATGTGGATTGTATCCAAAATACAACCACGTCCCTATTTCCAGAAGTAACTTTATCAACCCAGTGTGGTATTCCAGTATCATATAAAATTAGTTGCCCTCTTTTTAATTTTATTGGTATACTATAAGATTTGTCTAGAGATACATCTAAATTTAATTCACCCCCATCATAGTCATCAGGATTACCAATAAAAATGGTACAACTATAATCAGAATAACATGTACGAACTTCTGTTGGTCCATCTGATTTATAAATTAGACGATCCATCCAGGTGCTGTCGTGATGATATTTATATTCACCACCTTCCCTATATCTTAAAAATTTGGGACCTGTATGTGATAATAATCCAGTAAATTTAGTAAACCATCCATTTCTATGGATTGCTCCTCTAAAAATATTCAAACATTTTGCGTATGAAGCAGATTTGACAGGAATTTCAAAATTAGATTTGTCGTCACACTTTTTCTCTTTTGATCTCATTCCCGCATGAAAAATCATCTTACCAACATGCCACTTTGCTTTATCATAACATTCATCTAAAGCATCACATTCATCTTCAGTAAAAAAATCAAATACTCTAATCATATTCTGTGCCGTCAATAATATTTAATTCCCAATT
>Ga0255751_10005651_pt1 | contig 11099 bp, 17 predicted proteins | sample 071ome_20_FD_179951 | JGI IMG/M metagenome (GOLD analysis project Ga0255751, IMG submission 179951) | Coastal salt marsh microbial communities from the Groves Creek Marsh, Skidaway Island, Georgia - 071412BT metaG (version 2) | ecosystem: Environmental > Aquatic > Marine > Intertidal zone >...
CTGGTTTCATCTGAGTTTAACCATTGGTTCATTAACTCAGTACGAATTTTGTTGACAGACTCGATAAAAATCTCGTCTTCTAAAATTTGTTTAGCTCTATGGCCTCGTTGAATTTCTTTTTCTTTATTTACCACGAGTAAATCCTATTCCTTGGAATTTTTCTGTATTATACATTTTGGTTGGGCCTTTTTGTTTCATCTCAAACATTCTCTGTGCTTCTCCACCAGAAGTATCACCACGATTATTACCGGTATAAGAAACTGTATTACCACCACCATATTGTGACTGGTTAGGTGTTTGTTGAACTGCTAATCCAGAATAAACATCACCCATATCATCAGATTTATCTCCTCTACTTTGTACCATGTACACTGGTTCATTTTGTTGAGTTTGTGGATTGTATCTGTAATCATAAGGATTATCTGCTTTAGCATCTAAATTTAATCCTTGTTGTCTAGCCAGGTTTTGTTCAAATGCCTGGTTGTTTTGAACTAAATTTAAATTACCACCTTTAGCAAAAGTCAGCGTTCCGTCATCGGCACGATCTAAGACACCAGAATTAACTAATCGATTAGTGTCTAGGTATGTCATCAGTTGGCCCATAGGAGTAAATTTTCTAAAGAGTCCACCGAGACCATCACCATAAGGATCAATAGGCCCTGAACCAAAGTATTCACTACCTAACCCCATATTCATAAACGCATTTTGTTCTGGGCTATAAACACTGCCTACTCCTCGATAAGGTAACTCAGGTGTTTGATTGTCATCATTATCATCATTGTTTTCAACAATATCGACACATTGACCTAAGACCGGATCATACGTTTGACCAATCGGACACGCATACGGATCTTCGGGGGTGCTTTCTGTGACTGTCGGTTGAAAGACCGGATTAGGATAGGTTGCAGTCGGATCAAGTTCACCAGCCAGTTCTTGTTGAGTTCTTAAATCAAAATAAGGATTACGATACATACCAGCAGAGTTAGTGTTGTATGTCGGTTCATTATTTATTCTACTTTGGATGACATCTTGGTATGTTTTTGTTTTGTTGAAGGGTTGAAACATTATTTACCTCGTAATATATCCTTTGCTAATTTTTCGTTTTCTAATTGTTCTCTATTTTGTTCATTCACAATTTGTGATGCTAATTTTTCTTTTTGATAACTTTCTAAATTCTGATCTCTAATCACTTCTGTTGCCAGGCGTTGTTGATCTAAGTCTAATCTTTCTCTTTTGAGTTGATCGTCTTGTCTCATTTTCGTAGCTTTTAATTGAGCGTCTGTTTGTTGCTTTTGGGCCTTTAACTGTAACTCAGCTCTTTCTTTAGCTTGTTTCATCATTAGCTCTTGTTGAGCTAGAGCCATGGCTGGATCAGGTTTTTTTGGCATCGGTTGTTTCGGAGGTTGTGTTGCTGGGTTATTAAAGAACTGGTTCGCATCTTTGTATCCAGCATTCTCCAGGTATCGTTCAATGGTATTGTAGATTTTTTGTGTATCTACCAGACCCATACCACCACGAGAGATTAATTTTTCTTGAACATTTAAAATTCTCGTTAAAACATCCAGGCGTTGATCTTGTGATCCTGTACCGAGTCCGACAACAACAGTGGCATTGTATCGATCTACCCATTCTCTAGGATTAATCGGTACAAACTTTCCTCTTAGTTTAATAATTCTTTCGTGATCCTGGTGAGTACAAATCAAAGTTAATAATCCCTGGAATAATTTTTTCACACCATCAGCAAAGTTACGAGCTATCATCTCTATTCGTTGTGTAGAGGCGTTCATCATTAAGTTTGAACTAACAGCTGTGGTATGAGATTTATTGATTTGATCGGCATCTAATCCCATTTGAACTTTTGAGACACCTGATCTAGCTTCTCTGATTTCGTCAATCTTGCCTATCATGGAGAGGCCTTCATTAATGAAGTTAGGGGTTGCCAGGGGTTTCACAGCATCCGGTGATTTCACTCGAACAATACCACCAGGGCGAGACACTAACAGATCATCTATATTCGCCATGGAGTCCTGGACTACTAATCGAGAGTTGTTCTGGAGGTAGGCGTTGTTTAAGATTTGTCTCAGTAAGGTAGTTTTGATTTCCTGGATATCACCAATTAAGTCGTACATGGATAATCCAAAGAAACGATGAGGCATCGGAGTTGCAACAGCCATCGCATAAGGAATTTGTTCAATCTCTTCGTTTTCTAAGAGTTGATAATTATTATAGCCATTACCACCCACTGTCACTTTTCTGAGTTCAGCAATTCCGTCACCATCAAAATCACATTTCAAATAACACTCCGTCACTAAGACTGTGGTCATCGAAGGATCAATATTTTGATAATTAAAATCAGTAGTGTGGTCTTCGTAAGATTTACGAGTTACAGCTTCATCATTGTAAACTTCTTCATCACTCGGTGGGAGGTCTTCTACGATCTTACGATCAAAACCCATATCCACTAATTCTGATCTCGTTTTATAAACTCGTTGAGCGATAAAATTACAATCATCTAAAGAGGTGGCATATCGAGAGACCATCATGTTTTCGGGTGGTACATTCTCAATGCAAACACGACCAATATCTTTAACTCGTTTGACTTCTACATCATACAAAGTCATTCCCTGGTCATTTTGTTCTTCTTCTAAAGAGATAATCTCAATATCTTCATCCAGGAGTAATTTTTGATATTCTTCTTCGGTGAGTTGAGAGTAACTTTCTTTTTTCTGTTCCTGAGAAGTCTTCCAATAGAATTTGACAAAACCATTTTTAGAGATCAGGGCATCTTTAAACATCGTATGCAATAACTGATAACCATTATTGTCTTTTGAAAAGATATGATTGATATAATCAGTTGCCTGGTCAGCAAATTCGACATCTTCAGGTTGTTGAGCTTCAAATCGAACAATACTTTCACCCTGGGTAAAAATTCTCATCATGGAAGGCATGATCGTTTCAATCGTCTCTAATAAATCTTGCGAGACTACTTGAGACTGACCTTCAACTTCATTACCTAAGGGTTCCCCCAGGTAAAATTTTAAACCTTGTCTTCGATGTTCTGATAAATCTCCACCATAAAATCCTAATGAGTTAGTGATCTCTTGGGAAACGAGAGATAATAATTTGTCTTTGTTTAATTTTGCCATGTTATACGATTGCTAATTGAGGGTAATTAATTTTAGAACTCCAATGTTTACTTTCATTCAACCCTACGCACATATATCGAAATGCGTCTGCACTGTGCGAAGTCCAGTTGTGTTCTGGTCTATTCTTACTTTCTCCTTTTTCATTGGTTGCCCATCGATATTGTCGAAGAGCATCTAAACCTTGTTTTGTTTTTTCATAATCAAACCAGCATCGACCTAACGTCATTCGTACCTGGTTAATTCCGTCTTGAACGGATAATTTGGGAACAATCGAGACCGGCATTCCTAAAGATTGAGCAACCTCAAATCTTGATTTACCCGTACCGAGTTCTCTGACTTTGGCATCATGAGGGAAATAATGCGTATCATAGAGATACCCTTTATCTTGTAAGACTGTAGCGTAATACTCCAGGCTTTCACCGGAGTCTTCGAAGTAATCTATTAAATGGATAGCAGTTCCGACTTGTTGAACAAACCATATCGCTGTTTTGTCTTGCATTCCCAGATCCCAAAAGGTGGAAACTTTATAAGCTGAGTCATAAGGTATTTTACTGACTCGACCTTCATCATCGCATTTACTCAAGGATGCTGAGTAGATACTTCCAATGGCCTGTGCTTCGAAGGAGCATTCATATTCAGCCTCATACACCTCTGGAGGCATAATTCTCTTGGCTTCTTTAAGCTCTTCAGCTTCGATAATGCCCGTTTCGGAGGCCTTAAAGATCTTACCGAACCAGCTTTCTTCCTGTTGAGAGAGCTGATACATCTCGAATAAGGGAGAAGAAAATCCATTCGGGGTTCCCTGAAAGATAACTTTTCCAGCACGATCACTAGTAGCTGGTCGAATGATCTCAGCAAACATATTCGGAGGAAAGTTTTGATATTCATCCAGAACAATCTGGTCAATATAAATACCTCTGATGTTTTCGGGTCTTTCGCAAGATAGTAATTGTATCCTCGCTCCGTTAGGAAAATCGGCTCTTAGTTCTGTTTCGTGATATTCAATATCAGGAATAACCGATGTATAGTGTTTTAAAAAATCCCAGGCTATTCTTTTGGCTGATGCAAACGTAGGAGCCATATAAAAACACCTAGGTCGTGGTAAATCTAATGTTAAGGCAGTCTTAATCAGTTCATTAACAGCTAAAACTGTTTTTCCAAATCTTCGATGACAGACTAAAACATTAAATCTTTTTAAATTACTATGGATTTCTTTTTGTAATTTTCTGGGTGTATAGGGTATCTGTATTTTTTTCATTTTTATTCATTGTTGACCCCTTTTGCAGTTTTAAGCTCATGTTGAGCATACTTTTTTAATATTCTTAAATTTCTAATTGATGTGTAGTTGTAAAGAGCTTTTAAAGCACAAGTGTCAAAAGTTTGTCCAAATTCGTGTTCTGAACTCATTTTAAAATACAAATCATCAACCTCATGACAGATTTTATTAATATCAGCTAATAGTTTTTCTTTAGTTTTCATAGTACTTAACCTCATAAATTTATTATTTATAATTATGTGTACTAAATTTCGTTTTTTTGGAAATCTTAGTACATAGTACTATGTGATTTTTTGCATTTTTTTTGCAAAAAATTTTTTTTTATTCTTTATCTTGGTTTAAATAATCTTCCATTCGGCCCACAGTGTTACCTTTAACAACACCTCTGCCATAAGAATCATCTAAAACTGTTCGCTCTGGTAGATCGGAAAGAGCTAGTTTAAAAAAGTCTAGGCTGACCTTCTTGGATGCTTTCTTTTTGGATGTTTTTTTTGTTTTTTTCAAAATAATGTTCTCCACAGTAAAATTCATAGTTCCCATATTGAACAGGAACACCAAAAGACCCCCATTTCTGACAAACAATGCACTTTCGATACTTCATTTGTTCCTCCCTACTCCAATTAAAAACTTGATAGGGTGAAAATCTCATTGAAAAATGGTGCTTGTGTATAAAGGGGTTACCAGGTCTGGTCACAGGGCCAGGTGGGGGTAATCAACATATAGTATTGCTTTGGTTGTAATAAATTATTACCTATAAAAATGGCTAAAAATAAGGCTTTTTATTTGTTGCATAATCTACATTATAGGAACTAAAAATACCTACTATATATAGATTTGATGCCAGAATAGAGCTTCGATGTTACCACTCTCAAATAACCTAGGATTTTCAATACTAATCTCCAGATTGAACCTAAGACTCTAATGATAAATTCTACTATATTCTCTACTATTTCCCACAATTTAATTATTATTTGTTTTATATTCTCATACATTTAACTTCCCCATTCAAATACTATCTTCTCTCCTGATGTAGTCTGTATAGCCATTCTCTGTCTGTCTTTGTCTGTTCCATATAATGGAGACACCTTCCCGGCCATGTGATGTATATGCTTAGTGTATATCTCTAAAAGCTTCACTTCTTGTAAGGACACCTTCTCGCCTTTGGCTAGTCGGTCAAAGTAATCATCGAACTTGTCATCTAGCTTCTGGACTCCATGTTCTGCACCACACTCTCTAGCATTGAGATACTGCTGTTTGATGTCTTTGTCTTTCTCTAAGTATGTGGAGAAAGTGGAATAAGCTAGTCTCCGGGCCTGAAGAGCCTTGAGTACCGATTGACCATCTCGGATGTCATCTAAAACTTCTTTAATTAATGTAGTCGAATACTTGCTTGGTCTACCCTTTTTAGTGGAGAGTTCTTTTTTCTCCTGTATCGATGAGTTCTTCTGTTTCGTAGCCATTTTCGTATGCAATAATATCTATAAATTCTTTCGCTTGTTTTTTAGTGAGAAAAGGATTAACCCGGATGACAACACTGAATGTGCCATCTTTCTCTTCAAATATTATGAAACGACTTGTATTCTGAGATTTGTCTGATTTCATAACACATCATCCTATTTAATTCTTCCGGTCTATTTTGAAATTCCTCACGAAGTTTTTTTTTTCTTTGCTAAACTTCTGTAAGGTCTTGATTACGCTTTTAGGCTCCATGCCCATGAGATGACATATATAAATGAAATCTGGATCACTAACATCGAACCATGCCCGGGCTTGAGATTTTACAAATTGGTTATATTGAGGATCACCGGATAATCCCAGAGCATCACGCATTGCCTGGCTGATGATTTCGACATAAAGTTGAGTTTCAGGTATATACATTTTTAATCCTTATACCCATCCTCTAGTCACAATTCTCGACTATGTAATGATAATACCATATAGACACTCAAATATTTATGAACGTCATGTGAACAGTGATTATTTTTCAGACTTTTTTTATCTTTTTGATATCTCTTAACCACTGCTGATACTCAATTTGATATAATTGTTCTTGCAGTTGTTTCACCAAGAAAGTTGGTATAGATAATTGCTCTGTTTTACTTTTGTTTACTTTAACTAAGTATTGAAGCGTTTCTTTAAGCATAACCCCAATGATCGGCCAATACCTGGAGTCCTTCTCTGAACTTGGTAATGTGTTTTCTAGCTGGTTGATTATCTATTAATACCTGGATAATGATTGGAGCGTAGCTCTTGAGTTCTCTATTCGCTTTCAGGATAGCAGTTTGACAATCACCGGTAGTATTTAATGTTTCTTCAATATCTGCCTGGATATGATCTTTCATTAAAACGGCTGTTGTTTTTTGAACATAACCAGCACGATGATATAAATCCTGGTATCGATATCCAACAGCATACAAAGTTTCATTCAGTTCTTTGTCTTTAGGATATAAAGCTCCTTGTTTGAAATACCAATGTAAAAGATCTTTGTATTTTAATTCTAATCTTTTTGGGTCTTTAGCTTGTTCAACATATTCAATTTCCTGGTAATCAGGTAATCGATAAAGTTTACCATTCTCACCCTTAATTATATCCTGGCCACCAAAGTCTGAAATCTTAGCTTTTGATTTGGTCATAAACTTCTAACTCACTAATCGGTATCCAATAAACTTTGTTACCTTTGATGTTTTGTGATGGATAATTAAGAGTTGATCCTTCTCTCACAATGTATGTATCAGGATAAACTCTTTGGCCATCTTTATTGCGATAGACAATATCAACCAATAAATCTTTTTTGAGTCGATGTTCTGCTATACCAACACTTCTTGTTTTCCATATTGGTTCTTTGATTTCATATCTGTTCATTTGTAATTCTCCGTCACAGATTTCATGTAGCTAAGTTTGGTTCGTTCATACCAAATTTGATCCCTGGTCTTCTCATTATCGGAAGAACTCATGTCATACATTTGATAGATGATTTCCTGGGCTGTAGAGCTATCAATACCAAATCGCATACCAAGCTTTACAAAAGAAAGTTGATAATTAATGAGATCAGAAAACATATAGAAATTACGATCTATGTTTGCTAAGTCTGGTCTTGTATAACCATCAGGAAATTTTTTGAGGATAGACTCCACTCTAGCTTCCGGTAAAGTCCAATAGAACCTACTCATACTGTAAGGTTTAGGAATTGATTTTCCCATACTTTTCCTCACATCTTCTTACTTTCTCTGCACTAAAAGCTGGTAACCATCTACCCATTCTTTTGGCAAATTCCCAGTCGCTCTTATCTCTTTCATCTTGTTGGTCTTCAGTAAGGTCATCGTTTACTGCTTTGTTGATGACATCCAGGTAAGACTCAGCATTTAACCAGGTTGCCGGGTGTTTGGTGTACTGCTTATCAGTAGCCAGGTCATAGTGAGCATTATATAACTCTGCAAGTTTATCTGGTTGTGTACTCCACTCTTCAGGGAGTTTGTTATAGGCCTTTTGGCATTGGCCCTTACTCACCTTGCGTTTAACCTGAGTCCAGAACTTATCGAAGTTCTCTGACTTTACCTTTTTAATATTTATAATATTAGATGAAGAAGAAGAGGAAGAAGAAGAAGAAGAGAGAAGATGGCTAGAGGTAGCCTTGAGGTCACCTAAAGGTGACTTCTCAGTAAGCTTGATCTTTTGCTTTAATGAGTTCTCTTTATACTTCTCAATCTGCTCCAGGAGACCTTTATGGTGGTATGCACCATCAACCTGGGTAAAGAACCTCTCTATGATATACTTATAGACTAGGTTGTTGTCTTCATTCGCTAGTCTGTCTAGCATATCGATAGAGATGCCGACATCCCTGGAACTCCAGTAGACTAGCTTTAGCTTGTAGTAGACACCCATCTCGACCTCGTTCAAGTCGATTAGCTGGGCTATTTCATTGGTAGCATATTCCTTGTACCAAGGTAATTCCATGTTGCTCATAAAAGTTTGATCCCCCCTTTTGAAGCACTAACATAACTGACCCATCCCTTGGCTCTGATTTTTTGCAATAATATACAGATGTTACTTTTGACACATCCATAGAGTTGAGCCAATTCCTCGTAAGTTGGGGAGTATCCTTGCTCTAAGCTTTTACGGAGTAGTTGATATAGTTTGAGTTGAGACTTAGTAAGAGGTATCTTTCCATCGGAACCTGATACATCTAACACAATTCAACTCCCCAAAAACCATGGTGGTACAGGGAGGAATTAAAAGGAAGGGTCAAATCTAATACCACCATGTCTTAACTATTCTCAAAAAATATGAACTTTCAATGTGGATAATTTTCTTAAAAGAAATAGATACTTCTTTTAGGAAATAGTGTAACTTATGGGAGTAAAAAATTTTTGATCTGAGGAGGTTAAAATGAAAGGCAAGAAAAAATTAATTGAAGTTTTGGTTTCAAAACAGCATGACTCTAGAAATTCATGGAACCAAATCTGTAAAAAGGTTGGTTTATCACCTTCGGTAGTATCAAAATTTATTCATACTCAAAGCGACATATCGGTAGAGTCTTTAAATAAATTATTAAGATATTTTAATGTGGACATATATCATTCAGCAAGAAACAGTTTAAAAGGAAGAAAGTTTGACTCTACAACTAAAGTGAAGGTTATTGGAGTATCTGATGAGTTAGGGATTATTCATAAACCTAGATTGTCTGACCCTTTAGAAGTATTAAGGTCTAATATTTGGCGAGGATATCATGCTATTTTAGTGAAACATGACCCAATTTATGACTACCAATGTTTATTTGATCCACTAAATGATTTTATAAAAAATCCAGAGAAATTAAGTAATCAGTACATTTACTCTCTTGTAAAATATAAGCTTCCCTCAAAAAATAGTGTTTATGTTTTTTGTAATGCTAAGTTTGACATCGAAAAAAATCAAATTAATTGTTTAGATGAAGTTACTAAAACAATGAAAAAAATTGATAAAAAATATGTTCAAAAGTGGTTTGTAATTGAAGCTATATTTGCACCAAATTACTTTGAGTCTAGTCGAGTTAATAATTTACACGATCAAATCTATACCCAAAAAAAATCATAAATCTGTTACTTGGTGTAACCGACTGTTTCTTTTCGTGAAAAAATGTTTTTTTAAGGAAATTATTCTTGCATCATAAAACATAATTCTTAATCTCTCCTTAACAACACATAAAAGGAGATTTGATGTCAAAAGAAGAAACATCAGGTATAGATGAAAAACTAACTGAGTTAGTAATCTCACAAAAATATACCAATACTCTATTAAGAAGAATTCATGTTCTTCTTAAAGCTATTCTTGATGACAGAGACATTCTCAGCAAAGTAGAGAGATCGATTGTCTTTGGAGGTTCTAATAGTGAAAACTAAATTAGTACCGAGTCAAGAGATGTCCGACCTTGTTAACTTCATGATGATGAAAGTTGATGAGAAGGAAAACAAAGAATATCTGGATCGTAAAGCAAAACAAACTATAACTTCAGATATTAATTTATCGGATCTGCTGGATCATGAACCTCTGGTTTATAAAAAGAAAAACTTACTTCGAGATGTTGAAGTAGTGAAAACCACTCAAGAGGTTATTCCCATTACCATAGGCCGAGCCTTTGAAAATTTCTTTTTACCCTTCTTGTTAGAGACAGGAAGATTTAAAAGAGAAGTAGAGACATTTTTTAAAGTCAAAGGTTCTATGGGTGATTGGACAATATCTGGCAGAGCCGACCTGGTGGAATATCTTAATGTTACTAATCCTAACATGACCGATAAAGATATTATCATCAGAGACTGGAAGTCGACTAGTGCATTTCAAATGGAAACAGTTCTTAAAGAATTTAATCGATTTGAAAAAACCGGTGTACTTCCGAAACACAAATACTTCTGGCAACTACAAGCGTATAAGTATGCGTTTACTCAAAATGGATACAATGTTCATGATTTATCTTTATTAGTTTATTGTCGACATTGGACACAGCGTAAGTCGATGGAAATAAATAACTTTCCTAGTGCTGAGTTTTTTGAGCGTAAAGTACCAGAATTATCACTTGAGCAAATAGAGCAACATCTCCAGTACAAAGTTTCAGCTCACCAAGAGCTAGACTATGGTCAACACCAACCAGGTGCGACTGAGCCTCAATGTTCTGAAGAAGAACGATGGGTTCGTGCTGGTAAATCAATGCGATGTGCTTTGTATTGCGATGTGGGCAAGTCAGGTCTTTGTCCACAATTTAACAAAGAAAAAGCTAACTATAAGGCAACAACACACAAAAGGAGAAAGTCGAATGTATAATAATAACGAACAGAAGAAAAACCTAAGACCTCATCTTGGAATTAAAATTAAAGATGATGTTAATAACCAAAATGTAGATGCCGGAGCAGTCTGGTTTAAATCTGGCCCACATGGTTTTTATATGTCTGGTAAGTTTAATCAGAATGTTAGATTAAACCCTGGGCAAACATTTACTGTGAATGTAAGAGATGACCAATTAAAAAATATCCTTGGAAATTTCTTTGCTCAAAATCCAGAGCCACCCAAAAAGGAAAATAATAATTATAACCAGGGTAATCAAAACTATAACCAGGGTAATAATTATAATCAGAGAAATAACCAGGGGTTTAAACCTTTGGGTCAAGCAGTGCCTAACGTAGCCGGTAACAATTATGGAGGTCAAG
>Ga0255751_10005653_pt1 | contig 11099 bp, 11 predicted proteins | sample 071ome_20_FD_179951 | JGI IMG/M metagenome (GOLD analysis project Ga0255751, IMG submission 179951) | Coastal salt marsh microbial communities from the Groves Creek Marsh, Skidaway Island, Georgia - 071412BT metaG (version 2) | ecosystem: Environmental > Aquatic > Marine > Intertidal zone >...
CAGGTTGTTTAGCGGAGAGGATTAATGTCAGCTAACTATGCTTCTATACTTGCAAGTAAGTATCAGTCTCATACTGATACTAGTATGCAGGGTGAGGTTGAGCTAGCTTTTGTAGTAGTAGATATATTAAGTGAAGCAGGTGACGCTACAGATGAGTGGCGTAAGTTATTAAAATCGGCAAGAGACTTACTAAAGACTCGGGCTAAGAGAAGTAGGACAAAGTTTCGTATGCAGTTTAAGAAGGCCCTTGAAACCTCAGATCTAGCTCCTACCCTAGAGCTGCCTGGTCAGGACCTTCCAGCAGATAGAGAAGAGAAGTTTAAGTTACGGTTAGCCAATCCTCAGTTTATGAGTCGTAGAACTCAAGAGGTGATAACTAAACCTGTAATTGTTCCTAGTACAGAAGTAGCTATCATTAAGGAAGATAAGCCCTGTACCAAGGAGCGCGAGGATGAGTTTAGCAGAAGACTTGCATGCCCAAGAAGCTTTAGACGAAGCAATTAAGTTATTATACAAGAGTAGGCCAGCCAAAGCAGCTGCGCTACTCGGGTTGGTTGATCCAGACCACCCTATTTCTTTAGCTCCGAAAGTAGAAGCTGAGAAGATGGGTGCTCAGTTCTCTAGTCAGCCTATACAAAATAACCCAGCCTTCAACAGCAATAGTGGGTTTAATAACATACCTGTTAAGAAGGACCTCAGTGGAAAGATAGGGGATCTACCTACTCTTGGCGTAAGTAGCAGTAAAGTTGATAGTACTTTTGGGCCTACTCATATTAATGACGCTAGGCCCACTGTACGAAATTCCATAGTACAGGCAGATGGGTTTAAACCTGACGGCGTTGCCGAGGGTCGTGAGTCGCTAGCTAGCCTCCATAAGCAAGCCATGACCGATGAAGAGTACTTAATGTACCAAGCAGGCATGGGTCCTATGATGGAGCACACTGGAGATCCTAGTCTTACTCCTTCACAGTTAGCTGCTATGGGAGGTGGTACCGTCGCGGTAGCAGGGGCTAATCGTATGCGGGCTAAAAATGTAGCTGGTAGAGAACTTAAGCATATCCGTCAGCAATATCTTGATGCTGTAGGAGAGCAAGCACTAACACGCCAGCAGCTTAAAAATCTGAATGCTGAGCTTAAACTTAGAGGTGCTGTACCTGGACTTAAAATGGCGCCTACAATAGGTATGGCGGATGCTTATATGGCAAGAGCTGAAAAAGACCTTACAAGTAAGATGCTTAAGACTAGGTATCGAGGGGCATTGCCGCTTCTTGCAGCAGGACTAATTGGCACTTTAGCTTACAACAAACTTAATGAGGCTTAACAATGGATAAATTTATTGAAGCATATAATATGGGCCGCCAAGCGGCTAGGTTAGACTTTGAAAAAGATGCAGGAGCTAAAGATGTAGCTATGCTGCTTAAGACACTTGGTGAGGGCGCCTCTGCTACTACCTCCGGTATTGGTAAAGCTCTTAAGGGGGCTATAGGCGGCGCTGAGTTTACGGGTAAGGGCTTAAAGTACCTTGGCACCACTGCGGATCCTCGTCTGGCGTTACTAGCAGGTACTGCTCTAGCTGGTGGTGCTGCCTTGGTGCCTGGTATTTCTGCCCTAGAATCCCATGGCTTAGCTGAGGCTCTCAAGTCAGCTACTCCAGGTGCTTTAGCTGCGGTAGGCGGAGGCCTAGCAATGGGTGCTAACCCTGGGCTTATGGGAGGCTCAATGGCTAATAGATTAACACATGAGCTTGCTATGACCGGGGCTACTCCAGCGGGTCAAGTAGCTACTATGGCTGCACTGGTTGGTCTTCCTGCTGCTCTTATTGGCTATGGCAAGAAGAAGGGCCGAGAAGAGTCTAGCTGGCTTTAATTTTAGCTACGGAGTTAACTATGTCCCTAAGTGATAAATTTTATGAAGGCCTTAGTGCTCCGTTACCTGTTGCTGGTGCTCAGATGCCAACGGACCTAGTCCTATATGCGGGAGGTCCTCTAGATGCACTAAAGCAACACGAGCAAAAATACAAGCAACTAGATTACCTTAATCGCCTTAGTGATAAGGCCAGTAAGAAAATGCTTAAGCAGCTAGCTGATGCGGAAACAGATTATGGGGAAGAGGATATGGATAAGGTTAGTTTTATTGGTAGCGACCCTCTTAGCCGTAGAGCTTACTATCTGCAAAAGCTTGCTGAGCCAGCTGCTACTACACCTGTGCTTGAGTCTGTACAACCTCCACCTGTGCTCGAATCTGTACAACCTCCACCTGTGCTCGAGTCTGTACAACCTCCACCTGTGCTCGAGTCTGTAGAACCTCCGGCTACACCTACGCCCCTGTATACCCCTGCAGAAAGTTTAAAACCCGAGGAAGTAAACGCTGTAGAAACTAGAAATAAACAGCTAGGTTTGCCTAGTTTAGATGGTACTACCCGGGAAGAGAGAGATGCTGAAAGGGCTATGCGGCTTGAGCCGGCTGGCCCACCTATTGAAGGTGTAGGCCCCAGTAGTTACCTTGGTCCTGGTCGCAGAGAACTAGGGAACTCTGGTCAGACCCTTGATACTATCGATAGGTTTGCTAGAAGATATAATCAGTCAGTTCCCTCAGTGGCTAAATCTACAGAGCCTGTAGATGAACGTAGTATGTACCAGAGGTTTACTGATGGTCTGTACCACTACGGCACAAGAGCAGCTAGAGGTTTGTCAACCGGTGCTCAAATGGGAGCTAGCTACCTCTATGATAAAGCTCAAGCAAACAAATATCTAGATCCGGATACGATACTTGGTGGTGCCCTAGACTACTATGGGCAGCGAGGATCTTTAGCTGATCAGATGGCTCGGGTAAACGCCAGCCTAGCTCACAGCTATGGCAGAGATGAGCGCGACCCAAGCTCTAAGCTATATGCCGATAGACTTAGACGTATTGATGTAGATCCTAGAGCTGTAGGAATGCAGACAAGAGAAGATCTACTTGATAGGGGTAAATTTAAAAATCAGGTATTAGAAGACCAGATGTCTGTGTACAGGGATAGGGGATATACGCCTGAGCAGATGGCAGAGATGAGAGGTTCTGCCTCAAGGGTCTTTGATAATTATTATGGTGTACAAGGTAACCAAGCTGGTACACCTCTTATACGTGATGACCTAGATGGTACAAGCCTTACTCAAGGTATAGTAGATTTAGGGGACAGTATACGTTCTGGATTTAGACGTGCACAGGACTTTATAGGCGCTGATCCGATTGTAGCTCCTAGACGTGCTACTATACGGGCTGCTGAGTTGCAGGAAATGATGGGCAAAGATCCTGCAATAATGAAACGTATCCAAAATGCCTATGGCGATGCTGCAGCTAAGTTAAATATGCCTCTAGCAGACTATGCTGCTCAGAGAATGGCTTCAGACTTTAGCTTAGAATCCCCAAACAATCCTCAGGTACAAGAGAAACCTGAAGAGCGTGCTGCTAGATTCGCAACCTCTAGGGACCTTGTAACCGGTATGGTAGAAACCATGCCTGAAGAACAGCGGCTTAGCTTTATTCAGAAGGTTAATCCACAGGCTATTTCTAGAGCACAAGAGATAAGTAGTCTAGTAGATACAAACCCTGAGGAAGCTATTAAGCAGATTAATACTATGGATCCAGAACAAGCTAGGTATATGCTAGATTTTCTACAAGAAGTTAGCCCCTATGTACTTGGGGGAGAGGGTCAAGTAGCTCCTAGGATAGATCCTAAAAGCTTTGAGGTTAGAGCCGACCGTGATGACTTCTTCCCTAGTCTAGGAGGTGTAGATATAGTAAACCCCGCACTACAGGCAGTAGGTGGGGGAGGTGATCTAGACCAGATGACTGGTGACTCCCGAAGAAGCGTATATGGCTTTAATAGCATGCACGACCTACCCGCTTCAGAGGGAAGGTATTACCTTGTTGATGACGGTAACCTAATTAATAGTTATTACAACCCAGTTACGGGTGATGTAGTTAGGAAACTATTTACCGATATGGGTAACCTAAAGTCTAGGTCAACTTATAATACTAATGAGGCATTGCCACAGCAATACCATAAACAATTCCAACAACAGCACGGCTATCTGCCTACTTACACTGGAAGGTAAAAAAATGAACAAATACGCAGCAGAGAAAATAGCAGAAGAGTACTACAATTTAGGAATAGAACTAGCCTTAGAAAAAGTAGCTAATATTCTAAACCCAAAATCTGCTAAACTCCTAGCAGAAAGTTTAGGAAAAACAATTAGCGGTGCACGTAAGGTAACCTCAGGAGCAGGCCCACTTCGTAGACTATCCGGTTACATACCTGGAACTCAAATGAATAAAGCTCAACAGGTACTAGGAGGTGCAGGAGGTAGAGCTAATCTCTCCTATGCAGAAAACGCCCATAATCTAGGCCTTGGGCGTTTAGGAGGGGGTAGACCCACTTCCTCACCTGGCAATGTTATTGTGCCTGCTCAAAGATATCAAAAGGCAGTAGCAGAGGGTATGATACCTAAAAATTATAAGTTTCAATGGCATGAAACGGATTTGCCCTTGTCTAGTACACTAAAAGCTATGCCAGAGGAATTCTCAATGTATTATAAAAATCCTTATAAACTAAACCCTTATACTTAGTAACTCAACCCTATGACTCTTTAGGTACTCAATCCCTTCATTGGAGTAGCCCTTAGAGTCATAGATAACTAGCTCTATGCCTGCGTGGTGTATGAGCTTAGCACATAGTAAGCAAGGCTCACAGGTAATTGCTATTGCCCCACCTAGAGTACTAGCTCCTTGGCGTGCCGCGTTACAAATAGCATTCATCTCAGCATGATGACAGCCTATTTGTATCTGGGTACCCGAGGGGCATTTTCTAGTGCAAGTTTCTCCGCCGCATAGCTTACCACCCTTACGAGGTGGTCCATTGTATCCATCCGCTATAATTACATAGTTAACTGGATTAAATATAACGGCGCCTACTTGTCCTCTAGGGCAACTGCTCATTTTAGCTAGCAGCCTAGCGCCTTCTAACCTTAGATTAAAATGTTTATTTAGATAAGAGGTCACTATGTCTCCTTATATTAAGGCTTACGAAGCTGGAGTTAAACTAGCACAACTATCGTGGATGAGAAAGGTTGCGGACAAAGAGAGAGCTTATAGCGATCCAGACGATGGTGGTGATATGTCTGTGCCTATGCCTGAAGAGTCCGAATCAGCTTCGGAAGGTAACACTTATTCTGATGTACTTAGGAACTTTGATACAGAGTATCTAGGTGGGATGGGGTCTAGAGCTTATGATTCTATATCAGACTATTTCTCGGGCGGAGGTTCAGGTTCTGAGTTAGCAGGTCCTCCTGCTGAGTCAATGAACGCTGAGGGCGGTGTAGTACCCTATGCTAACGCTCCAGGAGCTTCTCAAGGATATAATCCACCAAATTATGGTGAAGCAGCTGGATCAGGGGAGTTCCCAGGAATGGAGCAAGCGGGCGGTGTAGTACCCTATGCTAACGCTCCAGGAGCTTCTCAAGGATATAATCCACCAAATTATGGTGGAGCAGCTGGATCAGGGCAGTTCCCAGGAATGGAGCAAGCAGGTGGTGTAGTACCCTATGCTAACGCTCCAGGAGCTCCTCAAGGATTTAACCCGCCAAATTATGGTGGAGCAGCTGGATCAGGGCAGTTCCCAGGAATGGAGCAAGCGGGACGTGGTAACGCTCCAGAAGCATCCGAGCAAGCAGAAGCAGCACCCGATCCGTTTAACTTTAATGTAGTCAAAGGCGGGTATGGAAAGCAGTTCCGGGCACTACAGCAGGCGTTTAAGGATCGTGGCCAAGAGGATGCTCTAGAAGGTTTCAATTACCGTGATATGGCCCAAGCAATGGGTAATCGAGGGCTACGTGAAAATGATAGATTCGACGCTAATGCCTTATTACAGCGTATGAGAAATATCCAAGATCAGGGTGTAGGCGTTATGGAGGGTACTCAGTTTAATGTACAAAGGCAACAAGGTCGCGGTAAGCAGCGTGGCTATAGAGACATAGGTAACTTCCAAACACTACAGCAACAGCGCGCAGCCGCGAATAGGGCTAGACCATCTCAAGGCGCTAATATGCCTAAAGCTAGACCTGGGCAGTTTTCTAATACTGAGTTAAAGTCTCCTATGCAGGCACCAGCAATAGCACCTCAGCTAACCCTGGGTTCTAATAGCCCAGGTATAGGCACAGGAGGATTCTATAATCCACAGAGCGCAGCAAAACCTTCACCTACAGGCCTAAATATGTCAGTGGGCTCTAGATTAAATACGTCTAAACAAGTACGTCCCTTTGATCAATACGAAGACTAATAAGGTAGCTACATATGCAACTAACAAAGAACTTTAAACTAGAAGAGTTCCAGTGCCATGACGGCGTCTGTCCTGATGGCGATCTCCTAGAAAACATACAGGAACTAGCAGATAATCTTCAGGTGCTTAGAGACCACATCAAGAAGCCTATCCGGGTTATCTCTGGCTATAGACACCCTGAGTACAACAAGAAGATAGGCGGAGCTAAGAAGTCTCAGCATATGTTTGCTCGTGCTGCGGATATCAAAGTCTCAGGTATGGCTCCCGCCGAAGTACATGCTACAATTCTAAAGCTAATTAAGGCTGGTGAGATGAAGCAAGGTGGTCTGGGTAAGTACTCTACCTTTGTACACTATGACACCAGAGGCACTGCCGCTCGTTGGAGCGGAGGAAAATAAGTAGAGAGGACTCTAAATGCCTAGTTTACCTCGATTACGTAATCTTCAAAGATTACTAAGCTCTAAGGGTAGTAAAACACTCGCTACCCTAAATACACCTCTATCCCAGTTATCTAATAGGACTAAAGCCCTAGGTGCTTTATCGGGTCTTGGTGTAGGGGCTGCTGTTGGGCATGAACTAGGTCAGCCTATTTGGGAAGCTTTGAAGCATAGTAACCCTGAGGGGTTTTTAAGTAAGGCAGAACTTGCCCTTATGCGTTCTGAATTAGAAGCGGGTGCTCGTGCTGCTAGTTTAGACCGCGCTTCTGGTTATCTTGATGACGCTATTGCTAAAGCTAATATCTTTGCAAACAATGAGGGAGCTATATCCCGTCATGTACAGAGTATAGTAGATGCTCAAAAGCAAAAAGCTATGGGCGATCTGTCTAGCTACTTAGATAGGAAGGGGGGTGAAGTTCTGTTCCCTAGGGCAGCAGAGCTTTCGGGTATTTTAGCTCAAGCTAGGGCAGCAGAGGTAGTTCAAGATGCCGCTAAGGCAATACCTATAGCAGGTCCTGGAGCGGACATTAGTCAGTTAGCTAGAAATTTAACTATAGTAAATAGTTTAGCTAATCCTGAAGTAGTATCAGGAGTCAAGGCATCCTATCAGCCTTTGTTAGATAATATTTATTCTAGGGCACAGGGTGTCTTAGATTCTTCTACGTCTCTTATAGCGGATAACACTGTACCAAAACTAATGGAGCCTCTAAACTCATCTATAACCAAAGCAATGGGTACGTCTAGAGACAGTTTAGATGCTATCAGAGAATCTCTATCTAGATTAAAAGATCCCGCAGCACTACTAGGTGATATTGATAGGGCAGTAGCGCCCAAGATGCAAGAGGCTATTGAGTCAGCTACTAGTAGAATAAACTCAGAGATTACCTTAGCAGATAGAAGTATATCGCCGTCAGTTGAATTACTAAGAAATAATTCACTAGGTATTCCTCTTCCTACGGACTTGAAATTAGATACTGCAACAGCGCTAAAAGCTACTGGAGATAAAGCCATAGATATGCTAGTAGCACCTGCCGCCGAAGCTACAGGAAAGGTGATTGCCAAAGCTTTAGGTAAAGAGGTTCCAGGTATAGGATGGACCGTTGGCCTAATTGACTCAGGGGGCTCTATAGGTAGAAATGCCGTTTTTGATAAATATGTATCTGGTGCATTTGAAGGCCCAGGTGGAAACTACCTTGTAGATAAGTACTATTATACCCCTAACGCCAACACAGTTTACTCTCGGCTTACACAGCCAGGCGGTGCTGTAGATAAATTATACTCTCGTAGCCTTGATCCGGGTGCAATAGCTTCTACGGGTAGGTCTCTATTGCCAGACTCCTTACATAAATTTTTACCCAAACCTACAAGTTAGTATATTTAGTTACAGTATACTACTTACCTCTTAACATGGAGAATACAATGTTAGATAAGACAGCTGCAGAAAAGATTGCTCATGAGTATTATAACGCTGGTATTAAGCTAGCTATGGAGCAAGCAGGACTTATAAAAGAAGCCAACCAGTTAAGTACTGGTCGTAGATTAGCACGTATGCTAGGCTTAGGCACAGCAGGTGCCTTAGCTCCGGCGGCAGCCGCAGCCCGAGGAGGTGCTACTGCTCTAGGAAAAGCGGAACTTGAAATGCTTCAAAAGTTAATGGGCGGGGAGGGCAAAGCTGCGCTACAAGCAGCTAAAGGTATTATGCCTGGTGCCCAGTCAGATGCGGCCGCTCTTATGATGGCACTTAAGGGTGCTCCATCTCAACTGAGTGATGCAGCCGTGGCGGCAAAAGCAGGCATACCCAGTATGTTTACAGACTTAATGCGTTAAATCTCGCATTTAGCTCCATCACAAAACTTATCATCTTGGTCATGTGCGTTGCCCGCAATGCTAATGTCCGAGGTGATCCTATTTTTTAGCTCCCAGTACTCTTCCTCACTGATCTTAATATACGGCGCTTGCTCATATTGGTGATCTGAGATAGGGAGTAAACTAATAGACTTTAGTCGGGTCTGGAAGTGCTCTAGGCAGGGCTCAATGTCTTTGGCTTCGTCTTGCCTAAATGTAACAGTGATGCTTACCTGGTTATCAGTCCAGTAGTATTGTAGGTCTGCAGCATTAGCAAACTGCTGCCAGATACTAATGTCATCCTTACTAAGCTTAAAGTTCTCTTCCTTAACCGGGAAGCTAACTACCCAGGTATTAGGGGCATACTGACAAGGTTCTACTGGATGGCCGCTATCTTGGGCAGCTTTGAGAAGAGGGCTTGTATCATCGACCCGTACGTTACGTATATAATACTCGCTGTGTGGGTAATGAATGCCTGGTGTTGCACCACAAAGAAGGCTAACTGTACCACTGGGCTTTATCGACGTAGTTTTAATGGAACGCGGTATACAGAGCCAACTAGAATACTGTCGGTCAAGCTGCTGCACATAGTCGTATCCGAGGTCACAACCGCGGAGATATGGGTGCCTGCCAAACTTTTCCATCGCTTGAATAATACCAGACTGAGAACAACCAATCCTACGATTGCGCAGAGTAACAGCATTAGTACGAGCATTGTGAGTAGGTACGAGAGTAACAGTTTTAGCATAAAGATAGGCATACTTCAGGGTCCTTTTCCAATCAGCCATAGAATCATGGCGAGCAGGAAAGGTCTCAACAAGGCAGCATAGTTCATAGCTCTCTAGTGTCTGCTCACTACATGGATTACTACCCATAGCCCTATGGTCTTTATAGTCTGCAGGGTCGCTCATACGAGAGTAGTCTCTCATGTTCTCAAGCCACACTACTCCAGGCTCACCGTTCTTAGCGATAAGTGGGGCAATATCACTGTAGCTTTGTCCAATAGTAGCCTTGACACTATTGTTGCTAGCCCAGCGTCTGTCATAGAGCGCATCTTGATCTTGCTTTAGTTCTATGAACTCTTGGTCTCCCGGCTCACCAAACATAATCTCGGCAGTACGGCGTATTCCACCACTAACCACACACTTACCGATGTAGTTAAATATATCTACAATCTGAGAAGTAGTTATTGGCGCGCTAGTAACCCCTTCAGGAAGGGTAAGTAGATTCTTTAAACTAGAGACAAGTTCCTCTAGGGGCTCGTATCCTGAGCTAAATCCGCCAAAGCCCTTAAGAGGAGCTCCCTTAGGGCGAAGAAGCGAGTAGTCAATGTCCATAGGCATTGTAGCCTGGCCCACAAAAGCTAGTAAGATCCTCTTAACTAGTTTAACCCAGCCTTCACGGGAGTCTTCTACAACGTATACTTCTAGGCTATCCTGGGGCTTAACAATATCTACAGTACCAGAGCCTAGAGTATCAGCTCCAACGCCTACACCTAGCATACTCATGTCCATCAAGAACTCAAAGGGACCAGTAAAGTCGTGCTTGATATCTTGGGTACTAACAAAGGCACAGTTATTAAGAGCAGCGCCTCCTTTATTCTCTACTACAGGGGTACCCATGACCCATAGGCCTCTACCTGGAGGCAGCCACTTAAAGTTCCACATACGCTCAAACATCTCTTGAGCTGAGCGCTGCGCTTTAGAGTCAGACCAAGGAAGGTTGTGCTGCAGGCAGTGTGTTTTTTGCAGCCCATAGACACCCTCTACAACTCTCTTGCAGGTCTGCCAGAACTCTTCTGTTCCTCCGTCTTCTAGAGGGCGAGCATAGGTTCGCTTGAAGGTAAAGTATCCAATAGGTCCCCATTCAGGTTGTAGGTTTTCGAACCTCGCCATAAAGACGGGGCTAAGAGAAAAGTCACTGTATTTCATATAGTTATCCGTGATTTGTAGTTTCTTTGAAGGCTTCCCAAGCTATTGGATATAGTTGCGAAACCGACTTACCCATCTCTTGGGCGAGACGTCTGATCTCCCATTGAGCCTCAGGCTTATCTCTAAGTGAGATGAACTTAAGTATATTGTGGAGATTAGCTGTAGCCACGTACTTGCAGTACATGTTCTGTGGCAAGACCATCCTTGCTTGCTCTCTACAGATACCACTTTCAAGCATCTGGTTGTAGAGTTTTACGCTTTTTCTTGTATGAGATTTTAAGGAGTCACTGGCCTTGGTAGGCCAAGCTTGTGTAGAGCCCTGAACTACTTGTAGTACCGGGTTAGTCGAGGCGCCATCGTGCACTGAAGCTTGGCGATTTGTTTCTGCTTGAGGCCGGAACTCTTCCGGTAGATAGAACTCAAGATTAACATCTGTATATCTGCGAGATACCTCGTTATAGCTCCAGGTGCGATGTCGCATGTGCTGACGAGCTACGAATAAGGGCACATTACACTCAAACTTAACGATACAGTGCTCAAAGGGAGAGGTATGCTTGTTTTTATATAGAT
>Ga0255751_10005655_pt1 | contig 11098 bp, 8 predicted proteins | sample 071ome_20_FD_179951 | JGI IMG/M metagenome (GOLD analysis project Ga0255751, IMG submission 179951) | Coastal salt marsh microbial communities from the Groves Creek Marsh, Skidaway Island, Georgia - 071412BT metaG (version 2) | ecosystem: Environmental > Aquatic > Marine > Intertidal zone > Salt...
ACCGGAAGGTATGACACGAGATCAATACGCCTCAGAGCAAGCTAACGCTGCGCTTGAAGCTGCTCGAGAAAGATTCCCTGGATATGCAACTGGAGCGTCGTCTCTTGCAACAACTGGTAATGATGACCCAGCACAGATTTTAGCTGAAGCCCGCATTGCGCTTGCAGCAAACCCAGATAATCGAGCAGAAATTGAGCGCCGCCTAGAAGCTGTTGGTATTGACCCTGGAGAGCTCTAAATGGGTATGTTTGACGACCTCTTACCTGAGGGCCAACAGCCGCAGCAAACTAGCGGGTTGTTTAGCGACCTGATGCCGGAAGAGAGCCAGCAAACTGTTATCGGGTCAATTGGCCGTGGTGCTGGCGCAGGTCTCGTGGACATCGTTCAAGGCATTACTGAGCTTGGTGCTTTGGGTGTCGATTATGCTGCGGATACCGACTACAGCAGAGACACAACTGAGTTCTTTGAGGGCGTAAAACAATCTCTTGGTTTTACACCTGAGCGAACTGCAGGACGTGTGGTTGAGAACATTGTGAACTATGGCTCAATCGCCATCCCGTTTGCTGGTTGGGTTGGCGCAGCTGCACAAGGTGCAAGAGCCGCGCGTTTCGGTATGTCGGTTCCACGGGCCGCTACGCGTTTGCGTCAGTCGGCCTATAACTTCGGGGCCACGGACCTTGGTCGTGCGCTGACAGGGACACGCCTCCGCCAAGCGGGGACCACGGCCCTCGGAACTGGGGTTGCTGACTTTCTTGTAGCCCCAAGTACTAACGAGACATTAGCAGATAGCTGGGACGCGCTTCCTGAGTTTTTGCATACTGAAGACGAGACGGGACTTACGGGGCGTGAACTTGCAACCACTCGCCTGATGAACAAGCTTCGCATTGGCACGGAAGGTATTGGTTTTGGTGCGGCAGGGGAAGCATTGCTACCCGTGGTCGGTGCAACTGTACGTGGCGTAAGTCGCATTCCTGGTGTGCCGCAAACAGCGCGGGCACTTAGCGCAGGTCTTAACGCCATCGGCTCACGGGTTGGAGAGGTTCCTTTTGTTCGCAAGTATTTGACCTCCCGTGGTTTTACGCCTCAACCAATCTTTGACATGTTGGGCACGGCTCAAAACATTACCGAAGCGGATGCTCGGACGGCTTCTCGTTTATTGTCTCGGTTTGACACATCTGTTAAAAAAGCCATTCGTTCTCAACGACTTACGGGTCGAGGCCGCAAAGCTTTGCAGCGGGCATATCAGGATACTACGGATTACCTAACCGGTAACATCGACGCTCAGCAGTTCAAGAGTATGTATGGCAACCAAGCCATGAAGGCTGCGGAAGACATGCGTATGGCCATTGACGACATGAGCTTGCGTTTTGCTGACGCTGTGGAAAACGCGCCAAACCTTACGTTTGCCCAAAAGAACCAACTGTTGCAGGAGTTCCAAGCAAATCAGGGCCAGTACATGCGCCGTTTGTACGAACTGCACCTGCGTCCAGAAAAGTTCTTAGGCGTAAACATACGTGAGTTACCACAATACCAAGCTGCGCGTGAGCAGGTTGCAAAAGTTTATCAGCTACGTCACCCAGAAAAGTTAGCGGAAGAGGCTGACCGAGAAGCCGGGCAGATCATTGAAGAGATCTTCAATAAGAACATGGTCCATGCCGGTATTAACCCAGAACAATATGCGCGCTTGCAAAAACAAGCTGCGCAAATGGGCGTTAAAGAGATCGACGGTGTTCGGTCCCCTTTGTTCAAACTCGGAACAGGGATGCTAAAAGATCGCAGCCAGTATCTCGATAACGCTCCTATGCTACGGGAGATGATGGGTGAGATCCGTGATCCAAGAGAACTGTTTCTTCGTACAATAGATGACATGTCCTCAACAATTGCTTCTCAGCGGTTGTATGACAACATGGCTTCTCAGTTTGGAATCAAGCCGTATCCGCAAGCCCTACGGGAAATAAACGAAGGTGGCCGTCCATTTATCATCGACGGAACTACGGTTGGCGATGATGTAGTTATTCCAGGTTATAAAAAACTGGGGGACATAAACCCAGAGAATCCTTTCGGTGGTGCATACGGTACTTTGTCCGGACATTACGTGCCTGGAGAAATATACGACGCCCTAACCACGCCTCTTCGCGCTTACTCTGGAATGCAGGATGCATTGGCTGTTGCGCTGCAAGCCAAAGGCATATCTCAGATGACGAAGACGGTACTGAACCCGCTGTCTCAGATCCGTAACTTCTTATCAAACACTTTTGTTGTAGGTGCCAACGGAAACTTGGGCCGCGACATGGGTCTTTTTGAAAGCGCAGACGTACTGTTAGCTAACGCTTTAAACAGCCCAGAACAAATGCGTTTGCTTCGTGCTCTAGCTGATGAAGGGGCTATTGGGCAAAACATTCAGCTAAATGAGCTCTCAAAGCTTTTGCAAGAACAAACCGCAAGAGGTGTATCTGCTGCTTTGAAAAGAGGCGGCGACGCATTTATTCAAAGTAGGGCCGGCGCTCCTGTCCGCTTTATGCAAACACTTTATCAAGGCGGCGATGATTATTGGAAAGTTGTAGGCGCGTTAGCTGAGAAAAGTCGTTACGGCGGAGCATTTCGAAAAGCTGGGCTCGATATCGACAACATGCCAGCAAACGTACAAAACGCCCTTGTAGATCTTGGACTTGCAAACCGGACATCTTCGATTGCAGGGACAAACTTTGGAGATTTGTTCTCTATCGACATCGTGCGCAACACAATGCCTACCTACTCGATGGTGCCAGAAGCTATCAAGCAGCTGCGTCGTATCCCGTTTATCGGTAACTTCATGTCCTTCCCCGCAGAGATTATACGTACCTCCGGCAACATCGTTAGCCGTGGCCTAAAAGAAATGGGCTTCCGTGCAGTAAACGAGGCGGGGGAAAGCCTTATCCCTGGCTTATCTCGTGAAGCTGCATTGCAATTGCAACGTGAGATCCGCGCTATTGGAGCACAACGTATGACGGGTTATGTGACCATGGCAACCATGGCCCCGATTGCAATGCGCGAAGCATCACACTCGATTTTGGGCATCACGCCAGAACAAGAAAAACTTCTTGAGAGCAATCTTCCGTTTTGGATGAAGGGTCATACACCTATGTATATCAGTGCCCCGGATGCCGAGGGCAACGCTGAGTATGTCGACCTAAGTTATATGCTGCCATATGAGTTCATGCTCACACCCGCTCGTGCTGCTCTGCAGGAATATCAGCGACGCGGAGAAGTATCAGATGATGTGGTGGGCAATGTAGCCCGTGCTGCATGGGAAGGTTTCGGTAAGTTTGTTGAACCGTTTGCTTCAGAAGGTTTGGCTGCGGAACGGATAATCGATGTAACTACGCGTCAGGGTCGAACAGCCCAAGGCTCTGTGGTTTACGAGCAAGGAGAAGATTTGGGTGACAGGCTCGCTCAATCTTTGGTGCACGTAACGGGCGCCTTTATGCCTGGTATTGTAGATCAATTTCTTACGATACGTGGAGGCGAGTTCCAACCCGGACGTGTTACTCGTGCCATTACTGGCATGCCGTCTGCGGCTGGTGATCCGTATACAGTTGCGGAAGAAGTCGGCACTCATCTAACAGGTTTACGCCCGCTTCGCTTAAACACGCAACGGAGCCTTGGGTACGCAGCGTCTGAGTATTCTTCTATGCGAACCAGTGCCAGCCGTGTTTTTGCAACTCGAGCAGACGACAATGACGCAACAGCAGAAGATGTTTTGGATGCTTATGTCCGTGCTAATGAAGCGCGCCGATCACATCAAGCAAATCTCTACGCTCGTATCCAAGCGGCACGTGACGCAGGAATGTCAGATCAGCAGATCCGCGCGGCAATGCGCAATAGCGGCATTTCTCAGCGAGAGCTTTCTATGATCATGCGCAATCAATACGTCCCACTAAATGTCAGCCGTGATGTTATTCGGGAGGTTTCGAACGAGGTAAACGTAGCCAGAGAAAACAGGATATTGAGCCGGCTTCCTCTTACAGAACTTAATCAGATTAAACAGGAGCTTCGTTCTACACCATTGGTCTCGGAGGGTGCAGACGCAACAGAGGTTGTGCCTCAGGGTGGTTCGTTGTTTTCGGATCTTATGCCTTCAACGCCAGCCTCTGCTCCTGCGCCAACTCGCTCGATGTTTGCGGACCTCGCTCCTCGGACCTCGGCTCCTGCACCGACGATCACTGTGCCTCAGGGTGAGGTTGGCCCAGCGCCCGCAGCAAGCCTGCTGGGTTCAAACCCAATCGACGCGCTGCGGAACTTGGAGATTTTCCAAAGAACTAGAGGTCAATAAACCTCGTAGGTGCTGATCACGCCGTTGCCGCCAAGCAGTTTGACCATCTCGTCAACTGCTTCCTCGGTTTCTTCGTAGACATCGCCGCCGTAGTTTGACGCTAGGTTAAGTGCGATCCCGATCACTGTCAGAACGGACTCGACTTGCATCGGGTGCATGTCCTTGAAGCCAAGGCTTTTAAAGTTTTCTTCCATCATTCGACGTCTCCCCAATCTGCCTCAAGAGCTTGGTCAATTTTAGATGGAACTTTCAGAGGGCATCCCGTCTCCATGATCTCTTTGATACGAGCCGCCTGCTCATCACTTTCCACGGAAAAGCATAACTCATCATGGACCGTGAGCATAGGAGTAAGTCCCTCGTTGTAGCAATCGAGCATCGCCTTTTTTGTTTGGTCGGCTGCCGAACCTTGGATCAAACGGTTTAAGGCCTTGTAAGTAAACGCTCTTCTCAGCCGGCCCATGCCGCCATAAGTTTTCTGCGCTTCGTCATAAGGCAGCGGTTTGTTGTAGCCGAAGGTCGATGGTTCCCACAGATCGAACCGGCACAAGCGCCCAAGCAATGTACGGATTTGCCCATTCCTTTCGGCCTGCTTGCTTGCGATGTCAGCCAACTGCTTAACGAACGGAACCCGTGAGCGGTGGGCATCGAGCAAACCTTTGGCTTCGTCTTGGCTAATGTCCAATTGATTAGCTAACTTAGCTACTCCCATGCCATACATGATGCCGAGGTTCACGGTCTTCGCTTCCTTGCGGCTGATGCCTGCGATGTCCGCTACCATCTGGTGCAGGTCCACATCGCCTGTGTTGTAGGCGTGGACGACTTCCTTGATCACGGGGTCTTGCATGTTGTCAGGCATGCTTGCGGCGAAGTGCACGAGCAAGCGCGGCTCCTGCGAGGAGTAGTCAAACGATCCCCACTTGCACCCCTCCTCTGGGATGAACAAGCCACGGATCATCTTCTTGATCTCTGGGTCACGCGCAGGAATCTGCTGTAGGTTGGGGTTCGAGGACGAGAAGCGGCCCGTCACCGTGCCACCCTCGTCACGGCGGGTCGAGTGCAGTTCCGTGTGGATGCGCCCGTTGTGCTCGTGCTTGAGGATGCTGTCGATGAACGTGCTGTCCGCTTTATCTAACTCCCGCAGGCGCACCAATGCACGGGCAACCTCATGCTCGTTGGAGTTCAGGAACTGCTTCGTGAACGACGGCGCTCCGGCCTCGGTCCTTGGATAAGACAGGTTAAGCTTATCGAACATCTTTTGGATGGACGCAGCAGCCCAGATGTCCACATCAAACCCCGCCTGATCCTTCAGGAACTTGCGGTGATTGTTCGCCTGTGAGCGGATCAGCTTCTTGTTCTTCTCTGCCTTCTCGAGATCGACGCGCACACCCTTGGTCCGCATGTCGAGTAGGCATGGGATCAAGCCGTTTTCCAACTGCCAGATCGACCACAGTTCTTGCTTCTCGAGCTCGGTCTTCAGCGCCTCCCAAAGTTTGAGCGTGGCCACCGCATCTTGCTCCGCGTATAGACCCACATATTTGGGCGGCAGCTGCCACATGTCAGCCTTAGGGTCGATCCCCCACTCCTTAGCCGCAGCCTGCAAAAGCTTCTCGTCCTTGCGGATCTGCGCATAGTCCCGTGCCATAGCGTCGAGGCCAAAGGACCAACGGTTCTCGTCAACAAGCGCACCCGTAATCATCGTGTCGATGATCCGTCCTTTGATCTCCACGCCCTCTGCCCGCAGCCACCCTGCGTCATAGGTGGCATTGTGCATGATCACATCGATGTCTGGGTTGGACAGGTATTTCTTCAACCACTTCATCGTCATCTTAGCGTCCATGTTGTGACCGCTGTTATGACGGATCGGAAAGTACCACTGGCTGTCGCCCGCAGCTACAGCAACGCCGATGATGTGGCCATCCTTACGGGCCCACCCCGGACCGAGGTCCTTGATCCTTGGATCTTTGGTCTCGAGGTCGATGGCGATCTGCTTGTACGGTGACAGGTCTGGAAAGGAGCTAGGCATGTGCCACTCCTTCTCGACCAGGTTCATCTCGTTACGAAGTTCGTGCGGGGCTTCGTCGTAGGTAAACAGATTACTCTGAGCCATCAGTAAACTCTCCACCGAGGGCACTATACGCAGCCTTATCCACCCACGAATCCTCGTGACCAATGGTCTCAAGCAGGCGGCTTGTCTTCACCCAATCCATCATCAACGCAACGTGAGCAGGTTGGATCCCGCCATACTTTTTAAACGCAGCCATGGCGATCACGTTCCATCCATCGGCAATCCGCTGATGGTTAAGTTGTGCATCGCCATAGTCCTTGGCACGGTCGCCGTTGATCAGGGCTTTAGAGGTGTCGAGGATCTGGTCTCGTTTCATATCATGTACCTGTATCGTTTGCCGGAATCCAAAAGGTGAAGCGCCTTTTTTGCTCGGGTTACCCCAACATAAAAAGCGCGGTGCTCATCGTCTTGATTGCCCTCTGCACATGCTCGAGTTGTGCCAAGGTACACGACGACATTCTCATCCTCCCCACCTTTCATGGCGTGGAAGGTTGATAGTTTGATCTTGGGTGGATCTAAAAGGTTCATACCCTTTCGCTCCACCGATGCAAAGTAAAGCTTATCCTTCTCAGAGAGTTGCGCCACGTCCATCGCATCTCGGTCCTTGGGCGCTTTTAAACCAAAGTCGAGCAGGTCCTCGTAAGAGTACTGTCCCTCTGGATCAGCAGCCTCAAGCAGTTTTGTGGCACCATGCTTTAAAGACGCATCCTCTCCGCGCTTGGAAATCTGCTCATACAGGTCTTTCACCTCGCGGAGGTATAACTTGCCTCCACTCTGTAACTTGCGCCATGACAAAATAGCTTGCGCTTTCTTCTGATTAATCGAGGACTCCCCCTTCACACTATAGATGTATCCCTCTTCACGCAAACGCCGGGCAAACTCATACATAAAGGCGTTGACTCTGGTCATGAATGTCCAGTCCTGACCGTTGTCCAGTGGTATGCTGTCGAGTGACATGTGCCACTGGAACAAGCCCTCCTCGTCTCGCGGTTTAAACTCCTTCGGTTCTCGAACACGGATCTGACGGGAGATACTGTTGGCAACCTCAAGTACTTTCTTTGGCAATCGATACGACTGATCCAATAGAATTTTCCTATCGGATATACTGAGGAACTCCTTTACCTCTGCGCCAGAAAACCCATAGATAGCTTGGTCGTCATCTCCCGCAATATACACCTCGGATGAATGCTCCGCGAGTTTATGCACCATCTGCCATTGCAGGTGGTTGATGTCCTGTGCTTCGTCAACGATCATCAGATCGGACTCAGGCGGCTCGATCTGATCGATGTATGATTGGATTAAATCCACGAAATCAAACTTGATCGAGGCCTGCTTGTAATTCTCAAGAACAGTGGCCGTCTTTTGCAGTAAAGGAAAGTGCAGGTCGTAGTCGCCTGCGTCATTGTATTCCTTTTCCAATGACACGCCACGATAGCGCGCTCGGTCGTAATGAAAGATGTATCGACTGCCGTCACCGTCAGGCGCCGTGACAAACGTTCCATCCCCAAGGTCAACAGCTTTACCTGTTAGGTCCAAGCCAAGGTCACCCCCTATAACGCTCAGGTCTTCAGCCGACAGTATGTCACTGCGTGATAAACCCAACGCGTGAAAGGCCATTGCATGCAGCGTTTTGAAATGAGGGAAATCTTTCTCGGTCAGGCCAAACTTAGAGCAAGCGCGCTCGATAGCCTCGCGAATAGCTTTGCGAGTAAACCCCACAAATACAATGCGGGATGGTCTTACGCCTCTGGCAAGCGCCTCCTCAACTTTACCAAGCAGGAAGTGCGTTTTGCCACAGCCGGGTGGACCGAATACGAGTGTCGCGTTATCAATCATCCTTCACACCTCTTGGGCGTGAGGCCAACCAAGCCACAACCTCAGCCTCAACCCAACGGCTTGCGTGGTCAGCTAAGATAACAGGCTCAGGAAAACGTCCCTCCTTTACCCATTTGTATACCGTGGTCTTAGAAACGCCGAGCCATTCGCTGACCTCTCTGATGCGCAGTAGTTTCTCAGAAGGGGATATCATTGCTATAGTCCTTTACCTCTAATTCAACTTCAGTGTCAGTAAACTCAGGCACCCACCATACGCGGATGGTTGAAGGTTTACCGTTTTGTTTTTTAATCCTTTGATGGCCATGACATTCTTCTGACCCGTTCAACTCTTTGATCCGCTCTTGGATCTCTGGCCGTTTGTATTGATTAAAGCCACGGTTCTTAAGGAATAGCTCAAGCCCAGACATGGTAAACTTAACCAAGCCACCCTCTGCCCAAGGCCGACCCAACTCCATTTCCTCTGGAGCAGTCGCGCGGATACGGCTCGTGCAAAATGTCCGTAGCAATTCATTGAACTGCCCACGCACGGTCAGTTCTTCTGGCACCTCGATCCGCACGGACTCAGACATCAACTTGTTCACAACGGGCTGCCATGTCGAAGGCTTCGGAACAGGGGGCATAATGTTCAACTGGTTCATGCAGGCCCTCTGCCAAAGCATAGGGTTTTGCAACTCCTCTACCATTAACTGCAAACGCTGCCCATCCACATCCATAAAGTATAAACGCGGCTCCGATAATAGGATCGTCAGGCCACCAAGGTTCGGTGCATCAGGCGCACTGTTCCCAACTCCGTATGGTCTGGTCTTGCAAATGCTCTTGTCGCAGTGGTCCTTGAGCGGGCACACCTCGCACTGATAGAAGTAATCCTTCTTCTCAAGCGACTTCATTAAGTTCACCATCTCCGTCGCATCAAGCGCCGGTGAGCACAGCATCCTGTTGTATTCCTCAAGGTGTGCCTTCCAATCGTCAGGCCATTTCAGGCGGCAGTATACACCAATCGCAAAGAGCGTGATGTTACGGAACTCGGTTATCGGTCCTCGGGCCGCGATCAATTCAAGGCAGTAAGGGCCGTCCGTAAAGTGACGGCGCTCCCCTGCAAAATCCATGGCGTTCAGTTCGGCAAGCGAAACCTTTTGTGTCGAGACCAGATCCAAGAACTGATCCAATTCCATGCTCTCGCCTTTGCCATCCAAAGCATAGCGCGTCGTTAACTCCGCCTCGAAGTAAGGCAGGTTGATAAAGTTCCCTACATCTCCACGTTCCGCAAGGATCGTGTCCTGCTTTGGAAATATCTCACACCCGCTGAAACCAAGGACCACAGCCATCTCTTTGAGATACTCGCGGACCAAAGCTGCAGGTTCAAAATCTTTTAGGAACAGAAACAAATGGGCACCGCCCGACTTGGACCGGCACAGGATCAATGGCATCTTCCTGCGTATGATCTCGGCGTTCAGTGCCACTAGGTCCAATGGGTATGTGTCGATATCCAAAGCGCCCCAACGGCACTCGTTCTGTTCGTTGATTGGTATAGATCCGATCCCGACCTTGCCGTCGATATGCTCTTGCATACGCGCCTCGGTCAGCGGCTCTCGGACCACGCTGCTCTTTGCTTCGACCTTCCCATTACGCCCTTGCTTGCCCACAATTGTTCGACCATGTGCAACGTCCGAGCCATAGAAGGCATCAAGCAACCGCCTTGCTTGCGACATGTCATTCTCCGTGTTGAGGTAAATGGGCGGTTCGCAGTCCATGCCGCCCTCATGGTCGCAACTCACTTCAGGAATAAAGGAGATATCAAAAAAATTCCTTCCGTGTGCACTGCAATTTTCTTAGAACGGAATGCCGTCCTCGACCTGAGAAGAGGCACTGGTCTGTTCGTGCTCTTCGGGTGCAGCTTTTACCTCGCCTGCCATGATGCTGTCACGGAAGGCTTTAGCCTCGAGCAATAGGTCACGGCTCTCGACCGTGCCCACACGCTCGACCGTCCAGTTGGCCCACGAACCTTGGTCATTGGACTCCTCAACGGAACGCAACTTCCACATGGTCGCGAACACTGGCGGTGTCTTCAGTTCCCCTGTCTTGGGGTTCTTGATCTTCTGCATTGCGATCTGCGTCTTCCAACGACGGCTGACCTTCAACTGTGTGGACTTCATGTCAATGACCACAGGTTGGAAGCTGCCGTCCTCTTCGACGATCAAGCAGAAGTGTTGGTCGGACTTAACCAACTCGTTGCCGTTGGGCAGGATCTCCTTGGACCCAGAGCGTTGGGTCTGTTGGAGGATGGGGTTGTTCGGTGCGATCTCGCCCTTGAACCCGCCGCCCATGTCACGTGGCACGAACTCCAGATACTTGGTGGTCTGGAAGCATGGGATCACCGTGACCCCTTCCTCGCCATCCCAATACTGGTTGGTTACGTTGTTGAATGCGTCACCCGAGGATGCGCCATCAATGTACTCGGCCTTCTTCTTGTTAAGCTGTGGGCTGAGCGCCTGCAGCAAACGAACGAAGGGGATTTGCATCTCGCTGCTGTCGAAGGCAGCGCCCTCTCCCGCAAACTCAAAGATGTCAGAAAGGACGTCGGTAGAGACAGAGGTCTCCTTGGCTTTTGCAACTGCGGTACTCATGCTTTTCTCCTGATTTCTGCAGCGTTGGCAACGAAGGCTCCGAACATATCGAGGTCGATAGGCTTACCTTTCTCGACACGTTCTTTAACGAATGCCTTCAACGTACTGGGGTGGATGTGGGTCTTCTTGTTGGGATTGAACCCACGCTCTTCAAGGAGGCCGACCACGTCGCCCGCCATGTTGTCTTCGCCCTTACCGAAGGACACGGTGATGTCGTTCTTGATGATGTCATCAAGCCCGTTCTGCCGCAGCCAATCGTAG
>Ga0255751_10005656_pt1 | contig 11096 bp, 6 predicted proteins | sample 071ome_20_FD_179951 | JGI IMG/M metagenome (GOLD analysis project Ga0255751, IMG submission 179951) | Coastal salt marsh microbial communities from the Groves Creek Marsh, Skidaway Island, Georgia - 071412BT metaG (version 2) | ecosystem: Environmental > Aquatic > Marine > Intertidal zone > Salt...
CATCAATAAAGTATTTGATCCAAAACTTTCGCAAATGGTACCGGTTGAAAAGGTGGATGGATCGGATGAAGGTGTTCAACATACATTTAGTATTAAGAATGACCTTTTTGCGACTTCTGCAAATACAGAATTGGTTGACTTTAGGAATTACTACTACATGGTCTTGAGTTATGCGATTCTTTCGGATGATACTCTACAGATAGATCCTAATCAGTTCTTGGCAGGTCGTAGAAATATCAATATTTACAGAGCTACACCACATAAGACGGAGCCTGAAAACAACGGAACTGAACTACAAAGTGCGTATGGATCTGGGCCTTCATTGGTGCGTGTTTCTGGTAGAGGAAACGGTGGAATGCCACTTGAGTTTACCAAAGAAACCATTGACGAGATTTTGGAGTGGGGAATTGCCGCTAAACCAAAGTATGTTGCTGGTGCTGGGCCGGTTGCAATCAAGGTAGTTGATCCATTGAAGATACCAAACAATAAGTTCCACTTCTATTTGAAAGAGCGTACTCCATCTAATACGGTTGGTCTTAGAGACTCTATGACCCGTAATGCGGATTGGGTATTGGTTAAATTGGATGCCGAAAATGGTAACGATACCATTTTCTCTGACACAACCATCGGGGTTCGTTTCGAAAGCGTACAAGGTATACCAAGTCCGTATAACGCTACAGAGGAAACTCTTGCAGACTGGGGTCTAAGTGTTGAATTAACTCAGGTATATAATCCTGCTGAAAACGCGGAAGCAGATCCTACGAATGGTGTAATTGATTGGGAGGTAGAATGGGAAGATAATGGTAAGCAATGGTTAACAGCAGTAGTAGATAATGATGCACAGAGTACTCCAACATCGGGTAGTTTATGGCTTAACTGGATTCGTTCCGGTAGCAATGGACGTGGTGGTACATTTGATGGTTACACAAATGACTTCTTAGGCCAAGATGGAACCCCGTTAGATCCGGGTCAGGCTTATGAGCGAATTTGGAACGGAAGAATTGCACCTTATGGTTTAACAGCCCGTGAGAAATACAGTGCGGCAAATGGTCGTAACACCTATGGATTCGCTTGGAGCGGAAATGCTTCTTGGTTGCAAAATCCAATGGCTGAGGTTCATAGCTTCGAATTGGTGATTACGCCGGATAAATCTAAATGGACACGTTGTCCGGTGATTGAAATGTCAGATGACGAAGTAAAGAATGGTAACGAAGGAAATATGTCCAAATTCAATATGCGTTTGGCACCTTCAAAAGACAAAAACTTCCAAGACATACCCGGAAGCTTTGGATTAAGTTACTTCCCGGGATATGTGCTTAACCTTGAAACAGGTGAGCGTATGAATATAGCTTTCGGAGAAGACAGTTATCTAAAAGGAGAAAATGGCCGCGACATGATCTGGAATCCTACGGATAATATCTATAACGATAATGGTAATTATCCAGCGATAGGTGGTAAGCATTTCTTATACATCTTCGGTAATGGTAAGCATGGTATCAATCGTAATGTCCCAGGCGACCGTTACTATGGGGAAGAAGAAATACATTTCGATCGTTTTAAGAAGGGACTTCAAAATACCACAGCAGGTGGTAACCCGAGCCAGTTAGAGAAGATCAAATTATTGTCGACCGTGACGTGGGTGATACCTACATACTTAGCGGGTGGTTATGATATGACGGATGGAATTCCTCCAACAGAGGTTAAATTCCGAGTACGTGTGTCAAAGGCATATACCTCCTACGAAACAGACGACGACAGAAATGATGGCCTTCCATTCTATGAGTTTGATGCTTCTGAAATAGCACCGAAGATTTCAAACGAGATTGGGCGCAAGAACTTAGACTTAGTGAATATCGTTCCTAACCCTTACCGTGGTTACAGTGAATATGAAAATAGCCCGATTGACTCTCGTGTGAAGATTACTAATTTGCCACCAACATGCACCATTCGTGTGTATGATATGGCGGGTAATTTGATTCGAACGGTTGATAAGGCAGATGAGAATACCTACTATGAGTGGGATCTGAAAAATAATAGTAATGTACCTATTGCCAGTGGGTTGTATTTGATACACGTTAAAGCACCGGGTCTAGGCGAGAAAATTGTTCGTTGGTATGGTATTATGCATGCCGTTGATTTAGACACCTATTAATAAGAAAACCGATGAGATTGAAAAGTATAAAAACATCATCCTTAATCGCAACCGCCCTCTTAATTGGCTCTAGCGCTTTTGCTGGTAATCCAGAAAGACAAGGTCAGGCAGGTGCAGCACAGTTAACCATCAATGGTTGGGCTCGATCTTCAGGCCTTGGTTATGCCGCCGGTGGTTTGATTAGCGGTGCAGAAGCACTTTACATGAACGTAGGTGGATTGGATCGCATGACAAACCGAACGGAATTAGTTTTTGCTCGTACAGAGTGGTTAATGGGTTCAGGTATTGGTATTAATAACCTCGGACTTGCAGTGAAAATGGGTGAGGATGGATACGCAGGAACTTTAGGTGTGCAAGTTATGCAGTTTGGTATTGACCCCATTCAAATTACCACAGAGCAAAATCCTCATGGAGGAATAGGTACTTACCGTGTAAATATGACCAATATTGGTGTATCATACGGGAAGCAATTCTCAAACAGTATCTCTGCTGGAATCACCGCAAGGTTAATTAGCGAAGGTATTCCCGATGTGAGTGCATCAGGTATGGCTTTGGATGCGGGTGTGCAGTATACCACTACTTTGATTCCACGTTTGGGCTCTGAGAAAAGAAATGATTTTAAATTTGGAGTTTCTGTTAAAAACATTGGTCCTGATTTGAAGTTTGATGGTGATGGGTTGAGCTATAAAGCGTTGATCCAAGACGGTGATTACAACAAAACCATGCAAGTAAAAACAGACGTCGTGAAATTGCCGGCAATGTTGAATGTTGCGGCCAGTTACGATATTCGTTTGGATAAAACGAAAGGTGTTTACGATAACCGTTTAACGGTAGGGTTTGGATTTACGAATCACTCGTTTAGTGCAAACCAAACAACACTCTCATTTGAGTACGGTTATAAGGATATGTTAATGGTAAGAGGTGGTTATTGTTATCAGCAGGGTGTATTCTCTGAAGAAACAAGAACATCTGCGTTTACTGGTCCTTTTGCCGGGGTGAGCTATGACTGGCATATTAATGATGAAAACACCGTTTCATTGGACTACAGTTACCGTGCAACGAATCCATTTTCTGGAGTACACTCGTTCGGTGTACGTATCGGATTGGGATCGGCGGAATAATAAATTACATAATCAATAACGGTTGCACCAATTGTTAATTGGTGCAACTTTTTTTTTAAATAAATAGAAATACAAAATATGAGCGAGGCACAATACTTTACACAAAAAGGATTAGATGAATTAAAAGAGGAGGTGAATGAATTGAAAAATATCCAACGTCCTAAAATCATTCAAGCCATTGCTGAAGCAAGAGATAAAGGTGATTTAAGTGAAAATGCAGAGTATGATGCTGCAAAGGAGGCGCAAGGTCACTTGGAAGATAAAATTGCTCAATTGGAGCATATCGTTGCTAACGCGAGAGTGATTGATGCGTCTCAAATAAATACCGATAAAGCAAGTATTCTTTGCAAGGTGAAAGTGAAAAATCATAATGTTGGTAAAGAAGCAGTGTATCAATTGGTATCTGAAAAAGAAGCAAATCTGAAGGAAAATAAGATTTCGATAAAGTCGGCAATAGGTGCTGGCTTATTAGGGCATGCTAAAGGAGAAATTGTAGAAATTCAAGTTCCAGCTGGTATTGTTAAGCTAGAGATCTTAGATATAAGTTTGTAATCGTGGCTTCGATTTTTTCCAAAATCATCGCTGGTGAAATACCTTGTCATCGAGTATATGAAGACGACAAGCATTTGGCCTTTTTAGATATCAATCCATTGGCTATGGGTCATGTTTTATGCGTACCAAAGATGGAAGTGGATTATATGTACGATTTGACTGAAGATGCCTTGGCAGATTTATGGAAGTTCACTAAGCCCGTAGCGAAGGCTATTGATAAAAGTATGGATTGTCTGCGGGTTGGTTCTGCTGTTATTGGTTTGGAGGTGCCGCATGTTCATATTCACTTGATTCCACTTCAGTCAGTTGAGGATATTAACTTTTCTCGACCCAAACTAAATCCTTCCAAAGAGGATCTAGCTGATATTGCTCAACGTATTAGAGATCATATTTAAGGGTATTATTTATGAATTTCGCTCAGGTCATCGGTCAGTATTATACAAAGGAATCGTTGATTCAGAGCGTTCAAAAAGGACGTATTCCCCACGCTCAATTATTCCTGGGGAAAACGGGTTGGGGCGGTTTACCACTCGCCCTAGCTTACGCAAAATACATCAGTTGCCTAAATCGGACAGAAACGGACTCCTGTGGTGAATGTTCTTCTTGCCGAAAATATGCTACGTTTACGCATCCAGATTTACATTTTAGTTTCCCATTCCCAAGAGAGAAAGGAGAGAAAAGTAGCGAGATAATTGGAGAGTGGCGTAACGCAATATTGGATAATCCATACATGGGTATACTCCAATGGATGCAAGTATTGGATGCGGAGAAGAAGCAAGCAAATATACCATTGGCTGAATGTCGTGAGATCGCAAAGTCCCTATCGTTGAAGCCCTTTGAATCAGAATTCAAAATTCTCTTGATGTGGCTTCCGGAATATTTGGGTAAAGAAGGGAATTCATTGCTGAAACTAATTGAAGAACCTCCGCCAAACACGATCTTTTTATTGGTGGCGGAGAATCCTGATAAAATATTGGGTACCATTATTTCACGAACCCAATCGGTGCGATTAAAACCCATAGAGGAGGAAGCTCTCTATGATTTTCTGATAAAAAACGAGAAGCTAGAAGAAGAAAAGGCTAGACGGATATCCACCATCTCTCAAGGAGATCATACTTTATTGACGGATCTATTGACCGATACTGAAAGTCCTTATTTTGAATTATTGAAAGCTTGGATGAGTATATGTGTTCGAAAAAGCATGCCGGAAATTGTCGCATGGTCCGAACATTTAGGCGGGTTTTCAAAAGAAAACTTGAAAGGCTTTTTACTTTATTCAATAGAGATATTGCGTGGTGTAGTGGTTTTCCCACATGCAGAGGAAATAATACCATGGGCTGGTAGAGAGCGCGTGTTTATTGAGAATTTCAATAAGTTGACATATTCAATCAATGATATGGAGCTAATTGTGAAGAACATCGAAATGGCGCTTTCTAATATTGAAAGAAATGGAAGAGTCCCCTTGGTTTTAACTGACCTTAGCTATGTCATAGCAAGGAATCTGAAAAAATAGTACTTTTAAGCAACCTTAAGAACTGAGTATTCATCTTTATTGTGATACTTGATGCGCGGGAATGTCAAATAAAAAACAGGAATTAGAGTATGATTTGGTAAGGGATTTCCTATTGGGTAAATCCGGTGCCGATCGTAAGCTCTATGATTATCTGGCTCCTTCGCTTTATCCCATCTGTTTACGTTACGCACCAAATAAATTGGAATCCAATGACATGTTTCAGGATAGCATGGTGCGCGTGTTTCGACGATTACAGGATTTTAGATTTGAGGGATCATTAGAAGGATGGTGCAAAAGGGTATGTGTGAACCAGTGTCTAGATATTCTGCGTAAAAAGAACCTCTTTAAGGAAGAGTCATTGAAGGAAAACCATTCGGAAATCGCATCTCCAGAGGTTTCAGGGGAAGAAAAATTGATACACGAGCAACTTATTGAATTACTTGAACGTCTTCCTCACGGTTACCGTACGGTGTTTAATATGTATGTTATTGAGGGATACACCCATAGCGAGATTTCAGAAAAACTTGGAATCACCGAGAGTACCTCAAAAACACAGTTATTTAAAGCCCGCAAACAGTTGCAAAATTGGATGAAACGTGAAGGATGATTTTTCACATATAGATGAAGTGTTTAGGTCAGGACTTGACAACGTCAAGATCGATCCGCCATCGGGTTTATTCGAACATATTCAAGGCGATATTTCCTCCTCATCTGCGGTGAGTTCACAAACATCCGTTCTGCAAAAAGTAACGGCATTTTCAAAGTCATGGATAGGTATATCTATAGCCTCCATATCGATTGTTACGGGTATCGTCGCAATGTTGAGTGAGACTGACAAAAGTGAAAATACGATTACTCAACGAGTAGATGAAAAAAACACAGTTTTAGTTACCAAGCCAACGATTAAGCCCGCAACTGTAGTAACTGATACTTCATTGGCAACATCTCCAGAGCCGGAAGAAGGCTCCAACAAAAGGGTAACGTCGAATTACGACCTGGATGTGGTAGAGCCTATATCGGTCCAGGATGAATCCCAATCAGTTCATTCAACTAACGAGGTTGTTACACAGGAAATAGTGCACCCAAAACCAGTGATTGAAAACAGTCCATTACACGGGGAAGATGAACAAACCGAACAAATACATGCACCAATAAATTGTAAGGGGCGTTTTGAGCTTATATCCACTCCAAATTTCAGCAATCTCAAATTGATTGGATTATCGATTCAAGGTTCCCTTGCGAAATATGAAGTTATCATCAATGGTGAAAAGTGGACCGGATTTTTAGGGAAGTCAAAGAAATTGCAGCGTCCTTGTTATGTCAAAAAAACAGCTGCCATAAATTGCGAAGTACGCGCACATTTCATGGATAATTGTCGCGATACTCAATCCATAACGGAAATAGTTAAACCAGATATTTCCGAGACAGAGGAAGTCTTACCTACGGTTTTTACTCCTAACGGAGATGGACAAAACGATTCATTCTATATCAAGATCGCAACACCCCGTAAATTTCACTTATGGGTAGTAAATACAAAGGGAGAGATGGTGTTTGAAACAAATAGGATAGATAAAAAATGGGGTGGGGATTTCAATGGTCAAACATGTAAACCTGGAGGATACCAGGTGCATTATCAGGCGCAATATGAGGATGTTCAAAATAAAAAAGTAGAACGCTATTTATTATGGCTGAAACGATAACCAACCCAGAGAATTTCAAGAAGAAAGAAAATAAAAAATGAATAATAAAGGAATAAAACAATTTGGAGGAACGAGGGCTTTTGTCAACTGCCCCGAATCCTTTATTTTTGAACGATTGCAATCAAAAGAAACAGCACGTATGAAAGGATTTTCTAGTCTTTTAAAAGCCCTAACCCTCATGTTGGTGGCTTTGTTTTCTTCTCAAGCGGCAACTGCCCAAAACTGTGTGATTACTTACAGTGGTTCTCCTTGTGTGGGAACACCGATCACATTCACAGGTTCAGCGGCAGGAACTACGCACGAGTGGACATTCACCGACGGTGGTACGGATTACACGACCACGGGTTCGTTGAATATCAATTACGCTTTTAAAACAGCGGGTAAAAACAAGGTAACATACAAGACTACCATTAACGGTCAGCCTTGTGAGTCTACTATTGATATCGAGATCAAGGAAAAACCTGATATTTTCCTCTACATCACGAAACTTGACACGCAGTGTTTTGAAAATAACTTGTTCTGTTTTAGAGATAGTACGACCAATCCCAATGGTGCAAAAATTGCGAATACCAAGTATGTAGTATCCGATGGTCAGTTGTTTGAATACGACTTCCCACCATCTAGCATGCCAAACGACCTTTGTTTCTCAATTAAAGACGTACGAGGAGGTTCTTTTGATTTATATGTAGAAACTACGGATGAAAACGGTTGTACGGATACTCAAAATTTAAAAGGTGCCGTTTATGTTCGGGAGAAAATTGGTGCTGCATTTACCAGTAATAAACCAGTGAAGTGTGATTCTGTAATGGCCACATTCAGAAATATTAGCCGGATCAACAAAGGTGCGGTAGACAGCATGTGGTGGTATTGGGGCGATGGTACAATCGAAGTTGGGTCTGATCCTATTTCAGACGATATGTGGGGTCCAACCATTGATAAATGGTTTTACGGTCAAGGGGTGTATAACTCTAAGTTAATACTCAAAACAAAAGATGGTTGTATGGATAGTTTCAAAATGAAGGCCGCAGCAACTGTTTTTGCATCAGAGGTTAAAATTATTGCAAATCGTGATTCTACTTGTATTTCAGATCCGGAAGTAGAATTTAGAGTTGATGTAGTGCCTCAAGGGGTTAATGGTTTTTTATGGACGTTCGGTGATCCGAATTCTGGTCCGGAAAACATCAACTTCAGAACATGGACGCCTGCCCACAGTTTTACGGGTCTTGGGCCTTTCCTGATTACATTAGATTATAACCACCCAATTTGTGGTGTGCGACGTGTTTTTGATACAATTATCATCCTCGGACCTCAGTCAACCGTTGACGTGGCAGGAGACAGAATTCCGGACTGGCAGATATTCCAGTGCCCTAAGGATGTAATGGATACCGTCTTCTTTAGAAACTACTCTACGTTCTATCACAACGATAATGACTTTACCGATGATGACAGTACCTTCTATAAAAATGGAACCAGTGCATTGGGCCATAACTTCCAAGAAGTTAATGGTGCTTGGGTGTGGATTCCACCGGTGAGGCGTGAACGTAATGAGAATGGAGATTCAACGGTTTACACAGGTTCGGGTAATTTGATGCCTGGTGCATTTAATGATCCATTTAAAAGGGAGCGTATATGTGCTACTCGTCTTTGGGACTTCGGAGATAATTTCGCTTCTCAGTGTACTACAGATGTGTTGAATAACAAGAATGTTACGGTCAACTGTAATTTCTCGCGCGATACCATTCCGTTCCACTATTATCGGTCATGGGATTTGATCATGTTGTCAGATTTCAAGATGGCGCCTATGGAAGACGCATTGTTCATCGATAGTAATGGTATTTGTATTCGTGTACCGGTTTGGCCAGATAGTATGTTCTATATTATTGAGGATACCATTGTGGCTATTCCGCCGACTGCTGCGGATAGTGCCACCTACAAGAGTAGTGGTATCAAAGGAACAACAAGCTGGAGACTTGAAAAGAAATTCGGAGGAAAGGGAGAAAGGTTTATTGAGGAATTTGTTAGGGTGCGATTAGGTTCCGGAGATTCGGCCTATTTGGGTAGAGAAAATGGAGGATCAGCAAATTTGGTGACTGGTCCGCTTGATACGTTGATGAGTCCGAAAGATATAATTTATCTGCGGAGTGAATCTGATTCAGTCACATTCCTGTATACTGTTCACCTTAAGAAAGACACCTTGCCAGTTAATCTGTACAAGATTCGTGAGGCCAAAGGCGAGGCACCCAATATTTTAGATAGCTTCAAGAGAATTCCAAACGGAATACCGGGATATAATTATATCATAGATTACGAACGTTTCCGTTCCTTGTATTATGCGAGAATCCCTTCATGTAATAATGTAAGATTGAAGCATGAAGATACTTGTCATCCATTGCAATGTGAGAGTGAGGCTATTCGTCAGGTTGTAATGATGCACGCTAACGCCGGAGGTGTGGGTAGTGGATTAATCAAGGATGCAATCGAGTGTTTGGGTAACAGAAACCCAACATATGGTGTGACGTTTATTTTGAGCGACTTGAAACCTGGTTGTTCTTTCACAGAACTACAAATCAATTACGATACGTTCTGTGATCCTAATGGATGGACATCTCTAAGTTCATTGAGTCCAGGTGGTCGTCCTGTGGCACCACCACCGCCACCACCTTATTGGGATGGAACAAATAATGGTAATCCTAATCCTGGTTATAATGCAAAAGGAAATCCAGGTAGCCGATACTCAACCTATTACATGGGTAAACCATGTAACGATTCAACGGGTTGTGTAACCGTCGGGGTAATCGTGGGTAACGGTGTACAAAGACCAGGAGGTAGTGCCGCAAATCGTCCGTTGTGTAACGATACGCATTACTACGATAACTTTGCATGTTTCCCTAGAATTGACCCTTCATTTGAAGTCTTGAATCATGTAAAGAATGATAATGGCGACTACAAGATTTGTAAGTGGGATCCAATCATTGCTCGTTTTACAACCAATAACTTTACAAAACTGGATGAAATTGGATCATTGCGTTGGGATCTACAAACTGGAAATGCAGGTCCAGACTACGCGAATTTCTCTTCTAGCTTTATTCAAGAGGATATATACCGTTACAAGAAGTTTGATAAACCAACAGTGTTACCTGATGGTCGTGTAACAAATCCGGATTATTTGTATAATTATATTGTTCAAACAAGAGGTTACGAGAATCCAGTACAAACGCCATGTACCAATATATGGAATGATGGTGATGCCGTGATTACTTCTGGCCCTGATACCATTTATACCGCTGAGATTAGAGATTACGTACAAGCGGCTGATGTATCAAAAGTTTGGGATAGAATTAAAGAACGACTGGATGCTGCCGGATTTGATCCATTTGCCTTAGCCGATACCACCATTGCTAAGATGATATGGAACGATACGGGTATTATTGGTCAGCCTTCAACTGGGGCTTACGGTTGTTTGGATACTGCAGGTTACGGTAGAGACATCGAATTCTACTACATTCCAAATAAGGATTCAATGACCATTCTACATTTCCGTGATACAACTATTGCACCAACAGATACAGCTGAAGCATTTGGAACCGAATACAATGCGTACACTTTTGTGCCACGTTTTGCTGGTAGATATATTCTCTCGGTATCGATGCGTTCAGAAGATGGTGAGTGTGATGATGTTGCGGCAGAACCATTTATAGTTGGGTTTGCGATGTTCATGGATAAATTCACAGATTCCATTGTATGTCAAGATCAGGGTGAGTCATTAGAAATTGCGCCTGATTATAGATACTTCTCTACGGACCCAGATAACTTCGGTACTTGGGATCCTAATTACTTCTGGAATCAAGGTCCTTTAGCTACAGGATACGACTATTGGAAAGATCCAGATCGTATTGCTGCTCGTTTGCAAGGTGATACCAATAAAGAGTTCCGTACCCGTTGGGATTGGAGCATGGAAGACGACGATCCGAGCGATGCAAATACCATATTCGGTAATTCCCCTTATGGTGGTGTCGGTACGGGTAGTATGAGTAATCCTTGGGTTCAATTAGGAGGAG
>Ga0255751_10005657_pt1 | contig 11096 bp, 6 predicted proteins | sample 071ome_20_FD_179951 | JGI IMG/M metagenome (GOLD analysis project Ga0255751, IMG submission 179951) | Coastal salt marsh microbial communities from the Groves Creek Marsh, Skidaway Island, Georgia - 071412BT metaG (version 2) | ecosystem: Environmental > Aquatic > Marine > Intertidal zone > Salt...
GCAATCCAGCGACACGCCGACGAATATTCATTGTGTTGTCACGCCGTTGTACTTGGATGATGGGGCATTATCAGAAGGTAACTTGACCATAACACCATCTGGCCCAAACGGTGCGAGCTTTGGTTCAATCGTTATCCCTGAAACTGGCGTTTGGGGCGCAAAGGTCACAAACATAAACGGCTGCACCTCGACGGCCTTGCGGGTTGGCGTTTGCTCAATTGATGCGGATAAGACGGCGAACCTCTCTACAACGTCCGGCATTTACGGAGTGTTCTACCGTGATAATGGCGTGGTCTTAATTGATGGGTCTAGCGACACTACGGGGCTGGACACGTTTGCAGCCTCAAGTGAAGCGGTTGAAATTATTGTGGACCGGGCTAATGATCTCGTTCACTTCTACACGGACGGCGGCGATCAAGGGGAATACACAATTCCCTCGGGACACGAAGGGAAGCCCTTAGTATTCGCAACGAATTGGGGCGCGACAGACGCCAACGTAACATGGGATTTCGGTCAGGGCGGCTATGATCCTTCTGGCACTCACTCAGGGGCCTTGGCACTCAACTCCGCCAACCTCTACACCAACGCTGCCCCAGCCATCGAAGACGGCACGGCGCATTTTCAGGCTACGCTTTACACTGGCAATGGAACAAGCATTGAAGTCAATCAATCTGGGAATAGTACATTCCAGCCTGATTTCGTTTGGCTGAAAGATAGGGACACGGCATATTCTCATCACCTTTTTGATGCTGTTCGTGGTTCCACTAGCCGACTAAAGAGTGACAATACAGATGCAGAGGCGACTAGCAGCCCAACCACCTATCTATCATCATTCGATGCTGACGGCTTTTCCGTTGGTTCTAACGTCAATGTGAACACAAACACAGACAACTACGTAGCGTGGCAATGGAACGGCGACGGCACTAGCGGTAGTACTAATTCTGACGGCAGCATCACCAGCACTGTTAATGCTAATGATGCAGCGGGGTTTTCTGTTGTAAAATACACCTCTACAAATGGTGGTGGCGCAGGAACAGTAGGGCATGGGCAGACAGGAGCCTTGGACCTAATCTTGGTTAAAAACTTAGATAGCACCGACAATTGGGCAGTTTATCATTCCGGCAATACATCTGCTCCTGAGACTGATTATCTTATACTAAACCTCACAAATGCGACAGCGGACAGCAACACGTTCTGGAACGATACCGCACCAAGCTCAACATCCCCATTTGTGTTTAGCGTAGGAACGTCTGGTGCGGTCAACGACCAAGGGGCAGCAACTAACCATATCGCCTACTGCTTCCGCAGCATTCCCGGCTATTCGGCTTTTGGGAGTTACACAGGTAATACGTCAGCAGATGGGCCAGTAATTATGCTAGATTTTACTCCAGCCTACGTAGTTGTAAAACGAACATCTTCTACGGGCGATTGGATTTCTAAAACCAGAATTATTGACCCTGAAAATCCCCTTAACCCTCGTTTATATCTTAACTCAGCTAACGCAGAAAGTTCATCTGATTATCTTATTGATATATTAAGTAACGGGTTTAAAGTTCGAGATTCTCAAGTTGCTATAAATGGAGGCACACTCATTTACGCCGCCTTTGCCGAAAACCCATTCGCCGGGTCCAGCCCTGCTACTGCACGATAATAAAAAAAATGCGTGTAAGCGATTATAAATAAGACAAAGGATTGAATTAAAGGTAAAACAAAATGCCATATATTGGAAGATCACCACAAGTTGGTAACTACTCAAAGCTGGATAGCATCGCGGCAAGCTTTAATACGAGCGATGTGACCTTTAATCTCACTGTATCCGGTGATGCTTATACACCAGGAGGTTCAACTCAGTTGATCATTTCGATTGACGGTGTGATTCAAGAACCAGAATCTGCATATACCGTATCAGGGTCACAGATTACCTTTACTTCCGCACCTGCTACTGGTTCAACATTTTTTGGAATTGGTCTTGGTAATGTATTAGATATCGGTACACCATCTGATGGTACAGTAACTGCATCCAAACTTACTTCTGGTTCTGTTACTTCAGCAAAACTGGATAGCGGCGCAGTAACTGCAGGAAAAATTGGTACGGGCGGTGTTTCTGCTAATACACAGTTAGCTGCAGGTGTAGTTACAGCTCATGCAACAGCCGCAGACATCGCCAAGACTGACGTGAGTCAAAAGTTCGAACTCGCTCAACAGGGTAATACATATGCATTCGGTACGCTATCAGCAAACACTCGACCGGACATGCAAAATGCAAACTTCTTTACTCTCACAACTGGCGGCAACATTACAATTTACAATCCAACAAATCAAGTCTCGGGTCAATCTGGAGCGTTTGTAATCACAACGGGTGGATCACACACTGTTTCTTGGGGCAGCGATTTTAAGTTTGCTTCCGGTACTGCTCCAACAATTACGGCTAGCGGTACTGATGTACTTTCATATTATATTGGATCAGCAAATAATATATACATGGATGCACTCCAGGCACTATCTTAAGGAGTTTTTGATTTATGATTCCTGGTTCTTTAGCTCAAACCGCAATCCGAAAAACACGTAGTTTACATTGGCATAACTCAAATGCCAACAACATCGAGCAATCGATGTGGCTCGATGGCAGTTCTCAGCATCTTACCCGTTCTACTTCAAGCCATAGTTCAACTGAAGTTGTTATGGCATGTTGGTTTAAACTAACTACAATTAGTACTGGTAATATCGGCATTATGGGACTTGGAACAGGTACAAGTGGTTCCACTAATGCGGGTTTGTGGTTGAGTGGCAGTGCTATGTATTTTTACGCTAATGGAAATGGCGTAGTCACAAATCAACTATTTCGAGATTCTGGTTGGTATCATATTCTAGGTAGTTGGAAACTTGATGAATCAATAGCAAGTAATAAAGGAAAATTATTTATTAATGGAGAAGAGGTAACTAGCTTTTCCGCTGATCCTAGAAGTAGCTGGGGTACGAGTTTTGCAAGCACAGCTACTCAATCTGTTGGTAGTATTTTCACAAATACTTTTTTAGATGGTTATATTGCTCAGGCCATTATGCTTGATGGGCAATCTATACAGGGCGGCGATGTAGCTGTTTCTGATTTTCTTGATACGTGGGCCTTTGGTGATAACGGTAGTCAATTCGTTCCGAAGAAAAATAGCAATATCGCTGCACTTGCAAGCACTGCTGGTGGTAATAGCTTCTGTGTAGATTTTGCAGATACATCGGCATTCGGTAACGATATAAGTTCTAATAATAATGATTTATCTGATCAGGGTTCTCCAACAGCAGCAAATCAGTCAAGGAACAGTCCTAGTTTACAGTATCCTATCATAAATCCACTGACAAAAGTTGGAAGTGCTGCTTCAACACTCTCAGAGGGAAACACAAAAGCTACAGTGAATGATAATGGTGGAATCGTTATTTCTGATCCACTGCCATCCACAGGCCTTTGGTACTTTGAAATAGATGCTACTACAGTTTCACAATTTTATCCTGGTATTGGACAGCAAAGCGCATTAGGATATAACTCAACGGCTGCTTGGAACAATGGAACGGCAGATACTCATGTTTGGCTGGTTGATGATGCAACAGGAAGATTCAACAATAACGGATCATTAAGTACTTATGTAGGTTCAGCATCTAGTACAGGTCGTTATGCTGTCGCATGGGATGGTGATAATAGAGCACTATATTTTGGATCAATTTCTGGTTCTACCATTACTTGGGTTTTCTCCGGTGATCCAACTAGCGGTGCGAGTAAAACAGGAGCAGCTCCAGGGACCTGGCCCACAACGGGAACTGATCCTCTTTACTTTATTGTGCTTGGCGGCGGCACATCAGTTATGAAATTCTATTTTGAAGAAGATGATTGGACTGGTGTGACCAACAGACCGGCAGATGCTGTAGAGTTGAATACTAAAAACTTCGCAGGTCCAGACTATCAAGGTATAGATTACTTTGATGCTACTCTGTACCAAGGTAATGGCACTGGGCAAAGAGTAGGTGATTTTGTTCCGTTTACAGATGCTTATACCGTAAACAACAGTGTACTCTTTAACGATGATGACACTGCTTTTCTTCAAAGAACGCCCGGTAGTACCGGAAATAGAAAAAAGTTTACACTATCTACATGGTTTAAAAGAGCAAATCTTACTGGAGCAATTCAATATCTTTTTCACTGTCAAAACTCTAGTAATAATAATTTATTTACTGTACGGTTTAATGCCTCTGATCAAATAGAGGCTGGTGGTGAAATAAGTGGTGGAGCAACAGATAAAAAAGTCATAACTAATAGAGTCTTTAAAGACACAAGTCAGTGGTATCATTTAGTAGTAAGAGTTGACACTGCAAATGCCACAGCAGCGAATAGACTTAGAATATACATAAATGGTGTAGAACAATCTCTTGCTTCAGCATCATACAGAGCCACCACTGAAGATTGGTTATGGAACGCTGCTAGTGAGTTACACACTATTGCAAGAGGACAAGCCGCTGGTAGTCCCAGTGGAACTAGCTCTGATTTTTATCTCGCACAAACGGTGCATATAGATAATGATACTCTTGGTCCTGACAGCTTTGGTCAATTAGATACATCAACGAATCGCTGGATACCTAAAGATGTTTCGGGTCTTACATTTGGAACTAATGGTTTTTATCTTGACATGGAGACTGCACCGGGTACTGGAAATGGTGCAGGTGATGATGTTAGCGGTAACAATAATGATTTTACTGAAAGCGGTTTAACTGCTGGCGATCAATTTATAGACACACCTACTAAAAACTTTGCCACCCTTGATCCTACTTATGGATATAACAATACAACTTATACACAAGGTAATCTTGCTGTAGTTGGAGCGAATGTATCTGCTCAAGCAAATAAATCAACGTATTCCACAGCATTTTCTAAAAAGAGTGGTAAGTGGTGGGTAGAGTTTGATAGCATACTTGATGCTTCAAACACTACAATATTCTATGGTATTATACCTACTAAATATATAAGAGATGGTAGTTTTGTAGCCGCTGCTAAAGACTCTGGCACTGGTTATGCAGATAATTTATTAGGTTCTATCAGAGCATATATTGTGGGTAGCACTTATGGAAATAAAGTTTATAACATAGCAATCGGTACTGGTAGCGGCACAACAAATTTAACTTCTGGAGGCATTATAGATAACAATGCAGGAGGGTACACAGACCTTGTGCCTTACGGTATAGCGTTGGATATGGATAATAAAAAGATGTGGATAGGTAATCCTACCATCAGTGCAACTACATGGAACAATGAAACAAGTGTAAGTCCTGCTGATAATACAGGAGGATTTGATTTACAATTTGACGAATACAGTATATTTATTTCTAATGATATAGGCACTAGCTTTATAAACTTTGGTCAGTATGTTGGTTCTTGGAATGGTAACTCTGTATCAGATTACACCAGCACAGCAGGGGGTAACTTTACTCTAGCACCTCCTACAGGCTTTAAAGCTATTAACCAAGACAACCTAGACGACACTGCATCTAAGATTACAGCATGGGCATGGATTAAGAATAGAGATTCTACTGACGATCATATTCTTGTAGACCGAGTAAGAGGTGTTGGAGAAGTTATACACTCTAATTCAACTGCTGCTGAAACTACTGAACCTAATACCGTACAGCGGTTTTTACAAAGAGGCGTACAAGTAGGTAATGATGTGCAGGTAAATACTGCTAATGAAAGCTATGTTCTTTGGCAGTGGCTCGTGGGAGACAGTGCTACTACTGGTTCTACTAATAATTCTGGAAGTATAGCTAGCACTGTTATTGCAGCAGATGCGGGTCATTTTTCAATTGGAACGTACACTGGCACAGGTGCTAATGCAACAATCGGGCATGGTCTAACTGCTGCACCCGAATTTGTAAACGTCAAACAACTTAATTCTACAGCTAGTTGGTCTGCTTTGATACCCGCACTAGGAAATAGTAATGCTATATTTTTAAATCTTTCTAATGCTGCTCAATCTGTAGGAACAGCTTACTGGCAGAATACTGACCCTACATCTAGTGTTTTTAGTATCGGAACAGATAATGCAGTTAATGGTTCTAGCAGTACATATTTATTTCAATGTTTTAGATCAGTTCCTGGTGTTTGTAAAGTGGGAAGTTATGAAGGTAATTCTATTGACGATGGACCTTACATAAGTTTAGGTTTTAAACCTCGTTGGTGGTTGGTAAAAGAGACGACTGTTTCTGATGCTTCACATGATTGGTTTGTCGCTGATTCTGCAAGATATACATTTAATGGGACTACTACTGCTGGTGGTTTAAATGGTGGTACATTAGAGGCTAATGATTCTACTGCTGAAGAAGCACATAATACAAACTTTGGAGATAATCCTGCCTTTGATTTTCTGTCTGACGGTATAAAGCTCAGAACAAATTCTGGAGTAATTAACGCTACTGGCAGAACTTATGTTTACATAGCAATGGCAGAGATCGGTGGCAATGCTGCCTATCCACCGATCTATGGTAGATAAGGATATAAATAAACAAAACGAGTGAAATACTATATGATGATGCTCAAATATAGGAGGAATACAAAATGTGGGCAATGGTTAAAGCAAATCAGGTCGTAGCGATTTATAGACGACCAAAAGCACTCACGATTGATGGTGTGCAGCATCCAAGCAATATCTTTAGCGTTTGGTCGAAAGAACAAAAGATGGCGATCGGCATCTATGACTACACAGAAGTGAGATCAAATCTAAACGACAAGTACTACAGGCAGGGCAGCTCGTCAACTGCGATTGACAACGATGCTGGTACGGTTACGGTTACATATGCTGCTAATGCTAAGAATCTTGACGATGTCAATGAAGTCGATGAGAATGGCGATGCAGTTCTAGATGAGAATGGCGATCAGGTTGTAACTCTTGGCGTCAAATCACTCGAAAAGCAAAAAGTCAAGCAAATTGCAGCTGGTCTACTTCAGAGTTCAGATTGGATGGTTATCCGTGCTGCTGAAGGTGGTACTGCTGTTCCTGATGCCGTTGCTACTTATCGAGCTGCTGTTCGTACAAAATCAAACTCAATGGAAACAGCTATTAATGATGCGGCCGATGCAGACGCAATGATTGCTCTTGAAACAACAACATATCATGCGAACGGAGCTATCGATGCTGTAGCCACACTGCAGGATTGGCCAACAGTACCAGCCGCACTTCGATAAGGAAAGATAAATGGCACTCACAACATTAGGAAATACGGCATTCGGCACTTCGTCCGTTGTAAGTGCTGCAATTAAAGACAATGCGGTAGTATATAACAAGCTAGACGCCAATACAGCACACACTGATCGCAATCAATCATTTACGGTTGCGCAGCGTGGTTCAATTAGTAGTTTGGGTGTTAGGACTGGTCCTGCAGCAACGAATACCGTTACTCTTGACTTAAACACTTCAAACTACTACAGCTGTACGGCTAATGCTAATTTATTGTTTGCAAATCCAACAAATGTAACTGCAGGGCAAGCCGGTGCTTTGTTTGTTACAGCAAACGGTAGTTATACTTCTTCTTGGGGTTCATACTGGCGGTTTGCTACTGGTACGGTTCCAACAATGTCAACCGTGGCTGGTAAAGTTGATCGTGTAGACTATGTGGTTCAATCATCAAATACCATTCATGCGGTGGCTACGATCGATCTTCTTGGCACTGCATAGGGAGTTTCTTTATGTCGGTATTTAACTTACACCAAGGTGTCGTCGCTGGTGCTGCAGCTGGAGGTGGTGCTGTATTTGACACAACTCTGATTGGTAATTCAGTTTGGTTAGACGGTAGTGCTGACTATTTTAGCAAAACTTATGCAGGTTCTGGTAACTCAACAACTGAAGGTATTTTTTCATTTTGGTATCAGCGTTACATTTTTAGCGCTGTTCAAGAGCCATGGTTTGAAGCATCTGGTTTTGGTGGTTTGCAAACAAATATTACTTATGGTGGTGGTGATACTATAGTAGTTAACAGCTTTACTGCGGGTGGTGCTCAACTTATTGCTAGGCATACCCGGTTATTGAGGGACGTTGCTTGGTATCACATCATTGTAAGCATTGATATGTCTCAAGCCACTACTTTAGATAAAATTAAATTTTATATTAATGGAGAGCAAGATACTACAATTAACGTACAAAATCTTGCGACTACCAATGGCTTAGATATGCTTGGCGCAAGAAGCAAAGTAAACTTCAGGATTGGTCAACAGTCCAACAAGGCTTTTGCTCAATACTGCTATCTTGATGGTGTAAGCATTCAGCAGGGTGACTATGCTGTTTCAGACTTTTTAGATACATTTACATTTGGAACTAATGGTTCTCAGATTATTCCAAAAGCTAATGCAGATATTGCTGCTCTTGCAACCACAACAGGAGGAAATAGCTTCTGTTTAGACTTTGCAGATAGTGGTGATCTGGGGAATGATATTAGCTCTAACGCTAATGATTTCACTCCTAATAGCATGAGCAGTGCTAATCAGTCAAGCAGCACACCGTCATTAAATTACGCCGTGCTTAATACTTTGGACAAAGGCAGTTCCGCGACAACCTCGGAAGGTGCAACACGGCAACCGACGGGGACTGACCATGTGATTCTTTCGTCGATGCCAATACCAACGACCGGGAAATGGGCAATTTCTGGTCGAGTTGATGCAGGAGATTTTAGCTTTGGTATTTGCACACCGGCACATACACGCACATCAAAAATTGGGAGAACGAATGATAGCTGGGGCGCAATTGACTCACCGGGAGCATCGTTTTTTCGATCTGAGCATGACAGCGTCGCAACAAATTCCACGGTTATAAGCGCCGCAAGCGACACTTTCATCATCGCTTTCGATGCTGATTCCGGAAAGTTGTGGCTTGGTCGCAACGATGGAGGCGCAGGAATTGCGTATTTGGGTGGCGGCGACCCGACAACTGGCACAACGCCAACTTATACTCTTAGCGCGTCAGAAATGTCGCCGGGTTTGCATTTTGCAGTCGGAAGTCGACTCACGGTATCGTTCGGGCAACGCACACATTTTGAGACTTTGCCGACTGGTTTTCTCGAACTTAATAGTGAGAATTTATCAACGCCAAACGCGCAAGGCATAGATTATTTCAATGCCGTTCTGGTGACGGGCGATGCGACAAACGACCGGGCAATTACGGGGATGGGCTTTGCTAGTGATTTGCTGGTGTATAAGAAGCGGTCCGCAACATTAAGCTGGAAAGTCCAAGACGTTATTCGTGGGGTCAACAACGTACTCTATTTTGATGCCACCAACGCCGAACAAGCCGAAACTGGATTCGACACTATCAACGATGCCGACGGCTTCACGATCAACAATGCCAGCAACGCTAACGATAGTGGTGCAACATACGTGGCTTATGGCTGGCTTATGGGCGGTGCAGGAGCCGCTAATTCAGACGGAACAATACCATCAACTGTCAGTGCTTCATCAACTGGCGCTTGGAGTTTAATCACTTGGACAGGCACGGGAGCAAACGGAACTATTGGGCATGGTCTGAGCGGTGCGCCCGAATTAGTCATAGTTAAGAATACTAACGATAACCGAGCATGGCGTGTCTTAGAAACGGTAGTTAATGGCGGCACTCATTATTTAACGCTTAACACAACCGCTGCGTCTACAGCAGGTTCGACATTCTGGAATGACAGCAACCCAACCGCTTCCGTTATCAATTTAGGGTCGGATACCGATACAAACGATAGCGGCGACACAATGGTGGCTATTGCATTCCGATCAGTTCCCGGTGTGTGTAAAGTAGGCAGCTACATTGGAAACGGTAATGCTGACGGTCCTTATGTTTCAGTAGGATTTTCGCCAAAATGGGTCATGGTTAAACCATTTAATGCTGTTAATCCGTGGACGATAACAGATACTTCTCGCGATCCAATTAATGCAACTACTCGTCGGTTACACCCAAACCTTAGTCAAGCTGAAGCGGCTGATTCTTTGACTTGCGGTGATATTTTAGCCGACGGATTTAAGTTACGCGCATCGCATGGAAACGTAAATCAAAGCGGAATTACATATCTATATCTAGCAATGGCAGATATAGGAGGTAATGGTACACTACCACCGATTTACGGAAGGTAATATAAACTTCTTCCATTATAAATAGTAATAAAATGGCTGGAGTTTACCATGGCAGTCCCATCTACCAGAGAAGCATTTAAAAGTTATTGTCTTCGTCGTCTTGGCGATCCTGTGATTGATATTAATGTTGATGATGAACAGGTCGAAGATCGTATTGACGAAGCTCTAAAATATTATCAAGATTATCACTTTGATGGCACTGAACGAGTTCTCGTAAAACACGTCGTTACAGCTTCCGATAAAACAAACGGATATATAACACTTTCGAACTCAATCATCGGTGTCAATTCTATCCTTGATATTGGACAAGCGGTTCAATCATCAAATCTTTTCAATATTCGGTATCAGATTCATCTGAATGATCTATTTGATCTTTCAGCATCATCTTATGTACCATATGTCACGGCAATGCGACATATTGAATCACTTGAAGAGATATTTGTTGGTAAAAAACCTCTTCGATATAATCGCCATGTAAATAAACTTCATATTGATATGGATTGGGCAAATGATGTGGCTGTAGGAGAATATATCATCATCGATGCCTACTCAATCACAGATCCATCAACATATTCTGATGTTTGGGGTGATCGCTGGTTGGCTCGATATGCAACTGCTCTCATTAAGAGACAATGGGGTTCAAACCTTACAAAGTTTGAAGGTATGCAATTACCCGGCGGCTTGACATTTAACGGTGCAAAGATTTATGATGATGCCGAAGCAGAAGTTCAAAAACTTGAAGAGGAAATGATTGTCAGTTACAGTTTGCCTGTTCAAGATATGATAGGATGATTCAGTGCCTACAAATGTATATTTTAATAATTTTGGATATGCAAGAGAACAAGATCTTGTCGAAGATTTAACTATTGAATCAATTAAGATTTATGGTCATAATCTAAAGTATATTCCAAAAACAGCTGTAAAACAGGATCCTCTTTTTGGGGAGGATACTCTCTCCACG
>Ga0255751_10005663_pt1 | contig 11093 bp, 5 predicted proteins | sample 071ome_20_FD_179951 | JGI IMG/M metagenome (GOLD analysis project Ga0255751, IMG submission 179951) | Coastal salt marsh microbial communities from the Groves Creek Marsh, Skidaway Island, Georgia - 071412BT metaG (version 2) | ecosystem: Environmental > Aquatic > Marine > Intertidal zone > Salt...
TCGCTATGATTCGTCCAAAGACTTCGTCATGCTCCATGATGACAAACGTATTCTTTGTGTATTAAAATCTTCATTTTCAATAATATTCATCATATTTCGAGGTAGTTCATGTCAAAACAAATGCTCATACTATATTCAAAATCACACGAAGTTATTTTTAGTTCATCGCTATATTCGTTATTCAACTTGCAATAAACCTAGCATGGCCTTCGGTTTTCAATTCAGCCAAATATCTACAATCTCTGATTATGATCATAGCGATGGTAATCTTGTCACTGATTTATGCTTACATGATTTTTGATAAAGCACCAGAAGCATCCAAATCGGTTTGGCCATATATTGCATGGGTTTCTTTTGCAGGAATAATCAACACTGCATATTACCTTGAGTTTAGGTGAAGCCCAGGAAAAAGTACGCTTCCCTCAACTAACTTTGCATAAATTATTTATCCATAGTAAAAGAATGAAAACCCCATGGACATAAAAGAAGTTCTGAATCCAAAAGGCTGGTTGATTGGTTTAGGTGCATTTATTGTACTATTTGCTACAATGGGAGTTTTAGACCCAGAAAGTGTGGCGGAAATGGCATGGGGCAAAGACGTTGTAGTTTCTGAGGAAATGATAGCATACGAAGCAATGTGGGGGTTACACATGATTCCAATCGGAATCCTCGCAATTTCTACTGCACTATTCGTTAAGGGTGAAGCTCTGGCCAAGATGGCAATGATTTCATCCGCAAGTATGACCTTAATCGTCGGTGGCGGTATGATGTACTTTACAAGAAAATATGAATATTCCACAGAAGGAACTATGGCAGTAGTTATGCCACTGATCGTTATCTCTGCTACAATTGCTATGGGAATTGGCGGATACCTGAACAGGGAAACCGAATCAGCAGAATGATAGGTTGGAATCAAGGATAATCCCATCCACTGATTAGAATTAGTCACCTAATCAAACGGTGACTCCATAAGTTAGAGTCAATCGGCTTGGGTTATGTCACGTGAACTGATCAAGGTGGAAGGTGTCGACCGAGCCTTTGGTCCAGTTACCGTTTTACAAGACATCAATCTAATCGTCAACGAAGGAGATAGAATAGGAATTGTTGGGCATAATGGCGCTGGTAAGACCACCTTGCTCAACACGATTTCAGAACAGAAGCAGGATGTCGGAGAAATTGACTATGCTTCAGGTATTAGAATCGCATATTTGACACAGATACGAGATATTGAAGATGATTCAACTATCGAAGAAGAACTCTCAAGAAAAGGCCGGCAATTCCAAGAAATCGAGGAAGAAATCGCGTCAATTGAAGCCCAAATGGCTGACCCTGCATTCTATGAAGGAAATTGGCAACCTACGATGGATAGATATTCTGAACTCCAAACCATGCTTGGTCAATCTGGTGGAACTAATGTGGCAAATATCGCTAAGGCGATTCTAGAACGACTTGGCCTAGACCAACACCCAATGGACATGAAAGTCAGTGCCCTATCTGGAGGAGAGCGAGCTAAACTCGCTTTAGCAAGACAGTTAGTTGGACTTGCCGGGGTCGACGTCATATTCCTAGACGAGCCTACGAACCATCTAGACATTCAAACTACAGAATGGCTTGAAGATTTTATCAAAGAATTCGTCGGAGCACAATTAATAGTATCTCACGACAGGTATTTCCTTGACCAAGTTTGCACAAGAATAGTCGAAATTGACAACCTCAGGAACTGGAATTTCAAAGGTAATTATTCACAATACCTCAAACAGAAAGAAAATTTCCTAGCAGCCCTTGATGATAGAATCAAGACGATTGAAAAGAAGATTTCAAGCACTCAAGGGGCTCTTCGCTCAATGAAGTCTGCTAACAAATACGACAAATCCATTTCAGCAAAACACAAGATGATTGAAAGATATCAGCAAGAATTGAAAGCACTGAAAGCCAGAAAACCAAAACAGCGCAAGGGTTTGAGATTCAACCTCGAAGCAGCCGATAAATCAAGCAATGATATTATCGAACTAAAAGACGCATCAAAGAAATTCGACGGCTTAGAAAGACCAATTTTAGATAAGCAAAATCTCGAGATTTCAAAGGGAAATAGAATTGGAATTGTCGGTGGAAACGGTCAAGGAAAGACCACACTACTCAAACTAATCATTGGAGAAGAAGAGATAGATTCTGGGGAAAGGGACCTCGCACCGGGTACAATAATAGGATACTATCATCAAGACCATAGAACACTAGATTTCAAACTAAACCCCGTAGAACAAGTCGAAATCCTACGACCTGACATGCAGTATGGCGACATTAGAGCCGCACTGGGAAGATTCCAATTCGCTAAAGAACAAGTGACTACGCCACTTGGCAAACTTTCTGGTGGAGAAAGAGCAAGGATTGCTCTATTGAAATTACTCCTAGAAGAAAACAACCTGCTACTTTTGGATGAACCCACAAACCACCTTGACATGGACGCTAAAGAAACCTTGGAAGAAGCGTTGGTAGAATACGACGGCGCAATTGTTACAGTCAGCCACGACAGGTGGTTCCTCGACCAAGTTGTGAACCAAATTTGGGAATTACAGGACGGAGTCGTCACAAAGTATTTCGGGAATTATACCGATTATGTTAGGAAGAAGAAGGGTCTTCCTCCTCTGGTGGATGGAGAAGAACCGGTCCTGTGATCAAAGCTTTAGATAGGTAGGGAGGAATATCCTCTGCGACCATCCCCGGTCCTATTTCCTCTCCCGCCATTTCTCCTGCTCTTCGCATAATGTAAGTACCAACTCTTGAAGCAGACCACGGACTTAGCCCTAAAGCGAGTAGACCGCCGATACATCCTGCTAACAAGTCACCTGTTCCGCCCATCGACATGCGCGGATTTCCACCTGAAACTACTCCTCCGCGCCCACCTGCACCGAAGATGATATCTTCAGCCCCTGTTTTCACTACTACTCGATTTTCGCCATGCCCTTCAAGCATAGAAGGTATATTTGCAAAGTCCCAAATCCATTTATCCAACTCTTTTTGATGCGGAGTTACTACTCCAGTCAATGATTTAGGCCAACCGTTTAAGGCTTTGATTGCGTCTGCATCTATCACCTTTGGAATATCGGGTGTTGCCTCAATCAATCGATTTACTGCTTCTAGAGATGCGGGGTCATCTCCCATTCCTGGTCCTATGACGAGTGCTTGAACTCCTCTGCCTGTCGTGCATCTTTTGATTATGGCATCAATGTTGGAAATTATGTCCTCATCAACCATTGGTTCGGGTATTATTTCACTTGGCCACTTTGCTCTGCTAGAGGCTTTTTTTGGCATGGCGACATGAACAAGGTCGCAACCCATTCTTGCAGCGGCCATTCCGGAAAGTAATGGGGCCCCGTGATACGGGCCTCCCCCTAAAATCAGAACTCGACCTCTATCTCCCTTGATTTGGTCTTGTTTAGGATGAGGGTAACGCAGTAAGTCTCCCGGGCCCGGGTCAAGGGTACCTGCCGGCCACCCGATTGGAGCTACAAAGAGGTCTCCGACCTCTGACAATAACCTCCCTCCTTCGCCTACCATAGTGGTCTTTGGTGCTTCGAAAGTAACTGTTCGAAACGCATTGAATGACAAGCCAGAGCCACAACCAGTAGGCATGTCACAAGCCAATACCATCGGTCTGCCTGGAATCAACTCCATCAATCGCAATACTTCTCCACGGGGTTTTCCAACAGTTCCTGCGCCCAGCAAACAATCGACTATTGTTGCTGGAGAAGGATCTGGAAGATTTTCTATCGAATAGATGGGGCCCTTCCAATCATCTCTTGCTCTCTGTGCTAAGGCTGTCTTCTGTTTGCTATGTGTAGCGACAACAAAGCATTCCTCAAGCATACTAGCAAGTCTAAACCCATCTCCACCATTATTTCCCGGACCGCATAAAATCCATATGGGGCTTGGAGCACCTTCCAAAGCATTAGCCAAATGCTCGGCGGCTGTAGCCATCAGTTCATCCATATCAGCGCCCAAGGCTTTTGCATTAGCATCGAGAATTGCGACTTCCTCCGGACTCATTATCCACCTCGGTCGCATAAAATATTGAGGTCAAAATCAGCCTTTGATTTGAACGGTATCATGATGAAGCAAATCATAGTCCGTAGGACTATGTCGGATGAGGAGGCGGTGTTCGAAACCACGACCGGCCCAGTTCGTGTCATAACAGCAGCAAGCCTGTTTGATGGACATGATGCTGCAATTAATGTAATGAGAAGGCTAATTCAATCCAGCGGAGCAGAAGTTATCCACCTTGGCCACGATAGGTCAGCAAAAGACGTCGTTGACTGCGCAGTTCAGGAAGACGCACACGCAGTAGCATTAACCTCCTATCAAGGAGGCCACATGGAATATTTCACGTACATCCGCCAACTTCTTGATGAGGCAGGATGCGAACATGTCAGAATCTTTGGTGGAGGTGGTGGAACAATCACTCCTCCTGAAATTCGAGACTTACACAAGAGCGGTATTTCACGAATTTATTCTCCAGATGATGGTCGTAAGATGGGCCTGATGGGTATGATTCACGATTTGATGGGAACTGCAAGTGATGTTGATTTAATCTCATCCCAAAGACTTGCCACAATGGATAGCCCGATCACACCTGACAACATGGCAAAGGTAGGATTACTACTAACTCTCTCCGAATCTGCAAATGATTCCGATTTCAATGCGACCTTGGAAAAGGTTCGCTCTAGCGACAAAGACGTACCAGTAATCGGTTTTACCGGAACTGGTGGTGCAGGAAAATCAAGCCTACTCGACGAATTAATGCTGAGAATAATGCGTGATAACCCAGACAAGAAAGTCTGCTTATTGTGTGTTGACCCGACAAGAAAGAGAACTGGTGGTGCGCTTCTTGGCGATCGTATTAGAATGAATGCTCTATCCAACAACAACCTCTTCATGCGCTCCCTAGCAAGCCGTGGAAGTGGTTCAGAAATCAGCGCAAACCTAGACCGTGCAATCGAGGCTGCAAAGGCGGTTGGATTCGACCTAATCTTCTGTGAAACAAGCGGTATCGGACAGGGTAGCGATGCTATCACCACGGTGTCAGACCATTCACTTTACGTCATGACGGCTGAATTTGGTGCTCACACACAACTAGAGAAAATCGAGATGCTCGATGTAGCAGATGTCGTAGTTCTAAACAAATACGAAAAAAGAGGTAGCGAAGATGCCCTTCGAGCGATTCGAAAACAGGTCAGACGAAACAGAAACATGTTCGATGTTGCAGATGAAGACCTACCAGTCGTCGCTACAATAGCTAGCCAATTCGCAGACCCAGGTGTGGACGTCCTTTGGCAAAAACTTGCGGGAATGGTAGGATTCAATGCAAGCGAGCCAATCGGAAATATCGGTGAGAGAAAGGGCGTTATTCCTCCAGAGAGGGTTCACTATCTTTCTGAAATCGCAGCAACAGTACGTGAATATCATCAAACCAATAGCGAGATGGCAGCAAAACTTCGCCTAGTCCAACACCTTGAAACAGCAAAGAGCGAAGTTCCATCAATATCCGATTCGGTTGATGAACACATCAAAGACCTACAGGAAGAAATCGCTGAAGCAAGAAATTCAGTTACCGCTTTCAGAGATTTAGCAGAACAGTACTCAAGCGGGGAATACACATACTACGTTCGTGGCAAACCATTCACTGTCTCAACCGTGACCGAGTCTCTATCACATCAGATGATCCCTCGTGTCGCACTTCCAAAGATGAGCGATAATGGTGACATCTATTCATGGATAATGAAAGAAAACGCTCCAGGTTATTTCCCATACACCTCAGGAGTATTCCCGTTCAAGCGAACCGATGAATTAAGCGCAAGGATGTTCGCAGGTGAAGGGGAAGGAGAGCGAACAAACCGCAGATTCCATCTTCTATCGCAAGGCCAAGACTATGTTAGACTGTCAACCGCTTTCGATAGCGTAACCCTGTATGGAAGGGACCCTGACCGCAGACCAGACATATGGGGCAAGGTCGGCAATTCTGGAGTTTCAATAGCTAGCATTGATGATGCTAAGCGACTTTACTCAGGTTTCGATTTATGTGACGCAAATACTTCTGTGTCAATGACAATAAACGGACCAGCCCCTATTATTCTGGCCTTCTTCCTAAATGCTGCAATCGACCAGCAAGTCGAGAAGCACCTGCAAATGAAGTTAGATGCGAGTGGCTACCGGGGAGAATTACCTGACGGCCATGGCGGGTTTGGTCTCGCAACAGTAGGTAAGAGAGGAGACGAACTTGTCGATGCAGAAACATATGCTGAAATCAAGGCAAAGACCCTTCAAACCGTGCGAGGAACTGTTCAGGCTGATATCCTAAAGGAAGACCAAGCCCAGAATACCTGTATCTTCTCTACTCCTTTCGCTCTAAAAATGATGGGTGATGTCCAACAATACTACATCGACCACGGAGTGAGAAATCACTACTCTGTCTCTATTTCGGGATATCACATCGCTGAAGCTGGAGCAAACCCAATCACACAACTTGCATTCACCTTAGCAAATGGATTCACATATGTAGAATACTACAGAAGCAGAGGCATGGATGTCGCAGAATTTGCGCCAAACCTTTCCTTTTTCTTTTCGAATGGCCTTGATCCGGAATACACGGTTATTGGAAGAGTCGCTAGAAGAATTTGGGCAGTCGCTATGCGTGACCTATATTCTGCTGATGAGAGAAGTCAAAAACTCAAGTATCACATTCAGACAAGTGGAAGAAGTCTACACGCTCAAGAAATTGATTTTAATGACATTAGAACCACATTGCAAGCCCTTCTTGCAATTCAAGACAACGCAAATTCACTTCATACTAACGCATACGATGAAGCGATCACAACCCCGACCGAGGAATCGGTTCGAAGAGCACTCGCCATTCAATTGATTGTAAACAAGGAAAGCGGATGGACCAAAACTGAAAACCCAATGCAAGGTTCATTCATTGTTGAGGAATTGACTGATTTAGTCGAAGAGGCCGTGCTTCAAGAATTCGAAGCAATATCTCGCAGAGGTGGCGTATTAGGCGCTATGGAGACAATGTATCAAAGAGGGAAAATCCAAGATGAAAGCATGTATTATGAACACCTAAAACACGACGGTACATTACCAATCATCGGCGTTAACACATTCCTCAACCCAAACGCACAGGACTTCGATGAGAGTGCTGCAGATGAGTTCGATATGGAACTTGCTCGAGCAACTCCAGAGGAGAAGCAGGCATGTTTGGAGAGAACTAAGGCGATTGAAAGAAGTGAAGAAGCCCTAAACAGGCTACAAGAAGTTGCAAGGATGGGTGGAAACGTTTTCGAGGAATTAATGGAAACCACAAAGGTTGCTTCTTTAGGACAAATCACAGATGCTTTGTTTGCCGTTGGTGGACAATACAGACGCAACATGTGATTTAGATTTCTTAGCAGTCTTTGCTCAATAATTATTTATCATGATAGGTTGGTCTGCGCATGGATGTAGCAACTGCTTTGATTGAGTTGCTACTAATTATCGCTATTGCATTGCTTACTCCTGGACCCAATGCATTAACCGCATTCGCCCACAGTGGCCTATTCGGGAAGAAAAGTAACATCTCTCTAATAACCGGTATGGCAATTGGTTTGTTCATTATGGAACTTACAGTTGGATTGATTATTGATTCTCTGACTGAAAACGATGTTGCACTGGTTATCCTTCATTGGATTGGAATGCTGTTCTTGTTGGCAATGACTATTGCAATCTTCAAATTTGATGTTCGTAAAACTACTGTTTCAGAAAATAAAGGTAAGTTAGGAATAAAAACTGGTATTGCAATGCAATTTGTCAATGGAAAAGAATGGGCTTTTATCATCCTAATAATGAGCCAATTTATTGAGCCTCTAGGAGGGGGTTTGTTAGGCATTTTTTCGATTATTTCAGTTACGTTGAGCATTTGTATAGTCGCTATGATAGCATGGACATTCTTCGGAGCAAAACTATCAAGCACGTTCAATGATGACAAGAAGAGCCAAATAATTTTCAAAATCTGTGGAACCGTTCTCTCACTATTGTGGGTGGTTTTCTTAATCAGAGGACCTTAGAAGAATAACAAGTTTAACCTCAAATTATGGTTTTGTTAAAAATTGATTTTTATCAATCATCTGACTCGTCATCTGCTTTGTCCTTGTCATCTCCAGTTTCATCTTCTTCATCCTTATCCTTGATGAATTTCACGCCAATGGCGAGAATGAGGAGTAATAACAGCAGAACGATAGGTAGGCAAATAATGAAATTATAACCGCCTTCATCTTCTGGTAAACAATTATTTTTCGAATCGAAAGTTGGGGTTTTTTCTGAATTTTTTGTATCGGTTTCGCACTTAATTTCCGATATGTCGTCAACAAGGTCATTGTCGTCATCTAAATCTTCTTCTAATCCCAAATAATTAGTACCTTGAGGTAATTCATCAGGTAGTCCATCTTTATCGAAATCAGAAATTATTCCAAAGTTAAGTGGGACACTCATAGAGTAAATGCTCACATTAGCATACAGTGTGTATGCTGTAAGTTCCATAGTCTCATTTGGCATTCCACTTATCACTCCATTGTTTGGATTTACTGAGAGTCCATATGGTAGAGGTGGATATACAGAATATCTCGCACCGGGCACAACGTATTCAGGACTTAACACTGGCATAAATGATCCTTCAGTGATGTATACTGGGTCAAGTTCGCCTCTGAATTCAAAGTCGTAAACCACCATCGTTAACTTGACGGTGTACCCTCCAAACGAATTGTAAGCTGTTATGTTGAATTGTGTAGTTTGCATAGATTTTACAGGTATGCCCCAGATGGTTCCGTTTAATTCTCCGATGAAGATGCCTTCTGGTAGGGCTGGAGCTATTGACCAATTCTCAATTTTGCCAGAATAAGAATCTGGGTGTAAGGGGAATTCTTGCATTTCATTATTAGCAAACAAAACAAGCGAGGATACTTCGTATCTAAACTCAGGTGCATTGTCCTGTATTTCAACGGAAATGACTGTTGATGCGCTTCCACCTGAATTATTAGCATATATTGTATATTGAGATAGTGGAGACAGGCTTATTGGCAACCCCCATATTGTTGCATTGTTTTCTCCGAAATTTATCCCAAGAGGGAGTCCGGGGTGTATTTCATAAGTTACCGGTAATCCACCATCTACAACAAGGTGAATCGGAGTCATTAGAGTATTATTTTTCAGAATTATTTCTGATACATTATAGTCGATGATGGGTACTTTGTCAATTACTCTAATGCTAATTTCAACACTCACGGAACCTCCTGAGTTATTGGCCCAAATTGTGTAGTTTTGAGGAGTAAGAATTAGAACACTTGGATTACCAAATATCGTTCCATTTTCACTACTAAAGTTCAATCCAGATGGCAATGTTCCACTTATTTCCCAAGATGTGATTTCACCAGAACCGTTTATGTCTGGTGAAATTGGTATTATTCCAGAGTTATTGGAATCCTTTGTTAGAACAATGATATTTGTTGTACCGTAATCAATAGATTGTGGAACTTGGTCGACCACGGTCAAATTGAAGTTAATTGCAACTGAACCGCCTGAATTGTTAGCCCATACGGTATATTGCGTGGCATTCCACAACTCCCTTGCAATTCCAATTATAGATCCATTTTCCGGGATAAATTCCAGACCTGATGGTAAAGTTGAGTCAATTTCCCAGCTTGTGATAAGACCTGAACCATTGATAATTGGAATCATTGGTAATTGCGAATTATTTGTATTGTTGATTAATTCCAAATCTCCTGAGTACGTAATATTAGGTAATTGGTCAACTATCGTTATTGTAATGTTTGCGACCCCTGTACCGCCTGAATTATTTGCCCAAATCGTGAAATTCATTGGAATTACTTGCAACTCTCTTGCGATTCCATAAATAGAACCGTTATTACTGCCGAATTCTAAGCCATCCGGAAGTTGTGGATAAATTTCCCATGTCTCTACTACTCCATCTCCTTGGATTACTGGAATCATTGGTATGCTACTATTTTCAGTATTATTCACCAATAATACTGTGTCAGGATTGTAACTAATTTGCACAGCAGGTTCCAAGATTGTGATATTTATGCTGTGAATAAAACTTCCACCAGAATTGTTTGCCCAAACCGTGTAGGTTGTTTGCGTCATATTAACGCTTGGCGTGCCTGAAATCACGCCGTTGGTTAAATACAATCCCGTCGGTAGTGCGGGGTGAATAGCCCATGTGTCCACAACTCCTGTGTAATTTGGATTCAGATCTGCCATAGCGACGCCTCGGGTGAGGGTCAAATTTTCGGGGTTATACTGTACATTAACAACGGGGTCGTAAATTGTGATGTTCACGTACACCATGTGAGAACCGCCAGAATTGTTACCCCAAATTCGGTATTGGGTGGTGCTTTGAACAACCGTTGGATTTCCGAAGATGGTACCGTTAACGCCACCGAGGTTCAAGCCGGTTGGGAAATTCGGTTCAACCTCCCAAGAAGTGATTTCTCCACCAGTTATACTAGTCGCCATGGCAGTCATCTGCGTATTGTTGACCAAGGTCAAATTGTAAGATGCGTAGGTAAACATCGGTGCTTCGTGTAAAACCGTGATGTTGACTTGAGCTGAGGCTGATCCGCCTGAATTGTTAGCCCAAATCGTGTACGTAGTCGCTGATGTTTGAAGCACGGATGGTGTTCCACTGATGGCGCCGTTCGAAGTGCTGAAGGAAAGGCCGGATGGCAAAGAAGGGCTAATCTCCCAACTTGTTACAGCCCCTCCGCTGACACTTGGCGTGTTGGTAGTCATCGTTGTACCATTCGTGAGAGTCAGGTTTTCGGGTGTGTAGCCCAAGGCATTCGGAACCTGGTCGTTGATGGTGATGTTGACTTGAGCTGAGGCTGATCCACCGGAATTGTTGGCCCAAATCGTGTAGGTGGTCGCTGTTGTTTGTAGGACCGTTGGTGTTCCACTGATGGCGCCCGTTGAGCTACTAAACGCCAAACCGCTTGGTAGGATCGGGCTGATTTCCCAGGACGTTACGGCTCCACCGCTGACGCTTGGAG
>Ga0255751_10005665_pt1 | contig 11092 bp, 35 predicted proteins | sample 071ome_20_FD_179951 | JGI IMG/M metagenome (GOLD analysis project Ga0255751, IMG submission 179951) | Coastal salt marsh microbial communities from the Groves Creek Marsh, Skidaway Island, Georgia - 071412BT metaG (version 2) | ecosystem: Environmental > Aquatic > Marine > Intertidal zone >...
GTTCGATCTTACGCAAAATTGACTCCGTTTGGTTGACTCATTAACAATACAGCATCAGGGGGCACTTACAACCCCCTGTGTGCCACTAGTCTGACTGGCACATCAGTAGTGATCATAAATCGCTGCATGTTTGCTAGGGTTGATGTTGCCCAACTCCAGCATGAAATCAACATAATCTCTCCAAAGTTCTGAGATTTCTTGATAGTCTGTCTTGAAAGAATATCCTTCGATATCCATCATGTGACGAAATCTCATGGCGAGATCTTTCCTAGACATGAATCAATTCCTGACGACTCATTAACAATACATCATTTTGGATGCTGTGCTCATTTAGTGTGACACTTCAATTAGTGTCCTCATAGTCATTGTAGTCTTTGAATTTTGGTGTACGTTTTGATTTCGACTGATATCTTCGGGCATTCTTAACATTGTACCCGAAATCTTCATACTCATCTTCAAACTGTGCTTTGTAAGATTGAGTTTGATTACGATTAGTCTTTGCCATTAATCTATTGGTATTACTATCAAATAGTAGTAGTATTTAGTTCAACAATCAATTTATTTTTGATTGATTTATTAATCAAACTACCAATTGATTTGTTATTCATAATACTATCTTGAAGAGTATTTGTAAACTCTTCATCAATAATATTGTATTTGTATTCTTTATCTGAAGAATTAAACACTATAGTAACAATATTATCATCTACTTCAATAGATTTAACTGCTGAAGATTCAAATTTGTCGAAAAACATTGAAATTGTTAAAGTTTAATTAATTTAAATTCTGAAAAATCGAAAAAACTCAAAAATCTCACTTTTTTAAAATTTAAACTTTTTGGTTTTTGATTTTTTTTGAGTTTTTCGTGTTTTTCAGAACATAGTCATTGTACAGTGCCTTGGATGCCCTGAGAGGGGTCTGTGTGCCACTTTGAGGGGTGTCTACGAGTGCTTGACAGTCGTTGGGTGGCGTGCTAAGCCAACAACACCAGAGCACATTTAAAGCATCTATACATCATTCACCCTATATTTTTTAATACATTACTTTTCCACAGGTTTTTCCACAACCTTTTCCGCAACTGTGGAAAACGTAACACCTAATAGTCTTTCATTAGGGTGTAAACCTTTAACTACATCAACAGCATCATCATAGTCAATAGCATCAGCTACAGAGTGATAGCGTACACATTTAAATTCATCATCCCATGTTTGTACTTGATACATTGTTCTTCTCTTCCTTTACTGTTTTGTAGTATAGTTTGTAGTAGCGTTGCTTCATCTCTGTTATTATAGCATTATCATCATCAAATGCCATGTATTTGGTTAGTTGATAGCAACCTTCTAGTTCTGATATTAAACGTAGTATGTTAATAGATGATGGTTCTAGTCCACCATGAGACCATTTACTTCTTGACACCCCATGTAATCTCCATTGTGAATGTTAATAGTATGATGAAGAATAGTATGTAGAGAGTGCTAATCATTTTTGTTGAATTGTTTACGGCATTTCTTTACTGCTTTGAGTTCATCTTTAATACGTTGGTATGCTTCTTCAGGTGAGACACGTTTAGACATTTCCATAGCAATGATGACATCAACACGAGTGCCGAAGTGTTTTAGTGCTTCTTCAAAACAGTTTAGTTCTTCGTACATTGTTCTTCCATTGCCTCCTTGAGTGCTTCTGTTACATTCTCTTTAAATGAACGATAGGGAATGAACATCTCATCATCCTCAGTCTTGTAGTCCTGGTGTGTTTCTTTGAACTGACGATCTACATCATACAGGAGATTAGATACGATGTCATTGATGGTTTCAAGTGTTTGTGGTTGAAGTTGATCCCAGTTGTAACCAGGGAACATATCATCCTTGACACGATTCAGCAGTGCTCTTTTACATTGCCATTGATCATCAAAGATGTTGAGAAACTCTTGCCAATCGTCTTGGGATTTAAAATTAGGGATACTCATTATTCATCAGTGAGGTGATCTTTACATGCTAGTGTTTGTGGTTCACAATGAGCAGGATCCCACAAATGATTTAGGATCTCACCTAGTTCTTTGTAATAAACCATGTTCATATGTTGTAGAGCACGTTGTTGTTCTCTACGAACGATTGCTTCTACTTCTTGCCATTGTCGTTGTGTCATCATGGGAAGTGTGGCGTGTTTTGATTATGTAGGAGTCCTTTAGTATACCCCATCAAGTATACTCTTTCAATGAGTCTATCGTATTGGTCATGAATCTTATTTAATTCAGTATCAATGAGGATTTGTTCATCTAATGTGATGTGTGAGGGAGTAGCATCCCTATCATAATCATTGTTCATTGGATCTCCATGTTTTCCTCATTGTAACATAGATTGGATGTTTGGCAGCCCTGTCACGATAAGTTTTAAATATCTTAGCACATTGTGCCTTCTCATTAGTTAATGCATCATGTTCTTGTGGTAATACTGGTGTCCCTCCACGATCGCCTGTATGGTAATATGGCGGTTTGGTAGCATACTTCCTACCTGAAGAGTGGTTGGCATACCTTCTAGACCGTGTAAACCCCATCTCAAGGAACTTACGACACATATCCATACCAATGAAATCTTCTTGATCCATATATCGTTGGAACATAGCATAGATTTGTGTGGCTGATTGTAATGCTATGTCAGGGGTTCTAAATCGCCAATGAGCACAAATAATGTCTGTATAAGGGCGAACCAATAGAACTCCTTGCTCTCCCCTTCCAATACGATAAAGTCTACGAGTGTCTGGATCTGTGAAGTCAAGTTGTTTGTAATCCAGTTCATAATCAAACTCTTTCATCGTTGGCAATAACAAATAGTAGTTCCATCATACTGTTGTTGACAGACTGATGTGAGAGGTGGTTGTGGTCTGAATAGATTGAGTAATCCTACTGTCACAATAACAGTTTGTGATAAGGCAACATAGAGTAGCAACCGATGCTTGTGACGATAAAAAGGAGCGTTAATACGATCAGACCACCGTAAATAACGCTCCCACATAGTTTTCATTCTGCCCAACGTAGTGTCTTGAGGTATTCTAACACATTATCTCGTACCCACATCAGTTCATGATAACATTCTTGATTGTGAGCACACTGCCTGAGCGCGGGATCAGGTTTGTGTACGCTCTCGATGAACAGATCTAGTCCCCTGTTCCAACGTTCGGCATCGGTCATTGTACTTTCCTCAGAATGATTGAGTTGTTATCTTCATTTATATCCCATTCTATCTCATCATCCTCTTCCCAACCCAATTCCTTAAGAATATCTTCAGGAATAGACAGGACTAGATCATCACTTTCCTCCTCCAGTGTAACAGTATAACTTGTAACTGGGGTTGTATCGTTCGATGTACTTTCTCGCATGATCATAGCAGGTAAACCAACATTTTTTGTTCTCTGTTTTGTCCTCAAGGAAGTAAGGGAATGTCTCCACATACGGAAACAATTCCAACTTACGGGAGTTAGTTACGGAAACTTCCGCATTCTTACGGCGCTTCGTTGTTTTCTTGGTGGTAGATACCGTAGGTTTCTTCGTTTGTTGCTTGGAGGTACGGGTCTTCGAAGAAGTGCTCCGTGAGTTCTTCGATGTTGTCGTTAACTTCTCCGTGTTCTTCTTTAGTGCTGCTGCTGTTCTCGATTTTGTCGAGTTCTTGCTCACAGTAGTATTGGAGGAGGTCGATGAAGTCTTGCTCCGTGAACGAGTTGAAGATGCTTTCGCCTGGGTCTTTTTCGTCCCACTCGATCGTGAAGGTTGTTTCATTTTCTTGAGTTACTTTGATCATTTGACTGAGTGTTGAACAATCTTACCGTGGAACAGTGTAACATGACAGATGGGACACTTAGCATAATAAGCATCCCACTTAGCAGGTTGTAACCTAATTGTGGTGGTGATGTCCACAGGTGTTACTCTACCATGTAATCCACTTGGTGTATAGGGCACACGATCATTGTCAGTGAATACCTGTGTACCAGTGTAATCTACCTCATACAATTCACCTGCTGGACTAATCCAGTAGCATCCACATGTCTGAGATAGTTCTTTAGTTTGTAAATTCCTATTCCAGAATCCAGGTCCCAGGTCATAGGAGCAGTGAACTGTATCGTAATACATTATTTGATGAATCCCTCCTCTGTCAACCACTTACGAGTGAGTGGGGTCAGTTCGTAGTCTGTCCACATGGTGCCAGCAGCACACGACTGGAGTGCTTTCATGGTCATTCCCTCAGTTCTGCCTGCCCACGACGCTTCCGCCTCCCAGGGGACCGCTGAGGCATCGTAGGTACGCTCTGCCAGGGTACGCCACAGCACAGGCACGTCCTCTTCATTGTGGATGATGGCAATCATACTATTTTTAATACTACCTGCCATACAATCTTGTGCTGCATGCCATCCTTCGTGCCTCATTACCATCATTAATGTGGCAGGATCATTCATATACCTCTTGTTGAGGAAGAAGTTATTACCCACAGTATGATACACACCACGGTGCATCTTGGGGAAGTAACGTTCATCAGCAAGATATACTTTCACACCAATTTGATTGAGTGACATGAGCATATTATTAAACTCTTGTGTCACTGGTGTGAACTCTTCAGTGTTATCGTAGTTAGAACTAATGTCTAATAGACTGAACACTTCCTTCACATCCTTAGTACACTCACGGAGCAACATACATCCAAGAGAATCCATAGTATAGAAACCCTTGGTGATCTTGTCCTCATTAGCGAGAGCGAAGTTTGATACTCCTAGACTAGCTATCGTCAGGAATACGGGGATTAGCGAACGTACCATAATTGTGTGTGTAATAAAGGAAATTGTTAATAGTACGATGAATGCCCAACGATTCTTTTACCGCTAACCATGACTCGTACTCTAGTTGTAGATCTTCACCTAATTCAATATTTACTTCCATTTAGGTCCTAATGCCCATCCTACTAAACAATATCTAGTACCAGTCTTTACTGGTTTGACACGATGTCTGATACGAGAATCAAACATAACTAGAGAACCTTTCTTCTTTGGCACAGTGACCAGCACTCTACCATGACAATCATCAATCAATTGAACATCACCACCAGTGTACTCATCTTCATCAGATAATTGTAGTGTGAAAGAGATCTTCCTCACATACTCTGTAATATCTTGATGTATTTCAGTCCACGATGGTGGAGCAACTAATGTAGTTTGTTCAGGAGAAGAATCTGCATGCCAATCATAATAATGTCCTGGTGTGTATTTAAGATGATGACACTCAGTATATGATAATGCTCTTAGCTCATATTGAAAGAATGATTCATTTGCTAAGTTAATATAGTTACATAAGAAAGAAGGCACCCAGTCATATGGTAGTGACCAACGTGCTTCTACTTTACGTGCTGCTTTTTCTTTAGTATCACCCTTTGCTGTGCCATCTCTTGGTTCACAGTTATTCATGTAATAACTAGTGATCTCATCACAAAGGAAGTCGGGAAGATTAGTCTCCCATTGTACAATAGAAGAACCCTTTGCCATAGGAGCAAAGGGTTTTATGTTCATTGCTCCTTTGGATACAACAGCATTAGCGTTCCACAGATTCCTCAAGTTCTCCCTCCTTATAATACAGAATTTCTTCGTCACAATCTTCTTGGTCAAGCATCATCCACTCCATGAACTCTTCACCCACAGCAATAGCATCTTCAACACGTCCTTTCTTCATGAGGAATTTGAAACGACGGTTACGATTTGCCATGATGGCATCAACTTGCTTGGACACAGATTGTTGCTCTTGTTGGAGGGGATTCATTTGATTACAAGTGAGTTAGCGAGGTGGTCATATTGCACGAAGGTTTTACCCTCGGGCAGGATCTCCATGATAGCACGGGCGAAGTCATTTGGGAAGCGACCGTGGTATCTCCAGAACTTATTTACTTGCTCTGGTTCAAGGTCAGCACGTGGACAAACACGTACTGGTGTGGCATCATAATTAATTGGAGCAAATAGATCTGAGATGTGAGTAAACTTCTTCATTTGGTGTAAACATTGTCAAAGGTGTACGTCTGAACAAAATCAACAGCAGATTTGTACATTTTGTACTCATTAGGGAGCATGTCTTCCCAGTCTACCGTATCTTGACTAGTCCAGTCAATAGTACCATCGTTTTCATCAACGAGATATGTAACAACTTGACCCTGTTCCATCATGATGGCTTCACCATTGACGACAACATACATCAGATCGTGGTCCATTGGTTTGTGAGAAGAAAGTGTACTATAGTAATTTAGCAGACAAAATGTCTGCTGTCAACCTCAACGCTTGTAGAGGTAACCACCAGCCCAGTCAGCATGTTGGAGTAACCATTCACGTTGCTCAATGATCAGCAGGTTAAAACGAACGTGCTTAGCAGGCGCTTTGAAAGAAGCAGGTTTGAATACTTCACCAGTCTTACGATCAACGAAAGCGTGAACACTACGGGAACCAGCACCAGTCTCCATGATGATTTTGTGATACTTACGTCCACTCTCAATGTAGAACTTATAGTCACTGGTGCCACCACCATTGCGGGAATTGAAGTTATCCAGCAGAGCATCACACAGCATCAGGGTATACTTTGTGACGTTGAGTTGGATAGTGTTACGAGCATCCTGAGTGGCACAGAAGTCAGCGAAGGTCTCGGTGGTCATGTCGTTGTCTGAACTGTGTTCAGTATAGAGGGTCTTGGTGGGGTTTGGGAGGGAGATCATGACAGTTCTAGTTTTGTCCACTCGATGGCGTCAGCGCCAGCAGCATCGTCATCATGGAGGTCGATCATGTCAACATCCATGGTCTCCTGACATGTTAGTTTGCCAAACAACATGTCGATAAATTCGTGATCTTCTTTAGTGAACATTACAGTCTGGGTGTGGTTGAGGAAGGAAAGAACAAACACTATCAACAGAATAGTGGGGAGTAATCTTTACCACTGTACTCATCAAGGTTAAAGTCGATAAGAGTGCCACCGTTGTTAATACGTTGGTTAGCATCATACATTGCCTCGGAGCGGGTTACGGTACGGAAGGAAGTCATCTCAGTCTCAGCACCAGGGTGCCAGACAACACGTTGAACGAAGCGTTTGCCAGTGCCGACAGGGAAGAAATCGACGGTGACGGCGGACTGTTGGATCTTCAAGGGGTTGCCTCGTTTGGTATGAATATAGTATAACCCCCCAGGAGGGCATCCTGAGGGGTCGTGTGACACTAGATCAATTGTCCATCATGTCAAGACAGAATTTCTTGCTAATCTGACATGCCTGTTCCATAGTAGCATCACCGATACAATGTCGTGATGGGATGTTATGAATGGAGCAATAATCCTTGTAATCAAACAAAAACTTCTTAAGAATCCACTTAGGAGTATTACCATCCTGAGGCAATCCTTTCATAAATGTAGACTGTTTTGTGTCACGATATCGCTTGGTCAAGAATTTATAAAATTCTTTACGCTGACCCTCATTAAGCACCTCATTCATAAACTCGTATGTATATCTACATCCACGAAGAGTAGAACCAGTGACAAAGTTTTCAGGAAATATTTCTTCCCACAACTTAATACCATTAATATGGCACTGAAGACCTTTACCGATACTGTTATCATAGGTTAGCATGAGATAGAACTGGTTAAATGATTTCAGTTCAAGGGCATCATCTTCTAGACTACCAAATCGATCACAGTGGAGTTTTAATGCTTCCATCACAGTGAGAATCCAACATGCTTCAGGGTCATCAAACAGCACACCTGCTCGAATAATATCAATCTTCGTAAGTTTACGACGCTTACTATTGAGAGCATGAAACAATTCTGCTTCTAATTTGATACATTGTTCCAGAGTTGCGTCATCATCATGCTCTAGCAACATTGCTGGATATACTTCACCACTTTCCTTTGCTTCTGCCAGTTGAAAAAACACTCCCTTGTGTTGCCCATCAAGACACCAATCTCCACCTTGTTCACCAAGATATGTTGGACGCCGAGCAATTACACCTGGCACCAAAAGCATACGATTCAATTGACTGAATTCTTTGATAGCAGCAGGACTAAAATCTCGTTGATATTGAGTAGAAACTTTAATGTTACTCACATCATCAAACTCTACATAACGTAGTTTCTTACCATGAGCACCAGGACAAATCCATTTCTTTGCTTGCTTTTCTACTTTAGGATCAGCAGCAATTTGAGCAATTGTTTGATACATTTTTACCTCGTTGTTGTTTTTATCGTCCACTAATTGTGTGGACATTTCTAATTGTAGCACATTACTCATTGAAGTCAAGCATATACTAAAAACCCTCAGAAGGGCATCCTGAGGGGTTGTATGACATTGTGTAAGGTGGTTGCCTCAGAAGTCTGCTAGCAGGTCTTCTGGTAGTGTCTCAGGTGTCTCCCACAATTCTTGTTCACTCATTTCTCGAATAATACTCTCACGGAGTTCATAATCACCAAAGATGTCGCCTTCAAATTCGTTGTTCATGATTCAAATACTGGAATAATTTCTGTTTTAAGGTGTTGAGTTTTGTTGATGTGCTGTTCCCACATGGAAGCATCATCAAGATTATAGAACACTGCCTGTTCCATAACAAGTTTCTTTTTCTTGGGTTTCATGTACACAACAGCGTACTTCATAATCAGCCTCGGGAGTGGTTGCCAACAACAGGAATAACATGCTCTAAGTCATGTTTATATACGATCAAGCACACATTACGTGCTGGATCATCTTCAAATACTCTAATACAGATACTACATGTACCTGTCTCTGGGTCACAAAACTTGACCCAACCATGGTGCTCTTTGTATATTACTTCCGTGCCTACTGGATACATCTGTACCTCTTCTTTGGATTGAATTTGACCAGGCATCGGAGCAACCATGATGAATCTCAAATAGGTGGAACATTAACAATCGTACTCTCTACTCTCCATGTCTGCCATTTGGCGTTGTAACTCTTTAATGTAGTCATCTTGGTCACGGATCTTATCGTTTTGATCCTTGATGAGTTCTTTCATCTCATCAACCATGGATTTTTCTATGTCAGTCATTTGTATCAATTGAATACAACTATACTACTTAGTAACTTTTGTATCTACGTTAACAGTTGTTTCATTTACAATGACATCAGAAATATTAGAGATAATACTAAAAGTCTTATTAATAAAGGATCTTACTTTGTCATTCATGTTGTTGTCTACCCACGATTGGTAGATAAATGTGGAAATGCCCACAATAAATGCTGCCACAGTAGCAGCATAATACACTGTCATTTGAGTGTACTTGTTGTCAGGAAGTTTCATTAACAAAATGATAAAATTGATGGTCTCATTGGTTTAAGAATAGGCATAGCAGTGTATGCTCTAGTCTTGCTTACATCAACAACATCCCCTACTTTTATAGAGTTGATTGGAGAGTGGTATTGTCGTTTCTTTGTGTTGTAGAATCCCCAGATAGTACGAGATTCATCGCCACCATTGTACACCCACCTACGAGTAGATACAAGCCAAATTGCAATAACATTACTTTTATGGCGAATTGCCTCGTAGTTGTATCCTCTTGGTGGTTCATGGGGAAAATCATTGGGTAACTCAATCATTAAATCCAAGGTAAGTGCTGTCGGGATAGATGCCCATCTCTTCACAGCGACACTCGTAAGCAATACGCTTGAGCATCTCAATGTCCATCTCTTCAATGGACTTGAGAATGGTACGGCGGAGTTGAAGATCGATGGCGTCGTCAGTGATCATGATTCCCTGTCGTTGACTTTTAAAGTATAGGGCATCGTACTTCGGCATGGCAGTTGGGTGGACAGTTCAGGAATCGGACTCAAGATACATGTAACCAAGGCACTTTGCCAGGTATCCTTCTAGATCATTATCTTTGATACCATGGCGTTCTGCTGTATTTTTAACAGTGGCAATAGGAGCACCCCACATCAAATCAATGAGAAACTTTAACTCCCGCTCATTTAAACTAATGTCAACACTTTTCATTTTTTATACTAGAATAAGGTCCACGATCGAAACCAGTCATTTGATACCCTTCACGTAGGGCTTGAATAATAATGTTATCATAAGAGTGTGAATGAAGAGGAATATGTCTGTGAAGAAGAAAGTCTTCACAATCTTCTGCTAGTGCTTCCTTCACTTCATGTGACAGTGACTCGAATTCGAACATGTGCTTAGTATCTCTCTGGAAGATTTAGGTCAACTGAACGGTATCCTAGCATCAGATCCCTCAGTTCTTCAGCTTTCTTAAGATTCTTTTTATGGTATTTGATTACATCGTGAATACCACACAGCATCTCTTCATAGGTTTGACGTGCTGATACCCTCTCATCTTGAAGATAATCATCGATGGCATCTTGCATCCTATCTTTACGTTGCTTGGCATATTCATTTTGCCAGTAATCATCTGGCACTTGAATTTCTGGTCGTCCTTCAATAGTCATAGTAGTAAAAGCAAATTAACATGCCCATGATACCCATGAGTATCTGGTTCCTTTGGTAACTGGTGTCACATAATGTGGATAGATGAACAGCGATGGGAATATAATATACTCCCCTGCTTTGATGTCAATGGGTTCTTCACATAAATGAAATACACCACCCTCATAGTCATCATTGAGGCATCCTACCATACTTAAAACAGGAATACCAGAAGGTCTTGAGTTGAAAATAGAGTGAATATGATCCACATGTTCCTCTATACTCTCACCCACACTATATTTGTTGAATCTAACATGTGTATTAAAAAAAGCCTGAGAGAATTTACCCATTTTGGTGTTAGCATACTCAACCAATCCCTGTTGTAATAATGGTTGAAACTGTTTGGACAGGGATTGATTGTCAGTGACTACAAAATCGTTGAAAGATTCTCTGTGATCATCACCGTGATTGTACCACTCATGTGGTTTCCATTTACAGTATTTCTCTAGGTATGTGATAATATCAATAGAATCATCAGCATCCATTAGTTTATACTTTACAATATAATCACTAATCTGTGTCGTCTGGGAAATCATACTCTCGTCTCATCTTTTCAAGTTCACGACTCAGTTTCCAATTATGGATTTTAACAA
>Ga0255751_10005692_pt1 | contig 11061 bp, 25 predicted proteins | sample 071ome_20_FD_179951 | JGI IMG/M metagenome (GOLD analysis project Ga0255751, IMG submission 179951) | Coastal salt marsh microbial communities from the Groves Creek Marsh, Skidaway Island, Georgia - 071412BT metaG (version 2) | ecosystem: Environmental > Aquatic > Marine > Intertidal zone >...
GCAAAAAAAATAGGATTGATTTCTCGATTCAATTCGCGTACATTTCAGACATGAACAGACCCTCCGGGGTCGCCGTTGGGATAAGGAAAAGCGAGTCCATTAGAACTCGCTATCCTCAAATAAGTCTGGTCTTTCATCTCCAAAGATTCTTTCAAACTGAAGAATATCTTCATCATCTATGTCAATCATTTCTCTGATATGACTTTCCAAACTTTCTACTTCGTCGTCCGACCAATTTAGGTTGTAATACTCCTGCATTCCTTTAGAGAATACTCTATCGTAAATCCACGCTAAATCGTTCATATAAGTATGTTGGTCTTCTTGATAAGCCATTTCTAAGTAGTAAGCGATTAATCTATAATCTTTTCTTTCTACCATATTTTTTGCAACTTCTATTGCAACTTTTTCCATAGGCTTATAATATAATCTACCTCTACACATTATTACCACCCCTCATCTCTGTAGTTAAAAGTAGCTTCAACTTGTCCGTGAAAGTCTATGAATATTCCCATAAACTGTCCATCATCGTCAAAGATTCCCTCAACGGCATATTCTCCGTCGCCGTGAGTTGTATTCATAACGACACCAAGTTCAACTTCAGCGAAGCCTTTGCCGTTTCTGTTAGCCTCACAAACCTTTGTATAAAAGTTTTGCTTATTGTCTAAAGTAGGGTCGTTCTTAGCAATGGGAACTCTCCTTACTTCTTTGACTCCGTTTTCTTCTCCGACAACTTCTTCTTCCCATTCAAGATTATATTGTCCGTTACCTTGTTCGGTATGTTTGATGTAGCATGGGTCAGTAATAAATACCTGTCCACTATCTACACCTACGCTACCGATTACACGAGTTTCCATTTGTTTTCCTTTCTCTAACTCTCTATCTACAATACCACATCTAAAAATATATGCAAAAAAAATAGGACAAAAAATTTGGATTAATTATGAGTTCGGAATACCGGATTGTGAGTCACACCCTCCGGGAGGACTCGCGTCCCGCGAGGGACCCCACTCCGTGGGGGTGCAACTTGGATATAAAAAATGGGGCTAGAGGTAAAACTAAAAAAACCCTCTAGCCCCGAAGTCGCTATGCCTAGCTTTACTTCTTAAATATGACAATCCACGATTAATCCGATATGAGTATCTTTATACTTCTCTATTAGATTATCAGTAAGTGCGTATTGGTCTGCCTTAGCCTGTTCTGTTTCGCCTATGTCTAACATATCTAAACTAGACATTCCAAACCAACCCATTTCTCCTGCTTCAATCCAACCTTCTTCGGGGAAAAGCATTGCCCAACAACTTTCTTCCTTACGCTTTACCATTGTAAGTAAATCTTTCTTATCGTAATACTCTTTTGGCTCTTTAGTATCTGTGTTATAAAACCTTACGATAGGATTACCACTAGCAATATAGTCTGTGATGTATTCATCATATTCTTCTTCCGATAAGTTTTTATCGGCTATCCCTAGTTCTCTTTCTATTTCATAAAGTTTAAAACCAAGTTCTTCTTTCCAATAAGGTATTTCTCTTTCTTTAGAAAATACGCTTATGTCTGTAAATAAACCATTGTCGCCCATATTACGCCAACGCCCACCTACTACCCACCAATCCCATTTTGCATAAGGATTAGAGTAAAAGACATCTTCTACATCCCCCTTATCACTCCAAACGATTTCATCAGAGTAGCAAAATAATTCTTTGAATAAGTTTTCGTGGTCTGCGTTATACAAATCAAATTGCTCTGTCGCCATAAGTTCATAAAGTTCTCTAAATGGCTCTAGCTTTACTGCAATTTCATCTTCAGTATATTTTCTAAATCCACCCTGTACATTTCTATCATGGACACTAGCGTTTCTCTCTCGTTCTTCTCTTTGGTCTTTAATATCTGTAATTTCTTCTGCTAATAAGTCCCATTGTTTAGATAAATAGCTTGAATAAATTTTTGAAGCAGTTTCGTTATATTCCAAAACTCTTTCAACATAATCACTCTCATTTGGTGGACACTCGTTATAAGGCTCTAACGCTTGTTCCAACTGTGGGTGATACCATTGGTGGTCATAAGCATTTTGCCATTCATCCTTACCCTCAAATTCTCTACCCTCTAATTTTTCTAGTCCTTCTTTTGGTAATACTACCAATACTGTAAAATGTGACATCTTACTCCTATTCTTTCTCTAATATTTGATAATCGGGTAGTTCAGTTCTATCACACCACCAACCGATTATTTCTTCTTGTATTGCTTCCCAATACTCTTTGCTATTTTCTTCTAAGTTTTTATCAATTTCAATTCTTACATTGAAATCAAACCAAACAAATAGTTCTTTCATTAGTTTCCTTTCTCTAATCTTTTATAACTGTATCACATATCTAAATTTAAGTAAAGGATTATTTCTAAAAATTAGGAAAAAAAATTAGGACTAATTATAGAATTTGATTATAGAATAGAAAGTTGCACCCCTTCGGAGAAGGCACCTCCCGGAGGGTTCCGCTCCGCGGTGCAAATTGGAAAACGGGTAGGAAAAACTAAAAAAACCTACCCGTTATTAATCCTATTTATTTAAAAAGTATTCTTCTACTTTGATACTAGCGATAGCTAATCCACTAAGTACAGTTAGTAGTCCAATCCCCATTAATACCATATAGACTATTACTTGAATCGGCATATTAGTTCTCCTCTCTTGGACAATCCTCATAAGGAAAGTATTCTTGTTCTTCGCAAAAACAAAAATTAAATTCTTCTACTTGTTTTGTATGAGTAAAGTTAGCTAACTCCCCATAACTCCAATCTTCTCTCATCTAACCACCTTATATTCCTTTGGTCTTTCTTCTAATCCTAAGTCATACAATTTAGTCCAATACTTATTTTTATATAACTCTTCTTCGTATATTTCTTCAATATCATCTTCATTTTCAACTCTAAAAATATAGATAGTTTCTCCCATAGGTCTATCGTGATGACTTCTTCTTAGTTTAATTACTCCACTTTCAACATGAGTAAAGTCTAAAGTAGCAGTAATATTAGAATCGTTAATCGTGTCAAATACCATATACTTTAAGAAAACAGAATTAACTTCTTGGACTTGAGTGTGTCCGAATGAATTCATCCAACCAACATACCCCGTTGCTATCCCATACTCCCAACCTAAGTCCATAAGACTTGCACTAAGTTCTGGTAATAGTTCTCCTATTTTCCAATCAGCATATTGGTCATAACTCCATTCACAAGGATAATCTTCTTCACAATGAGGACATTCTTCGTCCCATTCAACTTCAGTTTCGTCCCATGTCCATTCTTTATAACCCAACAACATTTTTAGCTACCTCCTCCTCAATCTTCCAATCTTCTATTAGTTTTGTCATAATGTAATGTTTTTGACTATCTAAATACTTCTTAGTTAAGATACCCATTTCAACATTAGTAATGACTTCTAGTTCTTCTTTAGTTAGTTCGCTAACCAATTTAGTCTTCATACTTTTTTAATCCTTCCCAATGAGTCTTGTCTATTTCTATCAAGCCCCATATATCTAGCTTTCTTTTTACTTTTTAGTCTTCTTCTTTGTTCTCTATTCATACTCAATATCTTACTAGATTCTAATATTTATGCAAATAAATTTAGATATTTTTTTTAGATAAAGTGTTTCATGTGAAACACCGATTCAAATTTCTACCCTCCGGGAGGACATCCCGTAAGGACTCCGCTCCGCGAAGGTGCGACTTGGATTACTCCAAGTCGTCTTCTTCATTTGGGATAATGAATTTACCATTTTCGTCAAATAAATCTTCCATACTATTTACTTGAAATGCTTGAGTAAGCATATCTGTAGCTTGAGTTCCTGCGTCCCAAGCGTTAGTCATAATATCATAAGTTTCATCATGCTCTAAATATTGTGATTCAATTTCATCATGAGTAAATCTCTCATCTCTTTGCTCATACTCATTAAAGATAACCTGTGCTAATGCAGTTCTATCAAATAATGGTGTTAGTTCTTCATTTACAATTTTATCGCTCATTAATTTTGCGATAGGAGTAAGTTTTATCTCATTATCAACTTCTTCCTGTATAACTAAAACAAACTCATTTCTTCCTGTGATTTTGTCATGTGCTACTGCAATATTAATCATGTGAGAATTTCTCTTGATAGATAAATATTTTTCGTATAGTTTTCCGATTACTCTAATTTTTTTGTTTTCCATTTTTTTCCTTTTCTCTAATTACCTATAAGATTAGTAGATTGTAAATTTTATGCAACTAATTTTAGATATTTTTTTTCAGATAATCATAACGGGACGCGGAGCGGATATCCCGAAGGGCTCCTCCAGAGTGGTCCTACTTGGATTTACATATTTTGTAAATCCATGTCATCAAAAGCTAAAACAGTTTCGGCAAATTCAAAATACTTTGTCAAGCATTTCATATCTCCTCTAGTTAAAAATATTTTAACCTTTTCCCCTGTTTCTGTTGTGTTGCTTAACTCAACAATAACAAATGGTTTCCCTGTGTCTATTTTTAAAGTTTCCAATTTAATTGGGCTTAACATATATCCTCCTCATCTCTTTTATAAGTAGTTGCGTTTGTTTCATCTACTAAATCTATCCATGCTATATATCCTCCTAAAGAATCGCTTACTGTTTTAAGTAATTCTTTTGGTGTATTTAAGTTTGGGTTTCGCTCATCTTTTGTATAAGCGTGTACTACTAACTTAGCCATTATTCCTCCTCTAATTTTTCAACATAATCTAAAGCTACCATTTCAACAATGAGTTTCCATGTTTCATAATCGTATGGCTCTCTCATACTATTAGCTTTATGGATAATATCGTACTTAGCTAACCAATCGGCTAAATCTTCTATTGTGTATGATGTTCTAGGTTTCATTATTCCTCCTCTTTAATTTCGTAAATTGTGCCTTTAAACATTTCTATTAATAAATCTAAATTTTCATCAATAGCCTTTTCGTTTATTAATTCGCCAGACTTAAAAACATTTGCTAAGTCATGGGCGTTTTTAATTTCTCTCATTTTCTAGCTCCTTTGCTAATTTTTCTAATGATTTTTTCAAATCATTAATTTCGTTTTTTACTGTTTGTATTTCGTTATATATTATTTGTAATGACATACTTAAAATTTAACAGATTGAAATTTTTATGCAAGTATTTTTAGATTATTTTTTATACATCTCATGTATATTTTTAGATTGAGAATAACAGTTTGACCACGGAGTGCTTCCCGGAGGGTTACCGGCTCCGCCGGAGTCGGGGTTGGATTACTCCAACCTCAAAACTCCTTCGTCACTACAAACTGGCTTTTTATCTTTTCCAGAAAATCTGTAGTCAATAACATCAAACCAAGTAGTTCTTTCATGACATACTTTTGGAAGATTCATTCCTCTGTGGTCGCTGACTCCATCATCAAGCCCACAAAAATCTTCGTAAGTAAAGTCATCATATTCTCCTGTAAAGCAGTACATTTCATGGTCATTAGCAGTTGGACAAGTCAAGACTACTGCCGAAACATATCCGTCTTTTTCAAAGTCTTCTATTCCCATTTCGTGCATTTGGTCTGTACCCGAATCTGTAGTAAGTGGAGTATCACACGCAGGACACTTTGCCTTTTCACTATTATCCCAATCTAGTATTAATTCTGCTAGTTGTTCTTTAAATGTTTTTTTCATTATTCTTCTCCTCCTAACATAACTTTGTTGCCACAATCATAGCAAATTTTATGTAGTTCATCTAAAACGCCTAGCAACATACCGTCCGTTCCAGAGTGGACAATACCACTATCGTTTTTTCCACATCTTCCACATACTATATTTTTATCGTACATTATTCTTCCTCCAATATTTCCACAGATAAAGTAATTGTTTTACCTTTTAGTGGACCCTCTGTAATCAGCACAGTATCATCAGAAATGTACTCTGCACAACCTTTAATTTTTTTCATAATCTTCCTTTCTAATATTCTTAATCTAGATTACTACATCTTAAAATGTTTGTCAAATAATATTGGAATAAATTTTTACTAGTGTGACCTCCCGGGAGGGTAACCGGCTCCGCCGGGGGTCCGAGTTGGATAAGAAGAATTTGACATTATAACATATCTACAATATATGCAAGTATATTTTAAAAAAATAAAAAATAAAATATGACATATTGTTGCAAGTATGCAATACTTAGTTATTGGCTTTTTGATAAATAAATAAAAATAGAAATCTTTAAGAGGATTTTGAAAGGTGGCTCGTAAAGAGTCCATAGTCTCGAAAAGAAACTTCCTGCTTATGCTCGAAGTCTGTCCAGCTGATATCCTAAGGCTCTGTCACTGTCCTAACTTCCAGCACTGTTCATAGTGGCGCTTATCGGAAACTACCTGCTCAGAGTGGTGAGTGAAAACTCAAGTTGCAACCCAACACTAATCGAAGTTCTCTTAAAGATTTCTAAATAAACTCCTTTCGTTTAGATAGATAACTACCTATGTAAAACGAGTAAGTACAGAAAGAGAAATTCACGCAAGTGATGTCCTGCTAGAAAGCTCGTTTTAGGTAGTTTTTTTTTAATCCCATTTGGACCCGCTCTGCGGAATATCCCGAAGGGCTCCCTCCCGGGAGGTGGCACTTGGATAAAAAAAATGGGGGTTTCCCCCCATTCTGTTATCTTGTCAATATTATGGCTATTGCTCGTGCTATAGCGTACAACATTTACCCACCCCCTAACAAATTGATAATTTTAGAACTTGTATCTGTTATTGCTTTAACTGAATTTTTTAGAATGTCTTCTTCTCCATTAGTCCAACTTGTTAAATATCCTATTGAATAAGAACTTGTATCAATACCGAAATAATCACAAACTACATACGCTATAGATTCTGCCTCGCATTCTCTCTGTTCTTGTGGTGTGAACATGTCGCCTAGTGAATCTCTATCGTGTGCAAACATGTGACCGATTTCATGAATTAAAGTTTTAATCTGTTGTGCTTTTGGTCTGTCATTACTTACAACAATTTCTTTATTTGTGAAATCTGTCCAACCATTTAAAGAGTCTGAACCTGTATCGTCATATTTAAAAATAAATTTATTATCTATGATGATTTGAATTAATTTTTCTTCTAATTCTGAATCTTCAATAGTTTTATTAACCCACTCTGTTAATGACTCAATAGGCTTAATTGGTAAATCTGGTATCGGCTCTGTATCTTCTATAGCAAATACATAAACTTCTTTAAAATAAAGTAATGATTCTTCTTCTTCCGTTTCATCATTAATTTTTTTATATGTCATAGGTGCTAATTGTGGAATTCGTATCGGTGCTATTCTCTCATCACAACTACAGTCTTTAACTGCTATTGCTCTACAAGTAACACAAGCAACAGGAATTCTATTTAATTTTTCAATCCATTGTTTATAACCCATAACATAACTTGCTTTTGGTCGCCATATAAAAATTAAGAGTTTATTAAAATAACTTCTACTATGAAATTTTCTAATAAACTTCAAATAATTCATATATTCTTTTGAGTCTGCAAATTCTAAAACTTGCTTATTTAATTTTTCAATTGTTTGTTTAATTTTTGTATTTTTCATAATAATGAAATATTAATATTGTTAAATTTATATGTCAAATTTTAGATTAAATATTATATAGGATATTTAGACAACAAATCACACCCCCGCTGGGAGGCGTATCCCGTAAGGGTCCCCTCCGGGTGCAATTTGGATAAAAAAAAGGGGGCTTTCGCCCCCTCTTAATTGAATATGTTAATTAATTATTTTTCAGACGCTATTCTCATATCACTATAAGAACCCTCAGACCAATTCACAGTTAGTAATTCCCAATCCTCAAAATGTAAATTATTATTTTCATAATTTTCTTGGACTACATGAAAACGGGCAACAGGGTATTTTTTATCTCTAAACCAAGCTGATACAGTAAATTCAATAGTTCTCCATTCGTCATCTTCATTTTTTCCTGCTAGAAAATCAAAATGGTCTTTATTAAATTCATCATTAATAGTTTCTTCTTGAAGTTTTTCAAGAACATTAGAATTAGTAGCAACTTTGTAGCCCTCGCTATAGACTAAAGGTTGGTCTTCGCTATCAACATGGATAAGGTATCTCCAGTCAATATAAAACATATCTACATTGAAAACAATATGCATTCTTTGAATCCACCCGTAAAATACTTCAACCATATTCCACCAATTCCAACTACCCATTTTTTGATATTTAGAATCCACAGGGCTTTTTCTATGGAATTGTAAATAGTCTAAAGTATCTCTATCAGAGAAGACTAGGTGACAAATACTACAGAATATATCGCTACCACCTAATAGCAATAACTCCGTGCTTAAACACTTAAAGCAATAGTTATTTAATTTTTTCATAAGCAAAGTATAGCTATTTGCAAAATATATGCAAGTATTAAATTAGCGTTGTACATACCGAAGGATATCCCGCAGGGTTCCTCCCGGAGGTCGATTTTGGATAAAAAAAATCCCCACCGAAGTGGGGATTTTCGTTTTGGGTTATACCCAATTTTGAGTTTTTGATTTTCTCATACCACCTGCAAAAACTACTTTATAGTTTCCTGCTGAAAAGTAGCTAGTAGCAGTAGATTTTGTAAAAACTCTGACTGACTCATACCATTGTTCAGCACCTGTTTTTTTACTGACACCACGAAGATAAATTCGTGTTTTTGGCTTATTTGCTTGAATACCCATATGTGTCATATTTCGGGTATTTTCCGCCAATTGTTTTTTCTTCATTTTTTATCCTTCTTTCAGATTAACTATCTAAGAAGTACTATACAGAAGTTTCTTTTAGTTGTCAACTATATAATAGAAAATATTAGATATTTTTTATACATGCAATGTATAATTATTCAAATCAAATTCGGACGCCTCCTCCGTCGGGAAATCGCACTCCGTGCGGTCTTGCTTTGAAAGACACATCCCAATAGGCACCTGTCGGAGACATCCCGTGAGGAATTACCCGCAGGTCCAATTTGGATAAAAAAAAAGCCCCCCGAAGAGGGCTTTTAGATTTTGGGTTTTACCATTCTCCTCTCTCTTTAAGAACATCTACTGCTTTTTCGGAACAACTATTGCAAAAAACTCCATATCTAGCTAAACCGAAAGCGTTTCCTAATAAATGATTTTCGTTAGGATTTTCGGTTTTAGTTCCATAGTTATCTCTTACTAATAGCGTTTCACATGCCTCGCACTTTATTCTTAACTCGAACATGCGTTCTAAATTTGCTTTTGGTCTAATTTTCATAGTTTTCCTTTCGTTCATGTAATTACCTTACTAGCTTTTTATATATATGCAAGTATATTTTAAAAAAAATTTATATATTTAAAAAAAATCCTACTCCGACCCTCCTCCGGAGGAGGATATCCCGCAGGGCCCAGCTCCGCTGGTCCAATTTGGATAAAAAAAAAGGGGCCTTTCGGCCCCTAATTAATTAACCCAGATACCACGAGTCACGACAATTTGACTCGCACATACGAGTGTATTTATTACCCTCAAATGAATTGAAATCAGTAGAAATGAACCAATTTTCTCCATCAGAAAAAGTATGAAGAGAACCACAAGATTCACAACTCCAATAATCAATCTGAGAATATTGAGTTTCCAGAGGATAATCTGGATTCTCCATACGCTCTAAATCATAGATATAATTATTAGCTAATTCATCAAATACAAACATATTTCTCCTTATATAGTTTTATATATTTAGAATAGCATTTTTATATTTATACCGGAAGATTTTAAATTAAATATCCATATATATAGTAAGGAGGTGAAAATGAACAAATATGCAACTAGCCCTGTTTCATGGGCATACTGCAAACTTTGTAAAGCCCTTGCCCCAAAAACTCGCGGGCATGAGCTTTTACATAAGCCATGCAAACACAGTGTCAATCACTGTGTGTGTGAGTAGGAGAAATCCTACTCGCACCCGCTCCGCGGAACCCTGCCCTCCGGGACGGGTCCGAATTGGAAACACGAAATGAGGGAACAAGTCCCTCAAATCGCGCACTAACCAAAGGAGATGATTAAATTTGTTTTTCGAGATTGTATTCCATGCTTTCCTTAAGCATTTTCAACCAACCTCTTACATTTTCATCAGGGTGGTTATCAATTGAAAGCTCTAGCTCTCTAATTGTCCAATTGTAAACTCTTTCGTATTTATTCATGTTAGTTTTTCCTTTCTTTAATCAATAAGTACATTATTAATAATACACATATGCAAATATTATGCAAGTGATTTTAAAAAAACTTTTCACAAAGTATTAGGATTGTGAAATTATAAATCAGACCTGTCGGAGACATCCCGCAGGGTCCCCCGGGGGTCACTTTTGGAATTTTAGGACAAAAAAAAACCCCCCGATTTCTCGAGGGGTTTAAATTTTCCTTTCTCTATTTCATTAATTGAAATGGTTTTAATATTTCTTCAAGATTTTTTTTGATGGCTTGAATTTCATCATTATTTTCTTCGATATCGATTTGAAGATTATAAACCTGTGAAGCTAACTCTTCCCCGATATTTTCGCAATCCTCTAATCTCTCGATTAGTGACTTGATTTTTTTTTCCATTTTTTTTCCTTTCTTTAGCTATGGGACTGGCACGCCAGTCCCATAGGTTTTAGGTTAGTTTAAAACCAACCTGTAACATTGCTCTTTGTCATACCTTGATGAAAAACAACTTGATACTGTTTTGCATAAAAGTAATTGAGAGCGGTAGATTTTGCGTAAACGCCTTTGCTCTCGTACCATTGCTCCTCGCCTGTTTTAAGACTAACGCCATGCAAATAGATTTTAGTCTTTGCCTTATTTGGCTCAATTGCCATAGCTAACATATTTCTAGAATTTTTTGGTAATTCTACAACCTTGAGATTTTTTAACATTTTTTAAATTCCTTTCGTCAATCTCTTCTAAGAAGAATATTACTAGAAAGATATTTATATGCAAAATTTTAGATTAATTATTTTAGAAAATACTTGACAACATTTTGAAAATAGTGTATATAAGCAAATGTATAATTATACATTTCATGTATAAAAAAAT
>Ga0255751_10005694_pt1 | contig 11060 bp, 13 predicted proteins | sample 071ome_20_FD_179951 | JGI IMG/M metagenome (GOLD analysis project Ga0255751, IMG submission 179951) | Coastal salt marsh microbial communities from the Groves Creek Marsh, Skidaway Island, Georgia - 071412BT metaG (version 2) | ecosystem: Environmental > Aquatic > Marine > Intertidal zone >...
TGGTTAAGAAAGCTAGGAGCAAGGATAGATCCTAAACCTGTTCTTTTAGCTGACAAAAAAGTTCCTTTTTATAAATTTGAATTAAGGAGACAAGATTATGTGTGATCCTATTACTATGGCTGCCGTAAGTGCTGTAGGAACAGCTGCTCAAATATCAGCTACGAATCAAGCAGCAGAAGCAGGACAAAATGCGGCTGTAGAAAGACAGATGGCAATGAATGCTCAACGTAGACAGGAAGCAGAAGAGCAGAAAAAGAAAGCTCGTCTAGAGATGACGCAGCGAGAACGAAAAGCACTGCGAGAAAAATCCGCAGTCACTGTTGCAGCAGCCGAATCAGGTACAGCAGGAGGTAATTTGTTGAGGCAAATGTCTAATGTTTATGTACAAAAGGCTATTGACACAGGAACTATTTCATCATTGAATGAAAGCGATTTAGTACAAATTGCTGTAGGATCTCAAGCAGATTACTTAGAGACTAAGAGTACTATTAATCAATTAGAAGCTAAGAAGTCCACAGGTATTGGAGCAGCATTACAAATTGGTGTGGCTGCAGCACAAGGTTATGGTGCAGGTGGTGGATTTAATACAGGTATGACTTGGAATGACTCTGTGGGAGCATTTAAGAATACTTGGAGTATATAACATAGGAGCGTTTGAGGATGCCAAGAGAACAAAGAACAGGTAAAAACCAAGTTGCGGCTGTTAGTACAGACCTGGGTACATTTGATTATAAAGCAGTAAAGACGGTGAATATGCCGACAGTTACTCCTCAGAAGTCAATGGGTCAAGCCTTAGCAGAAGGAATAGGTCTTGCTGCAAAAGGTGCATTGGTTATTGGTGAGAAAGAAGCAGATGAACGCTCTCGACAAAGATCAATCATTCAGAATGCTACAGGACAATGGGAAGCTGGACAATACTCAGCTAAAATTATTGATGAAGCAAAAACAAAGTTACAGAATGGTGATATTGTTCTTATTAAAAAGAATGAAACTGATGTAACTGTTGGTGAATACTTTGCTACTGCATTAAAAGGTGCTAATGATAATTTTAAACAACAAGATTCAGTATCTTCAGCATACCTAGATGGTTACTTAAAGACCTTAGGTAAAGACTTTGGTGCTGCAATGGATGTTTATGAACAAAATATTGCAGCTAATCGTCTTATGCAAGATAATGAGATTAGTGGTACTTACATCAAGAATGCTATTATTGATGGTAAGGATGCTGCAACACTTCAATCTGAGATTAAAATAAGTCGTCCAGGTATCTCTAATAAAGACCTAGGTGATCTTTATGTATCTCGTGTATCTAGTTATATTAAAGAACAGGCCCAAATTAATCCTAACTTTGATTGGCAAACACATATTGATAAGTATTTAAAAATTAAAACTAAGGATGGTATTAATTATGCTGACCATCCTACTTATGGTGCTGAAATTGATAAGTTAGAAACCTCTTTAACTACTCTTGCAACAAGCCGAGCAACTGCTGCGGATAAAGCTCGTAAAAAAGCTAGTGCAGATATAGCAAAGAAAGCCTTTACTTTAACTTCAGAGCCAACAACAACTCCTGAAACTATTTCTGAGTTCTATTTAGACTTACTTGACGCAGAACCTACGATGGAAAAAGAGGACTATCGTCAAGCACTAGAAGCAGTACGTGATCGTATTGATACAGCAGGGTTTGCTCCAGTAAGTGATACAGAAAGAGTTATATCTTTAAAACAAAGCATTCAAAAAAATACATTAACTATAGATGATCTACGAGCTAACAAGGCTTTTCTAACTCAAGAAGACTATCTAAAATTATCTGCTGATGTAATTAAGATAAAAGAAGATTATGACAACGGTTTGATTCAGACTCAAATTAACACTCTTAACGATGTTGAGACTGATCTTACAAGAACTGTTGCTGCAATAAATAAAGATGGTTTCTTCCAAGATTCAGTTACTGGACCACAACGAGTAACAGCAGCTAGGCGTGCTCTTAATAGTTATGTTGAAGATTATCGAAGAGATAATGATGGTGATTATCCTCCAACAAAAGAGCTATATGCAGAAGCGGATCGAATTGCACAATCTGTAATTGCTAAATATCCAACACAGGAAGAGCTTAGACTTAAGCAAAAAGCTGAAGATAAAGCAGCAGCAGATGTTCTTAAAGAAAAAAACGCAAGGATGTTACAAGCTAAAAAAGAGAATAAGTTAAATGCACAATTCTTAGAACAGAATCCAGATATTACTGCTGACGAGTTTAGACAGTTCCAAGAAGAAAACGACAGTCTTATTGATAACATAATGAACACTATTTTTGGTGAATAGGAGATAGTATGGCTACTGAGGTAGGACAAACTGAAACAATTGTAGAAGATACTGAGGTATCGCAAGCAGAGCAAGATCGTTTAGCTCTTATTGAAGAACTAAAGAAAAAAGAAGAAGCGGATCGTCAACAACTTATTGCTGATCTTAAGGAAGAAGAGAAAGAAGGTGATGGTTGGGCACAAACCTTAGATATTATGCGTGGTGCTGCAAGAGGCCCAGTAAATGCATTTAAGGAAGGTGCTAAGACCCTTGGTATGGCCTTTGGTCAAGAGTATGATGAGGTTGAAACACCTTTTGCAAATAACTTACTTGAGCTTTTAGGTGAACAAGAAACAACTACTGGTGAAGTTGTAGAAGGTTTCTCTAGATTTATATCAAGCTGGGTACTACTACGTGGTTACGGAGGTGCAGCTACAAAAACAGGAAAGATTTTAGAAACCACTACAAAAGGTGCTGTAATTGATTTTACAATTTGGAATCAAGATGATGGTCGTTTAGCCAATGTTCTTGCTGACGCAGGGATGGATAATGCTATTGTTAACTATTTAAAAACTGACCCTAATGACTCTGCAGCCGAAGATAAACTTAAACACGCTTTAGAAGGTGGTGGTTTAAGTTTAACACTTGAGGCAATTGTTGGGATTGTTAAAGGATACAAATCTGTAAAGGATAAAATTTGGAATAATGCAAAGAGTCCTGAAGATGCTGTAGCACAGATTGATGATCTTGCAGCAAATGACAGAATTATTCCTAAACCTCCGAAACAAACAGGTACTCCAACAGAAGATTATGTGCCTGAAGTTAAGACTCAACCTAAAAAAGAAGTTGAAATTAGTCCTATTGAAGTAACTCAAACAGAATTTAAAGGTACTAAACCACCTGAGACAGCTTTAAACTATGATCGTGTAGTATTTGAATCTGCTGAGGAACAAAAAATTGCTCAAACTATATTTGAAAACATCTTAAATAGTAAAGAAGCAATTGCATACACAAAATCAGGTAAGATTCCACTCGCTATTACAGAAAAACAAGCAGCAGAGCTAAGAATGAAACTTGGTGATGATATTATGCCTTTTGCAAAGACTTCTGTTGCTAAAACACGTGGTCAAGAAGTTGCACTAACATTATTACGTAAAGAATACTGGGCTAGATTCCAGAAAATTAAAGATACTATAAAGAAATCAGAACCTGATGATGTTGTAGCTATTCTTAATACAATGAAAGAGTTGCCTGAGCTAGACTTATTAGTTCGAGCTTCTAAATCTATTCAAACAAGTGCTGCTCGTACAACCTCTGCAGGACGTATTGATGTAATTCCTGAAGATGCTGCTAAGTTTTTAGAAGAAGTACAACAACTTGCTGCTAAAGATTTTGATCAAGCATCTAAAAAGATTGTAGATAAAACCACTGCTAAGCGTATTCATAAAAAACTAAAAGAGTTTGCAAACACTGATAGTGCGATGAACTTAAATCGTTTGATGAAAGACCTTAGTAAAGATGATGCGTGGTGGAAGAAGACAGGTCGTGTGTTAACTGAAATGCGTACATCTGGTCTATTATCGTCTCCAGTAACGCTAATGAAGAACGTTCTTGGTAACTATTCTGTTCGAAAGATAAATCAACTTGAATATCGTATGGCTGGTGTAATCAGCAAAATGAAAGGTCTTGAAGATGGTTTACAAAAGGATGAGATTGAAGCATTAACAAACAGTAATTGGCATTTATCAAATATGGCCTTAGAGAACTGGGTTAATGCACTTAAACAAATACCTAAAGGTTCTGCAGTAGAGTACCGAGCTGCATTAGAAAATGCAAAAAAGATTGGTATGGAGTTTGGTGAACAATCTAAACAGTACCAAGATGCTATTACTGCAGCGAACAAAGTAAAACCATATGAAGATGTATTAGAAGAAGGCTTCTTAGACTTCTATCAAAAATTTGATACACCTTCTTATCGTGCAATTTCATCGGACTATTTGATGAAAAGCACAGATGGACCTATTAGAAAGAATGTAGCTAAGACGTTAGATGCTGCAGGAGCATTGATTCGTACTCCATATCAAGCTCTAGGTATTACTGATGATATGTTTAAACGTGCTATTTATGGTTCTGAACTTAAATATATCGCAACTAGAGAAGCTAATATTCTAAAACTACAAGGTATTGCTAAACAAAAGTATATTGAAGAGTTTTACGAAGCACATAACACATTATTTCAAAAAGGTAAGTCTGCTGATCTTACACCAAGAGAAAAAGGACTTATTAAGAAGTATGTAACTGCTAATAAAGGTAAGTTTCATCGAGAAGCAATCGAAAGATCACGTGAAGGTACATTCCAGGAAGAGATTAAAGCAACTGAATTTACAGATACTTACAATGTAGATAAAGGTTTTAATATTAATCCATTCCTTGCTAGTGTAGATAGCACTATTAAGAAAGCTCCTGGTGGTCAGTGGCTAGTACCTTTTTATCGTACTCCAGTAAATATTGTTAAGTTTGTTGGTCGTAGAACGCCTGGTTTACACAAACTTTCTACTAAGATGCGGGATGATATTGCTGCAGGTGGACGTAGAAAGGCTATTGCAGAAGCACGATTAACTATGGGTACTATGTTATATAGTATGTTTGGTTTGTATGCTTACAATGGTTTTATTACAGGTACTGCACCAGATAATGAGCGTAATACGTGGAAAGCAGCAGGTATTCAAGAGAATGCTATGTATATTCCAGGATTAGACCAATGGATTCCAATTAGTGGTCTTGATCCTATTGCAATGTTTGCAGGATTATCTGCAGAAGTAAATATGTTTGTTACTGATATGAACAGACGTGGTTGGGATACAGACTCTTTACCTGGTTTTGCAGAAGATTTAGCAGAACTACAAGGTGCTATGATTACTGCATTATCTAATCAGATCTTAAGTAAGACTTGGTTAGAAGGTTTAGATCAATTCCAGAAGATGTGGAAAGGTCAAGCACCACAATATTTAGGTCAACAGGCTGCTACATTCTTACCGTTTAGTTCTTTAGCAAACTTTATGAACTCTGAACAAGGCGAATCTATTAAAGAAGCTAGAGGTGTTTGGGAAAATATAACTAAAAAGTATGCTCCGTATCTTAACAGACCAGCTTTAGATATATTTGGTAAAGAGCAAGACTTAGTATCTTTCTTAGGTATGCCTCAGTTAGTACCTACAACTGAAATTGGACGACAGGAGCTAATGCGTTTGAAAGTTAATCAACTACCTATGAGTGACAAAATTGTTCATAAGAGTAGTGAGATTGAACTTGAAGCTGAAGATCATTGGAAGTTACGTGAGCTTTTAAATAGTCACGTAGATCTTGAAGGTCGTTTAAACTATTTGGTTAATAGTGCATCTTATCAAGCTATGCCTGATGGTGTGGATTATGATGTTCCAGGTACTAAAAAGTATGAAATAGGCCAATTGTTTAGTAATGCTAAAGCAGCAGCTAAAAAAGAGTTTTTAAATCGTTATTCAGATCGTTTAGATGAATTACTAGCAGAAGTTGAGAAAAATAGAGCTTCTGTTGATAATCAAAACAAGGTTCTGTATATGAAATGGTTTGAAAACACACCAATAAGTCCTTAAGGAGGAAATATGAGTAAGAAAGCTGATTTGGAAGTTTTAAATGGACTTCACGAACAAATGGCTGCTTACTTCAATGACTTAATCACTGGGGGCGAAAGACTCGCTCCTGGTGAACTGTCAGCGATCTTAAAGTTTTTAAAAGACAATGAGATCACTGCAGACATCGTTGAAAGTAAGCCTATGGCTAATTTGGTACAAAGTTTCTTAGAAAAAGAAGATGAATTATGGATGAACTAAAATTAGATAGCTCAAAGAAGCGACCACGTAATGTCAGGAACAATAATCCAGGTAATATTAAGGATTTTGGTATTCCTTGGGAAGGTAAGGCCAAGGGAAACGATCCTGGTGGTAATGTAGCCTCTGGAGCATTCGAAATCTTCCAAACTCCTGAGTATGGTGTACGAGCGTTAGCTAGAGACATTAAAACTAAAGGTAAACGAGGTCTAAAGACTATCCAGGACATATTACCAGTGTATGCACCAAACGGAAAAGAGAATAATACCGAAGCATACATTCGAAGTGTTGAAAGTCAAACTGGTATTGGTCGTGATACACCTTTAACATACTCAGATGAACAGATGTTATCCTTAATTCGAGCTATGACTCGTCACGAAGGTGGTAAAGAATCGCTAGATTATTTTAATGATTCTATTATATTAGCTGGTATTCGAATGGAGAAAAAGTAGTATGCAGGACATCGAGAGATTGGTAAAAAGCTTTCCAGACTACGTAGATTACGTCTGGCAGCAAATTGGTTTACCAAAGGCTACGCCTATACAGAGGGATATTGCGGCAACACTACAAGAAGGTCACAGACGATTACTTATCGAGGCTTTTCGAGGTGTTGGTAAGACATATCTTACAGGAGCATATGCAACCTGGAGATTGTTACGCAATCCTAATGAGAAAGTATTGATTGTCTCTGCAAGTGGACCACACGCCACATCAATCAGTACATTTATACACAAACTATTAGTTGAAGTACCTTTGCTAGAACATTTACGTCCTGGGCCTACTCAGCGTAACTCTGTAATGGCATTTGATGTATCTGGATGTAAAGCTACGGTACAGCCTAGTGTTAAATGTCTAGGTATTAACTCTCAGTTACAAGGTAATCGTGCATCATTATTGATTGCTGATGACGTAGAAACATCTATTAACTCAGCTACAGAGATAATGCGTGCTAAGATACACCAACAAATCAATGAATTTGACTCTATTCTACAGACAAATATCGATGCAAATATTGTAGGACTAGGTACACCACAAACAGGTGATAGTATCTATAATAGGTTTGTTGAGAAGGGCTTCCTTGTCCGTATTTGGCCTTCTCGTATTCCAGAGAAGCCTGAGGTCTACGAAGGAAAATTAGCCCCTTATATCGAAAATATGAGCCTCTCAGGATCTCCTGCAGGCACTGTAACTGACACTAGATTTACCAATGAAGATCTACTAGAAAGGGAAGCATCTGTAGGTAAGACATACTATCGATTACAGTATCAATTAGATACAACATTATCAGATGCAGATAAGTACCCTTTAAAGCAGTCTGATTTGATCATAATGGACGTTCCTAAGGATAAAGGACCAATAGGTATATCTTACTCCTCTGCAAGAGAAAACGTCCTTGATATACCAAATTTGGGCTTTACAGGGGATGCTCTACATAGCCCTCAGTATATCGATAAGGAGTTTACTGAGTATCAATACAGTATTATGTCCATAGATCCCTCAGGACGTGGTGCTGACGAGATGGGATATGCAGTAATTAAGTATTTGCACGGTAGAATCTATGTAGTTGACTGTGGTGGTATGCAGGGTGGCTATAATGAAGATAATCTATTTAAGTTAGCACACATAGCAAAAGATAATAATGTATCAGTGATTTACATCGAGAGTAACTTCGGTGATGGTATGTTTGATCAATTACTACGTCCAGTGTTAAAGAAAATATATCCTGCAAGCATAGAAGAAGTAAGAAGTAATAAACAGAAGGAACTAAGAATTATTGATACTCTTGAACCATTAATGAATCAACATAAATTAGTATTTGATAAAAGTATGGTAAACAGAGATATTAATCAGTCTTTAAGTGACCCTATGAAACTACCTTATGGATTAATGTATCAATTAACACATATTAATCGTACTCGAGGATGTCTGAGACACGATGATAGACTAGATGCCCTAGGAATTGCCTTAGGAGCTATCGTGGATACCGTAGGTATTGATGAGGATGATGCTAAGAAAGAGTTTAAGGAACAACAGTTACAAGAACAACTAGATAAGTTCATAGGAAACATAGAGAATCCTAGGTGGGTAACCCGAGTGTAAAACCTCGGGAATCCCTTGGTATACCTGGGATAGCTCTTAGAAGTTACACTATAGGGGGGTAGGCCAGGGTTACCTATAGTATATACTAAGGACTGATTAATATCCACCTCAGGACTAGTACTGGGGGCTACCCTTAATGGTCTTATTAGTGAACTAGTTTCAAAAATACTACAAAAATTCAGTAGGGTATATCGTTAGGCCGCCTCGAAGATCTCCCCCATTGCCTTTAATCCTATGGAATTCCAGAGATCTCCCCCAAAAAATCCTTAAGAATAACCCTTGGATCATAAAAAAATAAGGGGAGGGGATACCGTGGGAAACCTAGGGAAAATAAAGGATGTATGGTTTTGTGTATAAATTTTTCAATACTAGGGGGTTTACAGCAGATCAATACATCGGTATATTTGAGATCAATCCAGAGGGAAACCGAAGGATCTTTTTAATAATAATATAGGATTTTAATTATGAAAACTTTTGAAAGCACAAGCAATTTAAACATTATTCAACTAGAGGGTAAATGGTATGTTTCTACTTCTAATAAAAAGAGATTCTGGAGAAATACCGAAAGCGACACCAAAGCGCAAGCGGAGAGAAAAGCACTGGAGCAAATGCTACAAGATGCAGAGTGGAGATTTAAACTGATTAAAGATCATATGATGGAAAAGTATGATTTATCGTGGGAAGATATTGACAATATCATCGCTTAATTAATGGGAGTAATAAAAATGATTAAAGGTATGATCTTAAACGAAACAGCGGAAACAGTTCAAATAATAACTTTTTCAAGTTCAAATATTAAAACGGGAGATATGGCACAAATTTGGATATTAAACCGTGATATTGATCCAGTGACCGCCTTAAAAAATGGAGATAGTAAAAAGATCTGTTTTGACTGTCCGCACCTTGAAAATGGCACGTGTTATGTAAATGTCGGACAAGCACCAGCACAAGTTTACAAAGCATACAAAAAGGGGTTATATGCTCCGCTTGATCTGGATATATTAAAAGCGATGATCAAGTGGAAAGCGGTTAGATTTGGTGCATATGGTGAACCTGTCCTAATTCCTTTGGATCTTGTGAAATTCATTGCAGAAAATTCAAGGGGATACACAGGTTATACACACCAGTGGCAAAAACTAGAATATTTAGATTATGCTCCATATTTTATGGCATCCACTGAAACCATTGAAGAGGGGTATAAAGCATCACAAATGGGATACAGATCTTTTAGAGTGGCAAAGACTGAAGATACTTCAATGTCACTTAAAGAGATCCAGTGTCCAAATATTGATCAGGGGGTACAATGTCGCGATTGTCAGTTATGCAATGGACAAAGCAACGGCAAAAATATTGTTGTACCAGTTCACGGTACTAGTGCAAAAGTGAATAAATTTAATTTAATTAATCTTTAATATAGGGGGTCAAAAATGACTAGAATTGAAAAACAAAATACTGATTTTATTTTAAATAAAAACTCAAATGATTCTTACATCACAGGTGACTGGTTAGGCGTTGAATATGTCCATAAACCAGTAATTTTAGGTTTCTTAAATGATGTAAACACTAACTATGGATCTTGCGATACTGAAAGAGTGATAGAAATTAAAGAATACGGGGAGAAAAACCAAATTACCTTAAGATCATTTCAATCTAGATGGCAAGCACATATTTGGGAAATGTCCGTTCTTGCAAGAGAAACAAAAAATCTGGATCTCCATCAACAGTTAGTAGACATTAGTAGCAAGATAACCAAAGATTGGTTTGATCGTGAATATGATAGGCAAAATAACAATTTAAATTAATTTATTAGGGGTTATCTAGGGTCACCCGAAAAAGTACCCTAGAATCTAAAATTTAGAGGGTTTAAAAATGACAAAATATGAAAGAGATATATTAGACAAAAGAATGCCAGAGTTCCACTTCGCTCAATGGGTGCTGGATAAAGGTTTATTTGTTCAAGTGGCAATAGATGGAGAGGAAATAGTCAAATCAAGAAATTATGATGAGATTAGAGCGTGGATTTATAATCTGGATGAGTGTTACCTTAATGCAGAAGATGAAGAAGAAAACCGCTTTGGATGGGCATTCTTTATCAGATACAATGGAGGTGACGAAAATTGGTCAGATTGGGGAATTAATCCATTTATGGAGGAATTCGAAGAGGTGAGAAGATCTTACGAAAAACAGAGAGATTTCGAACTCTCATATCAATCAGGAATTAAATATATAAGGGGTTAATTATGAGATATAAAGCATATTACAATTCAGATCTTATTGGTGAAACAAAAAATAGAGATCACGGGGTAGAGATCTATAGTTTAGGTATTGATGGATCATATCTGGAAACGATAGAATATAGATTTTTTGAAACTCAGGATCAAGCACAAAAACACGCAACACAATTTAATCAATTACAGGGGTTATAAGATGGACATTATTATTTTTACAATTTTTTTATTTGTTATTGGTTTATCATTTATCGGAGGCATCGCTTGGATGTTTCTGAAAGATGATCTTAAGGAAATTTTGGGAGATAAAAAGAAATGAAGATTAATTTATATGATTTGATCGAAGATCGAAAATTTATTAAAGATTTCGCCACTTCGCATAAAGATGATTTTTTAAGGCGAAATAAATATTTAAGTGAGTATCAATATTTTGAGATTTGGCGGTGGTATATGGATGCTAAGGGGGTCTGGTAGGGATGTATCATAAAGACGCCTTTAAGGGTCATTTACGCTATCCTATGTGGGATGTTATGGCGGAAGGTGACAAAATAAATTATGGTTTGGT